>FTFB01005939.1_pt1 | contig 14754 bp, 12 predicted proteins | sample 1658331 | NCBI WGS metagenome assembly FTFB01 (sample SAMEA3914816, study PRJEB12502) | metagenome | biome: forest; material: soil | place: USA | collected 2011-09-16 | depth 0.3 m | reverse complement strand
TCTTGCCGGGGCCTACGCGCGCGGAAAGCGCCGCGTGGTGGCCCGTGCCCATCACGTCCGTGAGGGTCAGAAGCGACGGCATCAACGCGTGGTCCGGGCTGACCGGCAGCTTAACCAGCGTGCCGTCTGCCAGCGGCACGCGAACGGCTTCGCCCTGGCCGCCGTCGAGTTTCGCGCCTCCCCAAAATCCCCCGTGAATGCAAGCAGTCTGCAACCCTTGCCGGCAAAATTCGCACGTCCCGTCGGACCATGCGAAGGGCGCGACGACCAGGTCGCCTTTTTTCACCGAGCGTACATCTGAGCCAACGGCCTCCACGCGGCCGATGAACTCATGGCCCATCCGGTTGCCCGTGTCGCTGTGCTTCATCGAGTTGTACGGCCAAAGATCGCTGCCGCAGATACACGCGCGTGTCACGATCACCAGCGCGTCGGTGGATTCGATCAGCTTAGCGTCCGGCACGCGTTCGACGCGGACGTCGTGAACTCCATACATTACTGTTGCAAGCATGTGGATCTCCTGCGGCGGCGTACTCTTCATCCGTAACCTTCGCGAGCCAGTCGACGCTCTTACGGTCGAGCTGCTCCAGGATCGCAATTGTGAGTCATGGCGGTCAACGATGTGGCTCCGTGCCAGTGCTTTTCGCCCGCGGGGCAACTCACGACGTCGCCCGAACGGATCCTGCGAGCGGGTTTGCCCCAACACTGTACGAGACCATAGCCCGCGGTAACGATCAGCGACTGGCCAAGCGGATGTGTGTGCCAAGCCGTGCGCGCCCCTGGCTCGAACGTGACGCTGACGCCCAGGGAACGGCCGGGCGGCGGCGCTTGGAACAGCGGGTCGATACGCACCGCTCCGGTGAAGTTCTGGGCTACCCCTTCGCTGATGGCTGTGAGCCGCTTTGCTTGATCTCCATTCGTGGCTCTCCTTTCTGGGAGCACACGGTAGAAAGGGTGGACGTTTCGATTCACCCCCACTATGCGCACGAAGTCATGAAGGGGATTCGTGGCTGCCCGAAGGTATCGATGATCTGATTGCTCGAGCAGCGGTCGCGCCGGACCTTCAGATGTCCAGCCGGCGTTCGCTCATCCATTTGACCATTGCGGGGGTCCTGATGCGAGAAGAAGGAGCTGGTTCCGGTGTCGAGTCCTGCGATTCGAGTCATGTCCGCTGCCGACAACTCGAAGTCGAAGACGTCGAGGTTTTCCAGCATCCGCTCTTGAGAAAGCGGTTCAGGGCTTCTTTGCCGCAATCGAGGCCATCGACTTGGTGTTCCCGTCTGAGCTTCTCGATGGTGCCGTAGTCGCTCACTCCAAGACGCTAGGAGTGGTGAGCAAAGCTTCCAGGCGTGGACGCGGTTTCACCGGTGCGTCAAGCGCAGCGACGAAGGCGTCGTACTGGCTAGCGCCCAGACGGAAATTCCGCCGCTCGGCCAGCGTCTCCGCTGCAGCTTCCAGTCCTTTGTCGAGCAGAAAAGCGCTCAGGCTTTTGTTCTCGACATCGGCCGCCCGCTTCAGAATGGATTTGGGTTGGGGTGGGGCCGGATTTCCATCCGATCATCGCGGCGCTTGGCAGAATTGCGCATGATCAATTTCCTTGGAGTGCACGACGCTATGTCATCCGCGACCAGCTGGCCTCCAACGACGATCAGTGCGCCGCGCCGAGCTTTTGCTCCTGCTCGAGGACGGCCTTCATCTCGGCGTAGTAGCCGGGGATGCTGCCGGCCAGGAGGAACGTGTTGGTGGACGCGCTCCTGGCCCAGCCTAGGTCGTCGAGCTTTAGCCGCTTGCCCGCTTCTTCCACCGGCACGCCCTGGCGCACTAGGTCCTTCATACGGTCGTTCATGATCTCGACGTTCTTCACGTACTGACGGATCTCGTCCTTGGTGAGCAGCCGGCCGTGCCCCGGGATCGCCCAGTCGAAGTCGAGCTTCAGGAGGTCGTACATCTCGTTGACCCAGCCGACCGCGCTGGCTCCGTCCCGGTAGTCGAAGGTCGGCATGCCCTCGGGAGCCACGTCGCCGGTGTGCACGACCTTCAGGTCGGGAAAGTAAACGAAGGTGTCGCCGCGCGTGTGACCGGTGGCGAAGTGATGCATCTCCACCTTGACTCCGCCAAGTTGAATCGAGCCGTAGTCGCCGAAGGTCACCTGCGGCGACGAACCCTCCTGCTTGCTGCGGTCGTACGCGTCGCGCAGCTTGTCGTTGACCACCACCGTCGCCCCCAGCTTGATCATCTCGCCGATGCCGCCGTTGTGGTCGGCGTGGTAGTGGCTGGCGAGGACGTACTTGATTGGCTTGTCGGAGATCGTCTTGATGACCTTCAGAAGCTCCGGAACGTTGTAAGCAAACTTGGTGTCGACAATGATCAGCCCCTCGGGCGTCACTCGCACCGCTACGTCGCCCGGCTCGTGCAGCAATCCGTCTGGATTGATCGGCGTCGGAACGGCCGGGCAGGGCATCGGCAGGCAGGGACCCAGCGGTCCGCGGACCACGTAGAGACCTTCCTTCACCTTCTCCGCCCACATCGGTCGCGGAGTGAGTTCGCTGTAGGGTTTCTGCGGCTCCACGGCCGAAGCCGGGGCGGTGAGCCCCCCGACGACCATCGCGGCCGTAGCCAGGATTTGAGCGCGCACGTTTGCAATACCAAGCTTCATAGAATTCTCGCTCCTTGGGCGCATCGTTGGACGGCCACACTCCAAATAGAATGCAAAAGGTCGATTTGCGCCGCTCACATCTCTGACGTCGCGTTGCTCTAGCATAAGACCATTACTTCCGGGTGCCGCCGATTTCGACGAACGGCATGACGTCTCACACAGGCGGGAAGTGAGGCCGCGAAGCACTACCGCGGAGTGCCTCGCGTAAAAGGAGCGGCGGCACGGCATGGGCTCGTCTATCCTTAGGTGCGCCGTCGGGCACGGCGCGTGGGATCAACGGGGGGCACCATGAAGACTGATGCATGGAATCGGCGCGGTGTCTTGAGCGCGCTCGGCGGGGCGGGGGCCAGCCTGTGGCTGCCGACGTCGGCTGATGCGCTCGCGCTCCGCGACGACAAGATCAAGCGTGTCCGCTACTTCCGCAATTCCGGCGATTCGACCGGAAATCGCGGCCAACCCATGGTCAATCAGTCCTCGAACGTCGTCGTGATCGAGACGGAACGGGGGCTCACCGGTATCGGCGAGGGCGGCGAACCCACGTCGATGGACGAGTGCGCCAGCATGCTGATCGGCCTCGATCCGTTCCGCATCGATCAGCACTGGCAGCGCATGCTGCGCGGTTACTTCTATCCGGCCGGTCGCGAGAAGATCCATTCGCTCGGCGCGCTCGACATGGCGCTCTGGGATCTGAAAGCCAAGGCTCTCGACGTGCCGCTCTGGCAGCTGCTCGGCGGTAAGTCGCGCGAGCACATCGAGCTCTACTCGACCGCTTTCCCCCGAGGGCAAAACGGAACGCTCGACGACGCGGCGCGCGCGTGCATGGACGCAGGCTTCCGCGTTTATCGGCATGCCACCGACAACCCGCGCGAGCGTCTCGTCGACCGCTTCAAGCTCGTGCGCCAGATGCACGAGGACTGCATCGCGCTGCACAAGATCACGGGCGACGGCGGCTGGGCCATCGACTTCCACACCGAACTCGACCCGCCCGACGCGATCAACCTCGCCACGCTGCTCGAGCCGCTGCACCCGTATTTCTGCGAGGACCTGATCCGCAGCGAAGGCGTGGACTCCTACGTCACGATGCGCGAGCGCACGCGAGTGCCGATCGCCGTTGGCGAGCAGTTCGGCTACAAGTGGGACATCAACACGCTGATCGAGCGTCAGCTGATCGACTACACGCGCTGCACGCTGCCGAACGTCGGCGGCATCAGCGAGCTCATGAAGATCATCGCGCTGGCTGAAACGCACTACGTCGGTATGATTCCGCATTTCACGGGGCCGATCTCGGAAGCGGCGCTCGTGCACTGTCTAGCGGCGACGTCCGTGCCCGTGCTCATGGAGATGCTGGGCGACGGCACGCGCACGTGGCCGCACCTGCCGAAGGCGTACGACTTCAAGGACGGCAAACTGTGGCCGAACGATCGGCCGGGGCTCGGCGTCACGCTCGATCAGAGCAAGCTCACTCCGCTCGGCGAGTACGCCACGTATCGCGCCGGCATGCTCCTGAACCGCCGTCCGGACGGTTCGTTCACGAATTGGTAGCACGGCATATGAGGATCCAAATGTTGCGTAACCCAATCGGTACCCTGCCCATGAGAATAATCGGACTGTTGCTGACGCTGGCCGCCACGGCACCGAGTGCGCAGACGGCGAAGGCCCCGCTGCCCGCGGACATCGACCCGCAGTCCTATTCGCGCCTGCCGTTGATCCTCAAGGACTCGCTCGAGGCCGAAGGCAAGCGCATCTTCGAGGTCATCAATGGGAAGGACGGCAACGTGCCGCGGCTCGGGCCGCCGAACAATACGATGTACAGCCTGGCCGCAGCCGAGCCGTACGACGAGCTGAACCAGGTGCTGCGCAAGGCCAACGTCATCGGAGCGCAGTTCTTCGAGATCAGCACGCTCGTGCCTGCGCGGGAGTTCAACCAGCAGTACGAGTGGACGGGGCACGAGGTCGGGGCACAGCGCGCGGGCGTCGACCAGAGAGTCATCGATGTCATCAAGTACGACCGGCCGGTCACGGGGTTGCCGGAGAAGGAAGCCACCGCCATCGAGTTCGGCCGTGCCCTGTTGCGCGGTAACCGCCAGGTATCGTCCGAGCTGTTCGCCAAGATGGTGTCGCTGTTCGGCCGCCGCGGCACGGTGGAGATCGCCATCGTCATGGGTGACTACGCGATGACAGCCATGGTGCTGAATGCCGTCGACCAGCACCTACCGCGCGGCCGGGAATCGCTGCTGCCGCCGCCATGAGTCAGCGGAGACGGCCGGCATGTTACGTCGCAGTGGAGATGCCGTTGCGAGGCTTTCCAGCTCCGCCTATGGTTTCTTTCAGCGCGAGTAGTCGGTTCTCAGTAGATTTCTCGGATCGTACGGCGAGATGTGACGGCGGACTCCCTTCTCGTCGTCCAAACATTCGTCCTCTATGATCCGCGCTCCGCGCTGTTTCACGCGCTGCAACACGGCCCTTAACATCCACGGCCGCGTGTAGACGACCGGATCTTCGATCCGCGCTTCGTACTCGAGCCTGTCGGGCGCCGTCATTCGGTAACGCTCTACGACGTGGAACTCGGTGCTGTGGAAGTTGCCGGCTTGATCGAGCCACAGCTGATCGGTGAGCGCGGCGACATCGGCGACGAGCGTGTCGCCTTCCCACCGATAGCGCGTGTCGCCCATCCACCAGTCCGCCGCGTCGAAGTGCGGCCGATCGTCCGTATGAAAGACCCGGAACGCGTGATTCTCCTGATAGGCGATCGCAAAGTTGCCCGCGCTCTGCAGGATCTGCAGCGGTGTGCCGAGATAGGTCGCGCGCGGCACGCCCGCTTGATAACACTTGAGCGCGGGATCGGCCGTCGCCCGCGTCCGATAGTTTTCGTCGCGCCGGGTGAGCGCCTCGGGGCGATACGGAATCTTGCCGTCCGTCGGATCGACAATGATGCTCGCGGATGCGGCAATGCCTTTTTCGCCAGGGTGGCCTTCGAGGTTCACGTAAGCAGTGCCGTCGGCCTGCCAGATGCCGCGGAAGTCCGGGGTCTTGCCGTCCCACAGGCGGCCCGGAGAGAACGACGTCGCGTCCTTTCCGGCTTGCGCGAGGGCGGTAAGCGCAACCGTTGCCGCGACCGCAGCGAACGCGATCGAGCGTAGGAGCTGGCGGGCGATGCGAGTTCCGCTCATCGGACCACCCTGCGCTTCGTGCCGCCATCTTCCTCGGTGAAGTGCTGACGGCTTCGCTCGCCTTCGAGACAGCTGTACTCGAGGATCTGCTGCGTCGCGGGCACGCGTTTCAGCGTGAAGCGAAACTCGACCGGTTTCACGAAGACGGTCGGGTCGGTGACCGTCGCCTCGTAGAGGATCGTATTCGGATCGGTCAGAGTGAAGCGCTCGAGCACGTGCTCGTTCTCGTCGACGAAATTCCCCGCCATGTCGAGCCACGTGCGGCCGTTGAAGTTGCTCACATCGACGACGAAGGTGTCGCCTTCCCAGCGGCCGCGCGAGTCGCCGTTCCATGCGGAGTAGTTGCGCGGATGCTTGCTTTTGTCCGTCGGGATGATTCGGACGTCGTGCATCGCCTCGTGCAGCAGCGCCACGGAGTTTTCGTCCTGGATGATCTGCACGGGATAGAGTCCGGCTGGTTGGTCGAGGGCTCGAGGAACCCCGGGCAGATGACAACGCCCCTCGGGGTCTTCGTACCCGTGCTGCTGCCGGTACGCTCTCTCGGCTGCGGCGCCGGCCGTGTATTCGTATTGCGGAGTCGGCGGCCCGCCACCCCTTCCGCCGCCACCCGCCGCGAAATTCGTTCCCTCGAGCGAGCCGATGAAGAGGCCCTGAAACCCGCCGCCGCTCTTCAGCCAGAGGCCCTGCAGGTCCGGACGTCCGTCGGGAAGCCTCGGCAACGCGGCGTTGCTCGTGCTGGGCCCCGCCGGGGCCGGCTGAGCTGCCGCTGGATTGATCGGACCCGTTCCGAGCAAGAACGCGGCGCCGAGCCCAAGAACAACCCGCCTGGCAAGAGTGCGGGTGCGCGCCACGGCCGCCCATGCGTCACCGCGCGCCGTCTCGCAGTTCATGGCGGAGTCCCCGTCGAGCCTGCGAACACCTTCGTGCCGTCCGCGAGCGTGATGCGCGCGGCGTTCGCGGTGCTCGACCCATCCTTCGCAAGATAGCCCTCGACCGTGACCTCGTCGCCGGGCTTGAGGGAATTCTTGGTCCAGCCGAGCCTCATCAGACCGTTCGGATTCGAGGTCTCGATCATCCACCGCGTCGTTTTACCGTCCGCCGCGCTGACATCCATCGTGATCCAGCCGTGCGGGTTGATCATCTCCCACTTTACGACGACGCCCTTCAGCGTAACGGGCTGCTGTGCGTCGAACTCGGCGGCGAAGGAGTGGTGAGCGAGCGCGGAGCCGGCGCCCGCCAGTAATGCGATCGTCGCGATTAAGAGTCCGACGGCGCTGCGTCTCATAGGTTTGAACCTCGTCGATGGGTCGACCCCCTCGCGATGAGAGGATCAGCGTGCGCGGCGCGCCGCTGTCGGAACATTGGCGCGCGGCGGAGCGATTGAGAAATGCTTTTGGACGATGCGTGGTATCGACGCCGCTGATAGCGCGTGTCGCGCTCGTGGAAAAACGTCCTGCCGAGAGCTTGTCCCCGCTGTCGGCCGCCGCAAGCCGGGTAGACTCCATCCTGAGGTAGTCGCCATGAAAACGAGACGTGTTCTTCTGTCTGCTCTCGGAGCCACGCTACTAGTCGGGATCTGTTCGAATCACGCGGGCGCACAGGGTGCAGGACGCACCCTGGTTCCGCACGCCGCGTGGAACTGCGGGATGGCGGAAGGCATACCGAGCCCGGAATCGGGAAACCTGATCCTCGAGATCGAGATCAAGCTCGACCGTGCGGCCGAGATCGGTAAGACGCAGTACGGAGATCGACGAGTCGCCGTCGGCAGCGATGGGTCCGTCAAGGGACCGAAGCTGTCGGCTGCGGTCATGCCGGGTGCGCTCGACCTCGAACTCACGTTGTCGAACGGCACGATCGAGATCGAGCAGGTTCTGGTGCTGCGTGCGACGGACGGCAGCTACATCTACGTTCGGGATGCAGGCACGGGAGCGGACGCCAACGACGTCAGGGTCGTGATGGACTTCGAGGCGCCCAATGCCAGCGAGCACGCGTGGCTGAACTCGGGAAAGTACGTGGCCCGGCGCCAGCTGAATGCGTCGTCGAGGACGCTGGCATTGCGTGTCTACGACGTCTCGAAAGTAACGGTCAGTGCGACGAGTGCTATCGGTATCGCGAAGCCCGCCGGTGTTCCGGTACAGCCCTGGGACTACCGAGGGAAGGCGGCCACCGAGCAGCAGGGCGACGTGCTGATCCGCGAGAATGTGACGCTCGGCTCCGGTCAGGCGGTCGGTGCGAGCAAACGAGGGAACAGAAATATCATCCCTATCACGGGCGGTGAGATAAGCGGCCGGATCATGGGAAAGGTGCTGATGGGCGGGGCGGACTATCAGAATCTGTCGCCGCCGGCGACGATCGATGCGCACTACCTCTGGCAGACGGATGACGGTGAGATCATCATCGTTCGCAACGGCGGTTCCTTCGGCGGTCTTGTGCCCAGTTTCGAAACGCGCGTGGGCGGGCCGTATGCTTACCTCAATACCGGGCGGTATCTGAGCTCGAATCCCAGCATGGGGCAGGGCGGTGTATCGCTCACGTTCTACGAAAGCAGGGACTGAGTCGCGGGCCGATGCCCCGCGCGGCTGAACTTCACGGCTTGGAAGTATTTCGAACGTCGGCACCGAGGTCGATATCGACGCGCAAACCTACTCGAGGTTCCACTCATTAATATATGGGGACAGCTCGACGGCGAAGCCCGACATGTCTTCGAGACCATCAACGGCGAGGGAGTCGGCTTCCCCGCCTCGGACCACCCGGCCGTTCGTTGCGGGGTTGGGGCGGCTTCGGAGAGAGCCTCTGCTGCCGCTGCCCTGAGCGCGGTCCGCCATTTGCGGTTGCGCCAGTGTGGGCCGCGCGCCTACATTGCGTGAGCAGCGCTCTGCGGGGTGGCCGAGCGTGTTCCAATCGCCTGCGAGCCGATGAACCTTCGCCAGTTCGATCTGAATCTCCTGGTCGCGCTTGACGCGCTGTTGACCGAACGCAATGTCACGCGCGCGGGGGAGCGCCTTTATTTGAGCCAGCCTGCGATGAGCGGCATCCTCGCGCGCCTGCGGCATGCGTTTCACGACGAGTTGCTGGTTCGCGTCGGCCGCAACCTGGAGCTGACAGCGCTCGCCGTCGAGCTCGCGCGACCGGTGCACGAGTGCGTTCAACAGATCGAGGACCTGTTGAACCTGCGGCAGCCGTTCGAGCCCCAGACCGTACGCTGGGACTTTCGAATAGCGGCGAGCGACTATGTGGTCTTTCTGTTGCTCGGGCCGCTGCTGAAGACGTTGACCACTCTCGCGCCGAACATCTCCGTCCGTTTCTGCGCGTTGGAGCCGACAGTCGGCGATAAGCTTGCGGCGGGTGAGCTCGACTTCGCGGTGCTGCCGGCTGAACTCGAGACGGGTTTGCCGTCCGTCCCGCTGTTCGAGGATTCCTGGATCTGTGCGGTGTGGTCGGGACACCCGCATTCTGACGAACGCTTCACGCTCGAGGAATTCCTCGCGCTGCCGCACCTGAGCTTCCGGCTTGCCGGGCCGGACCATGGCTCGGTCGCCGAAAGCTATCTCGCAGAGATGGGCTGCGAGCGCAGGATAGTCGCATCCACCGAGAGCTTTGCCACCGCGCCGTTTCTACTGCGCGAGACAACGCTCGTGTCGCTCGTGCCACGCCGCCTCGGCGAGCGGCTGCGGCAGGCGGCGGACATTCGTCTGATCGACCCCCCGTTCGACGTGCCGCCGCTGCACGAGAAGCTGATCTGGAGCCCGCGGTACACCGCGAGCGCGGCACACGCCTGGCTGCGTGCACGGCTGACCGAGGTCGCGACGGCGCTCTAGTTGCGCGTTGGTATCGGCCCCGCCGATACCCGGTATTCGTTGATTCCATTTCCCAACGGTGGCCGGCCGCAGAACGATTAGGAGTCCATCGCCGTCTGGAGTCGCCGTGCACCGCATCCCTATCGCAAGCATTTGCCTCGGCGCGCTCTTCGCGGTGGCGGCGCTGCCCGCCGTTGCGCATCACGGCACCTCCGCCTCCTACGACTTGAGCAAGCAGTGGACGAAGGACGCCGTCGTCACGAGCTTCCACTACGCAAACCCGCATCCGCAGCTGTTCTTCGATGTCACCGACGAGCGCGGCACGGTCGAGCACTGGTCGGCCGAGCTCCTGCCGAATCCGGCTGGCTTGCTGCGCGTCGGGTGGACGAGAACTCGGTCCACGCAGGCGTTGGCACCTGGGACCAAGGTCAAAATCACGATCTCGCCGGCGCGAGCCGGTGGGCCGGTCGGCTTGCTCGTGAAGGTGACGGACGAGCGCGGTGCCGAGCTCGTCTCCGACAGGGTCCCGTATCCCGAGGCCGGCGAGCCGCCACCGGCCAAGCCCTGAAGGAGCGCCCATGCGGTTCGCAAAGACTCTGCTCGGCAGCCTCGTAGTTGTCGTCGTCGCCGGCACGAGCGGACCCGCGCTGGCGCAGGCGCCATTCGGGCCGCCTCCCACGCAGTCGGGTCCCGGCTATCCAAAGGTCTACGACCCGAGCATGCCGTTCGAGTCGAAGGACATCGGCGGCATCTGGACTCCGAATGTCGTCGGCTTTGGCGGTGGTGGTCGGTGTCGCGATTGTGGCGATCGCGGCTTCAGCCTCGAGTTTCCGATGTTCACGCCCGCCGGGCAGGCCGCGTTCGACAAGAACATTCCGTCGTACGGCCGGCTGCTCGGCAGCGATGATGCCAAGGCGCATCCCGAGGAACACATCGGCCGCCGTCGCTCGCAGCCGCCGGCGCTCGGCAACGACCTGTATCAACAGTGCAACCCGATGGGCATTCCGCGCGCGATCCTGTATCCGGATCCCGAGGATTTCATCGTGCTGCCGGACCGAATCCTCCAGCACTTCCAGTGGGGCTACGGACTGCGCACGATCTGGCTCGACGGCCGCAAGCTGCCGAAGCCGGACGAGGTCGACCTGCCGCGCTGGTGGGGCTATGCCGTTGGGCGCTGGGACGGGAACACGCTGGTCGTGACGTCGACCGGCTACGACGACCGCACGTGGGTCGACCACTTCGGCTATCCGCACAGCGCGGACATGGTGATCGAGGAGCGCTACACGCGCATCAATTACGACACGCTCGAGCTGAAGATGGTGCTGACGGATCCCGCGTACTACGCGCAGCCGTGGGTTGCGCAGACGAAACGCATGCACCTGATTCCACGCGACTTCATCAAGTCGTCGGGCTGGAGCGGCTTGCTCGAGGACCTGTGCGCGCCAGTCGACGAAGTCGACACGTTCAATCGACTGATCCGCGATCCCGCGGGCACGGGAAAGCCGGCCGCGCCACCACCGCGCGGGCGTTAGCGGCTCAGCGGCGCGCGAGCTGCGCTTCGCCGCACGCGCCCATCACGCTCAGGAATCGCTGATACGCGTCCTTACCGACGACGAACGGATGCGCGTCGCCGCGGCCGCGTTTCGCAAGCCGCTCGAGTTTCGCGCCGAAGCCGTCGTACAGCGGGTGATTCTGGATCTCGACGTCGACGCCGAGCTGCTTCGTCACGGCTGCGAAGTGCTCGATCGACTGCACGTACTGGCGCAACCCGTCGTCGGGAATCCTGCCGGCGAGCAGAATGGAGCCGCCGAACAGCGCCGCGGTGTGCCTCTGCCCGCCGTCCTGCACTTCGAACACGAAGCCGAGCGACCCCGGGGTGTGACCTGGAATCAATACGGGCGTGATCTTGAGGCCGCCGAACTCGATCGGTTGACCGTCGGCGACCACCACGTCGCGTCGCGGTGGCGGCAGCCCCGGCGTTGCGGGCGGCGCCGGGGCACCGGCCGGCGGAGGCGGCGGGTGCTCGATCAAGTCCCAGTCGGGGCCGGAGAGCGCGACGCGGGCGCCACGCTCCTGAAAGTACGATGCGCCGCCGAAGTGATCCGCGTGACCGTGCGCGAGCAGCACGTACTTCACGTCCTTCGGGTCGAGCCCCACGGCACGTAGACCCGGCAGCAGCACGGATTCGAGCTGATCGGGGTAGCCGGCATCAATGAGCAGGATGCCGCTGGGTGTCGTGATGGCCCAGATGACGGTGCTGGTCCTGCCGATCGCGTACAGGTTGTCGAACACGCGCGTGGGCTTGATCTGCGGGTCGTCAGCGCGGTTTGCGCGGCCGGCATTGCCGCAGAAGAAGCCCACTGCGTCGAGCCATTCCGCGCCAGCGGCCGCGCGGGCGCGCGCCACGCTGGCCGCGGCACGAGCATTGTCCTGGGCGGGCGGCGGCGCCTGTTGTGCTGCCACGAACGAGCTCACCAGCATTGCGACCGGCACGAGTAGGTACGATTTGCCCATGACTTTCTTCCCCCGTGTGCTCAACAGAGCACAGCTCCGCATGGAACGATAATCGCGCGCGCCGATTGCACGCATCGCGCCGCGCAATGGCAGTATAGGTCCGCGCGATCCCAGCCATTGTGAGATGCGATTTCATGCCGCCGCCCACGGGCGGTAGCGTTCGCCTCGCGGCACGCGCGGCGGGAATATTAATGAGAAGACTGCCTTTGATCGGGGGGGTACGCGTGGCCATTGCGCTCGCGTTCTGCGGAGTTGCGCTCGCAACCGCCGCACAGCCGCGCGCGCCGCAACCACCGCGCTCCGCGCGCGCCGCGGCCCAGGCTGACCTGACCGGCAACTGGGTCGCCCAGATCACCGAAGACTGGCGGTGGCGCATGATCACGCCGCCGAAAGGCGACTATGCCTCGGTGCCGCTGAACGCGGCCGGCCGGCAGGTGGCCGATCGCTGGGATCCGACCGGGGACGTCGCGGCGAGCGAGCAATGCCGTGCGTTCGGCGCCGGCGGCCTCATGCGTCTGCCCACGCGCGTGAAGATCTCCTGGGCGGACGATGACACGCTGAAGCTCACGACCGACGCGGGCGAGCAGACGCGGCTATTCCATTTCGACCGCAAGGCGCCGGCGGATGCCGCTCCGTCTTGGCAGGGCCGATCCTTGGCCGAATGGACCGGCGCGCCGCCGCCGAATCCGTTCGGTCCGCCGATCGTGGCTCCGACTCAGGAAGCCTCGTCCGCGCGCCGCGCCGCGGCCGGCGGCCCGCCGGGCGGTGGTCCGCCGGCCAGCGGTGCCGGGCCCGGCGCTGCGGCACCGACACCGCACGGGGGCTTGAAGGTGGTCACGGCTAATCTTCGGGCGGGGTACCTGCGCAAGAACGGCGTGCCGTACAGCGACCAGGCCGTCGTGACCGAGTACTACGATCGGCTCACTCTGTTCGGCAACGACTATCTGCAAGTGGTCACCGTGGTGACCGACCCCATGTATCTGACGACGCCGTTCGTCGTCAGCAATCAGTTCAAACGCGAGCGCGACGACTCGAAGTGGCACCCAACGCCGTGCGCGACGGATCCGCCGCTCGGCAAGTTTCAACCGCCGGTGTTCGTCCAATGAGCCGGGCAGAACTCTGCGCAACGCTCCAGTGCCCGGCACTCTGTGCAACTCTGCGGCGCGTCGTTCTGTGTGCAGCAGCGAGTGCAGTTCTCGTCGGGCCGGCTCGCGCGCAGACGGATTTCGTCGGCGATTGGGATCAGGCCGGCGGCGGCATCTTCGGTTTCCTCGAGGAGTTCATCGATCGTGGCGGTGGCCCCGATCTTGGCGACTACGTGGGCCTGCCGATCAACGATTCGCTGCGCTACAAGGCATCGTTGTACTCCCCGTCATGGCTCACCGTGCCGGAGCACACGTGCTTGCCGCACCCGGGGACGTACGCGTACCGCAGCCCCGGCGGCCTGTCGGTCGTGAAGGAATACGATGGCGTCACGCAGAAGCTCGTGGCGTACCGTTTCTACGGCACCTACGGGCTCGCGCGCACAGTCTTTATGGATGGACGTGCACACCCGCCGGTGAACGCGCGGCATACCTACGAAGGTTTCTCGACTGGCCGGTGGGAAGGCAACAAGCTCGTCGTCGAGACGTCGCATCTGAAAGCCGGCTTCCTGCGCCGCAACGGCATTGCGCATAGCGATCGTGCGCGAATGACGGAGTATTTCCTGCGGCATGACGACTACCTCACGGTGGTTACGGCCGTCGACGATCCCGTGTACCTCGACGAGCCGTTCGTACGCTCGACGGACTTTCGTGTGAACGCACAAGCGAACGCTCGTCTCAACGAGTTCGGCGGGTTCGTGAACGGCGGCGATAGCGAGGGATTCGGTGCGAGCGACGTCTTCTTCAAGTGCGCGCCGGCCGACGAGGTCGCGCTGCCGCGCGGCGCGGTGCCGTCGTTCATGCCCGGCGCGAACCACGACCTCGACATGTTCGCGAAGCGCCACAGTGTGCCGCTCGAGGCTGCGCTCGGCGGCAGCGCGACGATGTATCCGGAGTACGCGCAACGGATTCGCGAGTTGCACGACGGTGCCGCGCCCCGGCCCGCCGCAGCGGTCGCGCCGCCGCGTGCCGGTACGCCGCAGCCGGCTGCCGATCCCGGCGTCAACTCCTTGCACGTCGCGGGGCAGGTGTGGCTGATCGCGGCCGGCGGCCGTAACGTGACCGTGCAGATCGGGCCCGAGGGTGTGTTGGTCGTGAACCCGGGCACCGAGCAGCTCGCCGACGCCGTGCTCGCGGAGATCCGCAAGCTCGCCGGCGACAAGCGGATTCACATGCTGATCGATACGAACGACGATCCCGCGCACATCGGCGGCAACGCGAAGATCGGCGCGGGGCCCGCGCCCGGCGCGCAACGGGCCGCGATCATCGCGCACGAGAACTCGTCACTGCGCATGGCCGGCGCCGGCGTTCCCGATCGCGATGCGCCGACGGACACGTTCTTCCGCGGCACGCGCGAGCTCTACTTCAACGAGGAGCCCATCGAGATCATCCATGTGCCGGCGGCGACGAGTGACGGCGACGTGATCGTGTTCTTCCGCAAGTCCGACGTCGTCGTGGCGGGCGACGTGATCCAGGAT
>FTFB01009618.1_pt1 | contig 14812 bp, 17 predicted proteins | sample 1658331 | NCBI WGS metagenome assembly FTFB01 (sample SAMEA3914816, study PRJEB12502) | metagenome | biome: forest; material: soil | place: USA | collected 2011-09-16 | depth 0.3 m | reverse complement strand
GCTCACGCTCGTGGTCGTGACGGTCACGCTCGCCGCCATCGCGGCTGTCGCGTGCTTCCTGCCGGCGCGGCGCGCGACCAAGGTCAACCCGATCGTCGCGTTGCGCTATCAGTGAGCTAACGCATCCGCCGTTGGCGACGTCGTTGCTTAACAGTCAGCGCAACGCGCATCTCGGTGCACCTTCCAAGAGTCGTGGGTCGGATCGAAGTCCGCGCCGCGCCCGAACACCTCGATGGCGATATCGAGCTCTTTCGGCTTGCGGCCTTTGACCCGGCCGAGCGCGCCACTGCGCTCGATCTTCTGCAGTTGGCCGCGGATGACTTCTAGTTCTTGTTATTGCATCGCCTTCCCATGGACGGTGTGACGCGAACGGGGCTCAGTGATCCGTTCGTCGTCATCCTTTGCGTCAATAGGACATACCAAGATTCGGTTTTCTCTGCTGAAATGCAAAGAAGTACGAAGACTCCGTCGCGAGGCTCGGACATGTCGATGACCCGGCCAAAGACCGCAGAACGCGAGGACCTGGGGTGCACCTGAGACCCCAATGGCTCGTGGGCGCCGTGGCCGTCCTAGTCGCCGTCGGCCTCGTGCTTGGCATCCGGGTCGCTCGCCCGCCCGACCCGGACGCCGCGGTCGTAGCCGGGTCGCAGGCGACCCCGACGGCCGTGGCCGCAGACGAACCCTTGCACGGAACCACGGCGGAGCCAGCCAGCGCCGACGACGCGCTCTGCGCCGACGACGAAGGCTCGGCCGCGGCTCACGCCGTCGGCCCTTCACCGGACGACCCCGCTCTCAGCACCACGAAAAACCGGCTACGGGTGTCGCAGAGCGCGGAAAATCTGACCAGCGTTGCATTGATGGCCGTACAAGACTCGCGGGAACGTCTGGACGCGATCAAGCGGGCGATGAGCCTCGGAGGTCGCGACGCGATCGTCGTCTGGTCGGCCGTGCAGATTTGCGATCACCCGCGCCCAGATCTGGACTGCCCGGCGCGGGAATGGGAAGACGAGCTATCGAAGCTCGACAGCGAGAACAGCGAGGTATGGGTTCGCGTCGCAGCGAGACGATACGAGCGCGGCGACACCGCGCAAGCGCTCGATGCCTTGCAGCACGCGGCGACGGCCGCCGAAACGCGGGAATACTGGGCCGAGACCGTCGGGATGCTCGAGCGCGCGCTCAACGCCGCGGGAGGCTATTCCTTTCCGCAGCGAGCGGAGTTGGCGTTCGGCTTCGCCGCAGCCAACCTGCCCGCGTACGCCCCGGTCGTGAGCATGTGCGGCAAACAGTCCCTGGTCGACGCAGAATGGGCACAAGCGTGCCTTGATTACGGCCGGCTCTTCGAGCGACAAGGCAAAACAGAGATCGGGCTGGCGATTGCACAGAGCATTCAGATCGCCGCACTCGAAGCCATGCAGAACACCGAGGAAGCGCAAGCGGTGGCGGCGCGAAAGGCCGCAGCTTCGCGCGAGCGAATGTCGGCGCCCGCCGGCGAGCGTGCCGACGTCTTCGTTCTTGGCAATACCCGAATCTTCGCTGCGTTCCTGGCCGCGGCGCGAGAACGCGGCGAGCGCGCCGCCCGCATGGAGGCGCGTGCCGAAGCGAAGCGGCTAGCCGATCGATGCTCGCAACCACCCGGGAATTGATCTCGTGCGGCGACCGCATTCAATCGGGGCAACGGCGCGGAGTTGGCTACAATGAAGATGCTCGCAGGACCTAAGTGAGGGAACACGCATGATGCTGATTCGCCACGCTGAAGACCGCGGCCACGCCAACCACGGCTGGCTCGACAGCCACCACACGTTCTCGTTCGCCGATTACTCCGACCCACGCTACAACGGCTTCGGCCCGCTGCGCGTCATCAACGAAGACCGTGTTCAGCCCGGCAAAGGCTTCGGCACGCATAGCCACCGCGACATGGAGATCATCTCCTACGTGCTCGAGGGCGAGCTCGAGCACAAGGACAGCATGGGCACCGGCTCCGTGATCCGCCCCGGCGACGTGCAGCGCATGACGGCCGGTACCGGCGTGCAGCACAGCGAGTTCAATCATTCAAAGACCGAAGTCGTGCACTTCCTCCAGATCTGGGTATTCCCCAACAAGCCCAACCTGCCGCCCGGCTACGAGCAGAAGATGTTCGACGCGACCTCGAAGCGCGGCCAGTTGAAGCTGATCGTCTCGCCCGACGGCCGCGACGGCTCCGTGACGATTCATCAGGACGCAAAGATTTACGCGGCCGTGCTCGGTGCGGGCGACAGCGTCTCGCACGCCACCACGCATGAGCGCAAGCTATGGGTACAGGTGGCGCGCGGCGCCGTTCGAGTGAACGGCGAAGCGCTTTCGGCCGGTGACGGCGGCGCGATTGCGTTCGACGACAACGTCGCGATCGACGCCACCGCGGAGAGCGAAGTGCTGCTGTTCGACATGGTGGGGCGCGCTTGACAGTCATCGTCGCGGCTGTCTACGCCAGTTTAGGAATGACGAATTGCCGAGCAACGGCCACGTGAGATCACCAGAGGATCAAGCGGGATGACCGAGCAGGACGCGATGCTCGAAGAATACAAGGTTCTCCACGCCCAAGCGGAGGCCATTAAGGGCCGGCGGGATTCCTTGTTCACAGTGACGTTGGGAGTCTTCGTCTCAGTGTTTGGTGCTTTCGTTGGAATCTCTTCGGCGCCCGACACGCATAGCGCTGCCCCACGACTCCTGCTTCCATTCTTCCTTGTGCTCTACATATTGCACATCGCCAGTTGCCTATTGATGCGCAGTCATCAACAGCAGCTGCGAAGGATTCTGAACTACGTGCGTATCGAGATCGAGCCCAAGATCCCTGGCCTCAAATGGTCCACTTATCTGGCTCAACGGTCTCTCAAGTCGAGCAACCGTGGCGGGCTAAGGGGGATCGGAACATTCTATCTGCTGCTGTCTATGGCGCCCATTGCGCTATTCGTCATTACCCCCGGGACTCCGGGTGGAGTCGAGACGACAATTTTCGTAACCCTCTTTGCTGTATCAGTGCTACTGGCGATGGACATCAGATTCGCCTTTACCAAGGGCTGGCGTGACGATGCGCGATAGCAGCCCTCTCTTGTTGTTGGAGGCGGCTTATCGAGACATCGAGAGTAACGGCCTCTCCAGAGGCCTGGACACATTTTGCGAAGCGCTCGACGCCAACCCGGGATTTCTTTTCGCGCTGCTACGCGAGCTCACTGACGACAGGGTGTTTGCGACGATTCGATCCAGCTACCATCCTATCGGATTCTATTCAACCGTACTCTCTCGCCACGCTCGGAAAGACTATCCTAGCGCGCGATTCATTTGGTTCGAGCCAGGACATGCATTGGCCGAAGACATTCACGACCATGCATACGACTTCTCGGTGATCGTCGTGCACGGTTCGATAAGAGAGCGATTGTTTGTGGAGCGCTCACACGGAGTCCGCTACAAGAAATACAAATTCGACGGCACGCTACTGGATTCCAACGTTCGGACGGATGTAGAAGAGGTCGCATGCTTTAGCCTACAGGCTGGGTGTCGCTACCAACTGGATCATGACCAACTGCATATGACCGCAGCACTAACACCGGCGGCGGCGCTGCTGATGTTCAGAAGTAGCTACCGTCGATTCGACAGTCGCGTACTGGCTCTCGAAAACAAGTCCGAGCCGTCCCGACAGAAAGATCTCAGCCACGATGACTTTCGGTCTTTGGTCGAGCGCGTGAACCAGCTGTCGCCGGTGACCTAACGCGGAGCAGAGTCCATCCGAGGGTAGCGCCAACTCTGGACTTTGTCGTCAATGAACATTCGCAGACGCCAGCTTTTCCGCGACGCCGCAACTCTCTGCGCGTCTCTCGCCTTCGCCCCACTCGCCGTCGGCCAGACCGGCACACGCCTGATCCTCCTCGGCACCGCCGGCGGCCCCCGCCCCCGCAAGACGCGCTCATCGCCCGCGCAAGCCATCGTCGTCAACGACTCGGTGTACGTCATCGACTGCGGCAACGGCGTCGCCCGCCAACTGGTGCTCGCGGGCCTCTCCCTCGCCAAGCTGCGCCACGTGTTCGTGACGCACCACCACGACGATCACAACGCGGACTACGGCAACTTGCTGTTGATCGCCTGGACCAGCGGACTGCGGACGCGAGTCGACACCTGGGGACCGCCGCCGCTCGAGCGGATGACGAAGCTGTTCATGGAGATGAACGCGTACGACATCGAAACGCGCACCAAGGACGAGGGGCGAATCCCACTCGAGCCGCTGATTCACGCGCACGAGCTGACGATGGGCGGCCTCGTGTTCGAGGACAAGGATGTTCGCGTGCGCGCAGCGCTCGTAGAGCACCCGCCCGTCGTGCCGGCGTTCGGCTACCGGTTCGACACCGCGGACCGTTCGATCGTGATTTCCGGCGACACGAAGCCGACGCAGAGCCTGATCGATCTCGCCAAGGGCGCCGACGTGCTGGTGCACGACGCGCTCTGGCCGGCCGCTGTCGACAAGCTCGTCGCGGGCGTGGCGAACGCGTCGAACCTGAAGGAAAGCATCCTGTCACATCACACGTCGGCGGAAGATGCCGGCCGCGTTGCGCAGGCGGCCGGCGTGAAGACGCTGGTGCTCTCGCATCTCACACCGCCGGAAGATCCGGACGTCACGGAGCAGATGTGGTTCGAGGCCGCCAGCAAGCATTTCAGCGGCAAAGTGATCGTCGGCAAGGATCTTTTGGAGATCTAGACGCATAGCGCCCAACGGAGGCCTCTACGCTCAGTCGCATTCGCCAACTCATGTTCGAGTGCGAGTGGTCGCCGAAGACCCTGCTGTACATTGCAGGAGTCGCGGCGGTGCTGCTCATGACCGTCTCCGCCGTCTTCTTCAAATCCAGCGGCCAACCCGTCGAGGTCAGGGGAACGGTCGTGGCTCCATTCGAACGCCCCACCGACGACGGCGCTGCGTACTACCTGCGCGTGGCGTTGGCGTCCGGCGATGAGGTGTTCGTCCCGATTTCTCGGAACCTGACCGTTAGGCCCCGTCGAGAGGTCGTGCTCACCGCGCGCCAGCGACCCGGGTCAGCACCCTTCGCGTTTCAGTTCGAGCGCTACGCGGATGCAGAATCGACGCAATGACTCGTCTCCATTCCGGGGCGAAGTACACAGGGCTTACCCATGACAATCCGAATCGCCGAATCGGACACCGAGCTTCGCAAGGTGAGCGGCGTTCTGCGCCAGCTGCGCCCGGCCTTCGACACCGAGCGCCTGGTGGCGCAAATCAAGGCGCAGATGCGGGAAGGTTATCGCGTCGCCTACGTCGAGGAGGCCGGCGAAGTTCTGTGCGCGGCAGGATTCGTCGTGGGCACGAAGCTCGCATGGGGCAAGCACGTGTACGTCGACGATCTCGTGACCGCGGAGCACCAACGCTCCAAAGGCGCAGGCGCCAAGATGATCGTCTGGCTCAAGACGTACGCGCGCGAGCAAGGCTGCAATCAGCTGCATCTCGATTCCGGCGTGCAGCGCTTTGCCGCGCACCGGTTCTATCTGCGTGAGGGCTTCAACATCGGGAGCCATCACTTCTCGATCACGGATCTGGGGGCGGACGCCGTTAAGACGCGCCGCTGACGTTCGCGCTCCGCGCAGTCGCTGGCGACTGTAGTGAGTGTTCGGTTTGATCAGGCCATCAAGGTGTTCCTGAGTCTCATCCTGTACAGGCTGTTCAAGCTCGTACAGGAGAGCTGGGCTCGCAAATGTTGGCGCTCTGCCTGATTCCGATTCCGATCATGTTTCTGAACACCGTGAACGAGGTCGGCGCCGTCGTCGTGCTCGGTGGTTACAGCTTCCTCTCACCGTTCACCGCGCCGCAGGTCGAGGTGCTGGCGTACTTGTTCATGCGGCTGCACGGCGGCGGGCATCACGGTCGCGTCCGTGTTCTGGGGGCTGTGGCTGTTGCCGCTCGGCGCACTGATCGTTCGCGCGCCCTTCGGATCGCGCGCCGTGGGCGTGCTCGCGTCGATCGCCGGCGTCGCTTACGTGATCGACGCACTCACCAAGATCGCCCTGCCGCAGGCGTCGCCATGGGTGTCGATGTTCGCGACGCCGGGCGAAGCCGCCGAGCTCGCCGTGATTGCGTGGCTGCTGTATGTCGGGATCCGGCGGTCGTCGAGCGCGGCGTAGCCGGAGCTACTGATTCAGCAACTTGAAATCCGCCGGCGACCGGCTGCCCGGCAGCGATTTCAAGAACGCGTGAATGTCCGTCACCTGCTGATCCGTGAGCACTTCTTTCGAAAACGCCGGCATGTCGTTGAGCCCCACGCGCAGGAAGGCGCGCAACGCCTCCACCGGCCACTGCGTGTTCGCGAGCGAAGGTGTCGCGAAGTTGAAGTTGCCGCCCTGCCCTACGCGCCCGTGGCACGTGAAGCAGCCCGCGGCGATGTAGATGCGCTGGCCGTTCGCGGCATCGCCTTGCTGCGTTTCCTGCGACCACGACGTAACGGCAACGCCGGTGAGCAGCGCGACCACGGCGACCTTTGTCACGATGTTCATGGCGGGGCCCTCAGCGCGGATCCGTCACGACGTCGACGAGTGCGGGCTCGCCGCGTCGCACCACCGCAAGCGCGCGCGACAGCGCGCCCGCCAGATCGCGCGGATCGGTCACGGGCCCCTCCCCGTGCACGCCGAAGCCTTTCGCCACCGTCGCGTAGTCCACGTTCGGGTTCGTGATGGTGGTACCCACATGCGCCTGGTCGATACCGCGCTGATGCCGTGCCGCCATCGCCTGCAGATACATGTACTCCTGGTGATACGCGCGGTTGTTGTGCACCACGTACAGGATCGGGATCTTGTGGTGTGCCGTCGTCCACAGCGTGCTCGGCACGAACATCAAGTCGCCGTCGCCCTGTAGCGCGACGGTGAGCCGCCCGTGCTTCTTATTCGCGAGGGCAGCACCGGCCGACGCCGGTGCGTTGTAGCCGATCCCGGCGCCGCCCGAGCTGCCGTTCCAGCGATACGTCTTGTCGAAGTTCCATAGCTGTAGCGGCCAGTTCACGCGGATGGCCGAGCCCACGAGCGACCAGTCGTCGTCCTTGATCTGCGCGTAGAGCTCGGCGCAAAGCCGAGCGGTGGTGATCGGGCTCGCGTCCCAACCGATCGTGGCCTGGGTCTTCAGCTGTTCGAGCGACGCGGCGTGCGCTTGCGCCAGCGCCTTACCGCGATCGGCGAATACGTTCTTGCGACCCGACCGCGTGAACGTTTTCACGCGTTCCGTCAGGAGCGGCAGGCTCGATTCACCGTCGCCGGCGATCGCGAGATCCACGTCGTTGAACCGCCCGAAGTCCTGGTAGTTAGACTTCATGTACAGGTCGCGGCTACCGAGCGTGATGATCTTCGTGTTGTTGCGATACAGTGGGTGCGACGTACGCACGATGCGGTCGGCGAAGAAATTCAGCGAACCCCAGAGATCGTTCATCTCGATCGCGAGGACGACGTCCGCCTGCCCCAGTACCGCGGCGCGGCGCCAGGTTTGGTTCAATGGGTGGCGCGACGGGAAGTTCAGCCGTCCGGCTTGATCGACGACGGCGCATTGCAGCGCTTCGGCCAGGTCGACGAGCGCCTGCATGCCGGCCGGGCTGCGCGCCATGCGATCGGCGACGATGACGGGATGCTCCGCGGCCGCCAGCATGCGCGCCGCTTCCTCGAGACCGCGGCCGTCAGCCACAGGCGGAATCACGTTCGTGATCTTGGGTATGCGCAACGCGCTGCGGTCGCGGATCGGGTTTTCCTGCAGCTCCGCGTCGAGCGACAGCAGCACGGGCCCCATCGGCGGCGTGAGCGAGATCTTGTGCGCGCGCACGGCGGACTCGGCGAAGTGCTGAAGTGACGCGGGTTGATCGTCCCACTTCACGAAGTCGCGCACGAGTGCCGCGGGGTCGATCGCCGAATGCACCCACTCGGCGCCCGGCGCGCGTTTATCGGCTTCGACGATGTTGCCGATCATCGCGTACACCGGCACGCGGTCGCACCACGAGTTGTAGAGCGCCATCGTGGCGTGCTGCAAGCCGACGGTGCCGTGGCAGATGATGCCCATCGGCTTGCCCTCGATCTTCGCGTAGCCCTGCGCCATCGAGGTGGCGATCTCCTCGTGCGGGCACGTCAGGATCTCGGGCTTGTTGTTCGTGTGATTCAGCACCGCCTCGTGCAGGCCGCGAAAGCTCGAGGCGCAGTTCATGGCGAGGTATTCGATGCCGAGCGCGTTCAGCACCTCGGCCATGAAGTCGCCGCCGCTCGACGTCTGCACCACGGGATCGGCGGACGGCGGCTGGGTTTCCACCTGGAGATTCGGCAGCGGAGGCGTGCGATTGGCCGCGGTCGGGTCGCCGGTCTGCGCGGCCGCCGGCATCACCGGCGCGGCCAGCGCGGCGGCGCCCGTGAACGTGACGCCGCGGAGGAAATTGCGCCGGTCGATGTTGCCTGATTCGTCCTGCGAGCCCGCCATGGTCCCCTCCCATCCCGCAGCGAAAGCTGCGGCTGAGTGTGCGGCCGCGCAGATGGCGCTGGCAAGTCGCACCACACGCCACTTTCCCCGCGCCGCTTCGTCGGTTATAAGAACGCCAGTCGAGGCCACTGACGTAAGGGATCGGCAGAACGCGTAGATGGGGAGACTGCGTATGCGAGCGCTAGCAGCGCGAGGCCCGGCGATACTGCCCGGCGTTAACCGCACGACGGTTGCGCGTATCGCCTTTGCGATCTTGTCGATGTGCGCGTGCGGCGCACACGCCCAGACGCCGCCCGGTGAAGTGATGCTGTTCGGCGTGTTCCACTTCGCGAATCCGGGCCGCGATGTCGTCCGCGTCGATCAGGTCGATGTGTCGACACCGGATAATCAGAAGTATCTCGCTGCGCTCGCGGAACGCTTGTGCACGTTCAAGCCTACGACGATTCTGCTGGAGTTCGATCGCGAACGTGAACCGGAAGTCACCCGCCAGCTAGCCGCATACCGGGCCAACCAGTTCACGCTGAACGTCAATGAGATCCACCAGATCGGTTTCCGCGTTGCGAAGGCCTGCGGCGTCAGCGCACTGCACGGCTTCGACGAGAGCGAAGTTGGCTGGAATCCGGAACCACTGTTCGATTTCATGGAGCGTTCCGCCCCCAACGTGCTCGCCACATTCAACACGGAAATCGCGCGGCTGCAGGCGGCCGAGACCGCTGCACATCGAGACCTGACGCTGAAGCAACTGTTGATCCGCGCGAACGACGCCGAGAAGGATCGCGAGAACAAGGATCTCTATCTCCTGACGAATGCGGTCGGCGCCGGATCCGGCTTCGAAGGCGCCGACGCGACCGCGCGCTGGTGGCACAGGAACATCCGGATGTACGCGAACATTCAACGGTACTCCACGCCAGGCGAGCGCGTGTTGGTCGTCGCGGGCAGCGGACACACGGCGATCCTGCGCGACTTCCTGAAGATCGACCGCCGCATCACGGCGCGCGCCATCCAGCCTTATCTATGAGACGTACGCGCCCCACCACGACCGACAAAGCCAAGTTCAAGGCGGCATTCGAGCTCGCGAAACGATTTCCGGGCGTGGAGCTCGGCACGTCCTATGGGACACCGGCCATGAAGGTCAAAGGCAAGTTCATGGCCCGCCTTAGAACCGAGGCCGAGGGCTGGCTCGCGATCCGCTGCGAGTTTCTGCTCCGGGACATTCTGCTGAAGGCTGCGCCCGACGTGTTTCATCTGACGGACCACTATCGCGACCACCCCGCGATCCTGGTCGACCTCAAGAAAATCAAGAAGGGCCCGTTGCTCGACATCCTGGAGCAGGGCTGGCGCATGGCCGCATCGAAGAAATTGCTTCGCGAATACGACGAGCGTTAACGCATTGCCGCGCGAGCACGATGGAGGACCGGGAGAACGCGATGTCAGACAAACCGCAGTTCAACGCGGCGTACCCGTACCAAGCCAACGTCCTGGCCCTGCCCGTGACCGATCTCGACGTCGCCGCGGCGTGGTACTCGAAGCACTTCGGCATGACGGAGGTCGAGCGTACCGATCAGCCGGTGCCGACGGTCATCCTCGAGCGCGACGGCACTCGGATCGGCTTCGCGATCACCGGCGGCGATGCAGCACAGGATGGGGCGGCGATACTCGTGACGAACATTGGCGCGATCAAGCAAGAGCTGGAGTCGAACGGCGCAAACATCGGCAACTGGCGCGTGGACGAGCGCAACGGCCGCAAGCTTCAAGTCTTCTTCGTCGTCGCGCCTGACGGCCTCTGCTACTACTTTCACGAACCCATTTAGGGTCACAACCACGATGGGGGTGCCTCGATGAGCATGAAAACGATCTCAGCGACGATCGTCGGCGCGATACTGATCGCGGCACTGGCGATCTTCTTGCGACGCGAACCGCAGCCGGGGACGGACGCCGCGAGCAATGATCGACCGACGCCCGAGACCAAGGCGGTGCCAACTGCGCAGCCACGGACTCCAGAAGCGCCCGTGGCGGCAAACGACACGCCTCCGCGCAACGACGCCCCGGATCGACCGGGCGCATCGCTCCCCCAGTCGAGTCCGCCTGCCCCCATAACCGAGGCGCTCGAGGAGCTGAAACTTCCACCCGTTCCGGAGATCCTCGAAACGGAGCGGGCGTTTGCCGCCGAAGCTGTTGACCCAGCTTGGTCACAGGACGCGGAAGCTCACATTCGCGACGAAATTGCTCAAATGACCGGGCTGAACCTGGTCACGCTCCGGGTCGAATGCAAGACGAGCCTGTGCCGACTTCACGTGTCGCAGCAGGAACTGTCTCGCGCCAATCCGTTTCCACAGCTCGTCGGCCGTCTGGGCTTGAAGCCGCTGTGGGTAGTGGCGGTCGTGGATCGCAATGGTGTGCCGACGTCCCTCGCGTATCTCGAGCGCGAACGTACAACGCCCAATGGGAAAACGGAACAATGAAGAACACCGTCGCCTTGCTCCTCTGCCTGGTGATCGCAGCCACGGCTCATGCCCAACAGAAGGGCGTCATCCGCGGCACCGTAACGTCGGAGGGCGCTGCCGTCGCGGGCGCTCCGATTCAAGCCGTCAGAGACTCGGCGCCGATGCCATTCCGCACGCTGAGCTCCGCGACCGGCGAATACTCGCTGACCGGCCTGCCCGCCGGCTCGTATACGGTTACGATCAGAATGCCCGGCTTTCAATACGTGCCGTTTGCGCAACACGACGTCGCGGTCGCTGCCAAGACTCGGCACCTCGACATCTCTCTGCTCGTCGGCAATCTCGGCACGCTCGGCGACGATCCCTTCACCTACCTCGCCGAGATTCGCACAGGGTCGAAGAACCTCGCGGGCCCGGTGCCGCGCGCGGCAGACGGGCATCCGGATCTGTCCGGCGTCTGGAACGGTAACGACGACCTGTATCCCGAGGACCCAGCGCTGCTGCCGTGGGCCGCCGAGGTCTTTCAGAAACAGCTCGCCAGGGACTTGCAGGACATGCCTCGCGGCATGTGCCTACCCGCGGGCGTCTTGCCACTCGGCCCGTTCTTCCGCAAGTTCGTGCAGACAGGCAATCTGCTCGTGGTGCTAAACGAGGACGAAATCGTCGGTTACCGTCAGATTTTCCTCGGCCGCCAGCATCCGGCGGATCTCCCGCCGACATGGCAGGGCCACTCGATCGGCCGTTGGGACGGCGACACGCTCGTGGTCGATGTCACCGGCTTCAACACGAAGTCGGTCATGGGACTCTTTCCTCACACCGAGCAGTTGCGAGTGACGGAACGCTACCATCGGCGCGACTCCGGCCACATGGACGTGCAAGTGGTCGCCGACGATCCCGGGGCGCTCACGAAGCCGTGGACCCTGAACATGGTGTGGGATTTGGCGCCGGACCAGGATCTGAACGAATACGTCTGCACCGAGAGCACGTTGAACATGCACCTCGAGTGGCGCAAGGCGGCCGGTTACTAACGCACCGACCACTAGCGATACTTCACGTAGCAGACCTTGTGATGCGTGAAGAACTCGATCGCCGTCGACCCCGCCTCGGGTAGCCCGGAACCGGACTCCTTCACGCCGCCAAACGGCAGCTGCGGCTCGCGCATCGGCGTCATGAGGTTCACGTGTGCGATGCCGACCTCCGCGCGCTCCATGTACGTCAGCGCGCGCTTCAAGTCGTTCGTGAAAATCGACGACGCGAGACCGTACGCCACGTCGTTCGCCACCGCGACGGCCTCGTCGAAATCGCGCACCGTGACGATCACGAGCACGGGCCCGAAGATCTCCTCGCGCGCGATCCTCATCGTAGGCGTCACGCCGCCAAAGATCGTCGGCGCGATGAAGCAGCCGCCGTCGTAGCCGGCGCCCGTGAGCGCCGCACCGCCGCACAGCAGTCTAGCGCCCTCTGCTTTGCCCACGTCGATGTAGCGCAGCACGTCCTTCTGCTGCTGCGCCCCGCACACCGGGCCCATGCCGCAGTCCTCGGCGGTGCCTTCGCGCACGACGATGCCACGCACTGCTGTGAGCAGTTTCGACGTGAGCTGCTCCGCGATCTCCTCGACCACGATCACGCGGCTCGTCGACGTGCACCACTGCCCCGCCACCGTGTACGCCGCGCGCACGATCTCCGCGACCGCGTGGTCGAGATCCGCATCCGCCAGCACGATCGCGGGATTCTTGCCGCCGAGCTCGAGCTGTGTCGGCGTGAGGTTGCGCGCGGCTTCGAGCTGGATCCCTTTGCCGACGGCCGTCGAGCCCGTGAACGAAATCGCTTTGATCCGCGAATCGCCCACGATCGCGTTGCCGACCGCGCGGCCCGCGCCCGTCACGCAGTTCATGACTCCGGGCGGCACACCGCCCGCGGCGATCAACTCGGCGTACAGGAGGCCGGTGCGCGGCGTGAGGCTCGCGGGCTTCAGCACCACGGTGTTGCCGGCCATCAGCGCCGGCATGCACTTGCGGCTCTGCACGTTGAACGGGAAATTCCACGGCGTCACGATGCCGATAGGCCCGAGCGGCTCGCGCGTCGAGTATGCGAGCGTGCCGCCGGCCTCGACCGGCACCGTCTGGCCGCACATGCGCAGGCCTTCGGCGATCTGGTAGTCCATCTCGCGCAGGCCGGAATCGACTTCGTTCCGCGCTTCGCGCAGCGACTTGCCGTTCTCGCGCGTGATGACGGCAGCGATTTCGTCGCGCCGCGCGCGCATCGCGCCGAGCGACTGCTCGAGGAAGCGTTTGCGCGCCTGCGGCGACAGCGCACGCCACTCCGGGAACGCCGCCTTCGCCGCGCCGATCGCGGCATCGGCATCGTGCGCGCCGGACTCGGCGAACGTGCCGGTGACGTCGGCGAGCTTCGCGGGGTTGCGCTGCTCGAACGTGCGCCCGCTCGCGGCCGCCAGCCACCGCCCGCCGATGAAATTCCTACCTTCGAACGCTGTCATGCGTGTACATCCTGCGCTGCATCAACACCAGAGCAATGCCGCCGAGCACGGCAACGGCCGAGAGTCCCAAGCGTAGCGTGATTGCCTCGGCGAGAAACAGCACGCCGCCCAACGCGGCGAGCACGGGCACCGACAGCTGCACCACGGCCGCGCGCGTGGCGGCGAGATCCTTCAGCGCGTAATACCACACGACGTAGCCGAGCCCCGACGTGAGGGCGCCGGAACCGGCCGCCAACCACACGCCGCGCAGCGTGCTGTGGCCGGAGGCGGTGGCGATGAGCGCCAGCACCGCGGCGAACGGCACACTGCCCATGAAGTTGCGCGCGTTCGCCCCGAGCGGATTCGTCAAGGCGCGGCCGCGCAGCGAATAAATGCCCCACGTGACCCCGGCGACGGCCATCAGCAGTGCGCCGACGGGCTCCGGCGCGCGCACGCCGGGTGACACGAGATACACCACGCCGGCCACCGCCAACGCGAGCCCCGCCCACGCCGCCGGCGGGAACCGCTCACCGGCGCGGAAGCCGGCCGCGAGCATCGTGATCTGCGCGGTGCCGAACAGGATCAGCGCGCCCGTGCCGGCGCTGAGCGACACATAGGCGAGCGAGAACGCGATCGCGTACACGCACAGCGCGGCCACGGCCGGCCAATCGCGCGCGACTTCGAGCGCGCCGCGCGCACGCAACGTCAGAAGCCAAAGCATCAACGCGCCCGAGATCAGCCGTACGACGGTGAAACTCACCGCATCGATCGAAAACTCCGCGAGCGCGGCGCGGCACAGCAGCGAGTTCGCCGCGAAGGCGCACATCGCAACACAGGTCAGCGCGAGAGTCTTGGCGCCGCTGCGCGCGTTAACGGCGAACCTCCGCGGTGCGATCGCGCGCGCTCGGGTAATCGCCCTTTGGCGCCGTCATCATTCGCCAGCGCCAGTCCTCGGTGACGACGGAAACCCAGTAGCCCGCGAGATCGTTCGGCGCCTGCTGTCGAGGCGTGGGCGGCGTTGCGGCGGGTGCGCGCTGCGCTAATTGCGCAACGCTCGCCGTCGCCGCCACTGCCAAGGCCAAGAGCGGCAGCAGACGCCGAACGCGCATTTACTGCACTGCGAAGCAATAGAACAGGCCCGCGCCGCCGGTCGCGACGAGGTCGGGCTGGCTGCAGCCACGGCTGCTGTGCACGGAGTTCCACGACGCGGTGCCGCCACCGAGGCGATCGTGGTGGCCGAGCATCGCGCTGCCGGCGCTGTTGCTCGTCCAGTTGTTGCAAGTCGTGTTCACCGCGTTGCCGGGCACGATACGGCCCGCGGAATCGGAGCCCGTCAGCATGTCGTGCGTGTTCGGCGTGTTGCCGATGCCGTTCACTTCCTCGCCCTTCTCGTTCAGAGCGGTCGGCTTGCGAATGTTGTTGCGG
>FTFB01008559.1_pt1 | contig 14914 bp, 14 predicted proteins | sample 1658331 | NCBI WGS metagenome assembly FTFB01 (sample SAMEA3914816, study PRJEB12502) | metagenome | biome: forest; material: soil | place: USA | collected 2011-09-16 | depth 0.3 m | reverse complement strand
GCCATAGGCGGCATAGATGGCGTTCAACACGGCTTCCAGCTCGAAGCGGCAATTCAATCCGTCCATGCCGAACGCGCGCGCACGGGCCGCACGGACTGGCACGCGATCGCATTGTTCTATGAGCATCTCGTGAGGCTCTCACCAGCGCTTGGCGCGCTGGTGGCCCGTGCGGCCGCGGTGGCAGAGGTGAAAGGGCCCGATCGCGCGTTGGCGCTGTTGCGCGATATCGACCCCGCGCTGGTCGCGACGTACCAGCCCTATTGGGCCGTGCGTGCGCATCTCCTGAAGGGCGTGAACCGCTATTCCGAGGCCGTCGAAGCGTTCGACCGCGCGCTTGGCCTGGCCGACGACCTGGCCGTGCGCCGGCAGCTGCTCGACCGCCTTACCGAAATCAGCCGGCTGTGAATGTCGATTCGGGGACGCTTCGCGCGTCTTTGAAGTGAGGCCCAACACCGGCCGCCACTTCGGAGCAACGTCCATGTGTCCAGCATGCATCTCAACTGTTGCGCTTGCCGTGGCTGCAGGCGTCACTTCGACGGGCGGACTGCTCGCGCTGGTGGCGCGCAAGCTTTACCTCATGCGGCGGGCTGTCAGTCCGCCTGGAGCGTGCGGGATTTCTTCAGCCGCCAGGCAGTGAGCCACAGCGCGACGCTGATCGCGAGCACCCAGAAGATGATCGAAATCTCCACCTGCCGGGCGGGCCACTCGCCGTCGTTCCAGAAATTGAAGAGGGTGACGCCAGCGATGACGCTCACCCATCCGAACGGCGTGCCGTACTCCTTGACCACGAGGCGGCGCCAGCGGAACTGCATCGACGGCGAAGCGCGAACGAGCGTGCCGAGCCGCGGCACCCAGCGGGGCACGTCGTTGCAGTAAGCACAGAAGGCGTCGCCGAAGCGTGAGAGCAGGTATTGCTCTTCCGCCGCGACGATGGCGATGTACATGAACAGCGACAGCGGGATGCCGATGAGGATGGTCGCCCACGAGTTCGAGGCGATGGCGACGCCGGCCACGATGAGCAAGTTGCCTACATACATGGGGTTACGCACGTGGGCGTAGATGCCGTCGGTCACCAGGTCTTCGGCATAGACCCGGCGGCCGCGGCCGCCGCGTATGACGTATTTGAGGCCGATGGTCATGGCGCGGACGAGTTGGCCGAGCGCCGCGACGACAGCCCCCAGCAGGGTCGCGACCAGCGTGTCGTCGAATGGCTCCGGGCCCGGTAAGAGAAGCGGCAGGCACGCCAGGGGGAACATGGCGTTACGGTACCGGAACAGGAAATGACCGATTGTAGGAAGCATTCGAATAAGGCGGAGTTTGCCTGTGAAAACAATCCGCGTGGGAAAAAATATCGTTCGACAGACGTATGACGGGGGAGCGGTCGTCGCATCGGAAGCGAGGGCCTGGCTCACTGCGGATCGCGCTCGTAGGTGTAGCGATCGCGAATGTGGGCGTTGAAGTATTCGCCCTTCGAGAAGCTCGCCTTCATGCCGTCATGGATCTCTTGCGGCACATCCCGGTAGACGTAGCGCCGTCCAGATTGAAAGACGACCAATAGCTCCCGCTTCGCGGCGTCGTAGCGGAAGAAGCGAATGACGGTTGAAGGCATGTCGCTCCCAGATGCTCACCCACTGGTTTCCAGGATGAAGGTGAGCATACACTGTGTATATCGATATGCACAGTGGTCTCACGAACTCGCTCGTCATTTCCCAGGCCGATCCGCGGCCGATGTATCTGCAGATCAAGGAGCAGATCCGTCACCGCATCGCCGTGGGCGACTGGAAGCCCGGCCAGGAAATTCCCTCGATCCGGGCGCTGGCGATCGCCGTGCGTGTGAGCGTGATCACTGTGAAGCGCACGTACCTGGAGCTCGAGCGCGAAGGCGTAATCGTTACCCACCACGGTAAGGGCTCGTTCGTCGCCGAGGCGAAAGGCCTTTCGACGGACCTGCAGCAGCAGGAGCTCGATGATCACCTCACTGCGGCCGCGCGCCTCGCGAAGCTGCTGGGCATTGGCGAAGAAGAGCTCGCGGCGCGCCTGCGCAAGGCCGAGCGCAAACTGGAGAAAAAATGAGCGGCAGGGTTTCGGCGATCGAGATGCGGGACGTACGGAAGGCCTACAAGTTCTTCTCGCTCGATGGCATCTCGCTCGATCTTGCACCGGGCCAGATCATGGGCCTCGTCGGGCCGAACGGTGCGGGCAAGAGCACCACCATTCGCATCCTGATGGGTCTCGTGCGGCCCGATTCCGGCGAAGTGCGTGTGCTCGGCCGCTCCATGATGACGGAGCAGGCGCTCGCCAAGAAAGACGTCGGGTTCGTCTCCGACGAAATGCGGTTGTTCGCCTTCGCGACGATTGCGTGGCACATGCAGTTCGTCGCCTCGATCTATCCCGGCTGGGATGCGGCTTACGCCAACGTGCTGCTGGAGCGTTTCAACCTCAAGCCCGCGCAGATGGTGAAGGGGCTTTCCACCGGCGAGCACGTGAAGGCGATGTTGCTGCTCGCGCTCGCACGGCGTCCGCGCTTGCTGGTGCTGGATGAGCCCACCACCGGCCTCGATCCCGTCGCGCGCCACGAGCTGCTCACCGAGCTCATGGACGTATTGCAGGACGACGAGCGCTCCATCCTGTTTTCCTCGCACAACACGGGCGATGTGGAGCGCATCTCGGACCACATCACGTTCATCGATCGCGGCCACATCGTCGACTCCAGCGACAAGGAAACCTTCCTGGAGCGCTGGCGCCGGTTGCTGCTGGATGTGCCGGATGGCGCAACCCTGCCTTCCGCGACGAGCGTGGTGGATGTGAACGCATCCGGTCACATCGCAACCGTGACTACCCGGCACTACACGCCCGAGCTGCACGAGGTCTATCGGCGCGCGGGCGTGATCGTGCGGGAAGTGCAGCGGATGACTCTCGAGGAAATCTTCGTGGCCAACGTGATGGCGAGCCGGAAGGAGCGCGTCAAATGAACAACCCCGTAGCCCGGAAGCTCATTGCGAAAGAGCTGTATCTCAACAGGGGGCTCATCGGGGCCGCATTCCTGGGAGGACTCGTCTCCATAGGAATCTCGGCCCTGGGGCGCATTCCCTTCGCTATCGGCAGCATCACCTACCTCACCACGGTAGTGGCGTTCGGCGTGGTGCTCGCCATGTTCAGTATCGCGACGGAACGCAAGGAGAAGTCCGTCATCTTCGTGCTGAGCCTGCCGATTTCCCGCGCGGAATACCTGCGCTCGAAGCTCGCCGGCGTCGCGCTTTCCTTTCTCATCCCGTGGGCCGTGCTGCTGGTTGTGGCGGTTGCAGTCATCAGGGCCACGCCGATCCCGGACGGAGCGATCCTGCTGACCGTGTTGCTCATGGGCTTCCTGCTCATGAACTTCTCCGTGATCGTGTGCGTGCTGATGATGGTGAAGAATGAAGCCGTCATGACGTTACTGATCATCGTCACCAACGTGTCGGTGACTTTCTTCCTGGTGGGCATCAGCAACCTTACGTCGGTAGGGCCGGCAATGGCACGCGACGTCCTCGTCTGGGACGCCACTGCGCGAATCATCCTGGGATGCGAAGCCGCCGTCATCGCGGCAGCGTTCCTCATCTCTTCGTGGATCAACGGGCGCGAGCCCGACATCATTTAAGGAGAAAGCGGCATGTCATCGACGCAAGACCGCCTGCACGCGCTGGATGCCGTGCGTGCATTCGCACTGCTGGTGGGCATCGCCTTCCATGCGGCCTTTTCCTTCATCCCCGGCCTGCCGCCGGGACTGTGGGCGATGAAGGATGTGTCGCCGAGCCAGGCACTCGATGTGTTTGCGTTCGTCACGCACATCTTCCGCATGTCGCTCTTTTTCTTCATCGCCGGCTTTTTTGCACGGATGCTGCTCGAGAAGAACGGCACGCGCGGCTTCTGGGCCAACCGGCTGAAGCGCATCCTGGTGCCGCTGCTGGTGGGCTGGATCGTCACCTTCCCCCTGATCGCGGTGGCGTGGTCGATGGGGATGACGAAGATGTTCGGCGCTGCGGTGTCGGCGACTCCGCCGGCCCTGCCAACGATATTCGGGTGGTTCCCGATCGCGCATCTGTGGTTTCTCATGGTCCTGCTGCAGCTCTACGTCTGCCTGCTCGTCGTGCGGTGGGCGGTGAATGCCGTGGATCGCAACGGCAAGCTGCGCGCGATGGCCGATGGAACGGTGCGCGGCCTGCTCAATGGATATTGGGCGCCGTTCCTGCTCGGCGTGCCCCTCGCCGTGTGCCTGTACACGCTGCCCGCCTGGACCTACTGGGTGGGCATTCCGGCGCCCGACCAGACCTACCTTCCGAAGCTCACACCGCTCGTTGGCTATGGAACGGCGATGGGCCTGGGGTGGCTCGTTCATCGCCAGAAGGATGTGCTGGGCTCCATCCAGCAGCGATGGATCGGGCATCTGCTCATTGCAGCGGCCGCAACCGTTGCCACTGTATTCATCTTGATGCGCCACGAGTTCGCGCCCGCCGTGCCCGGCGGAGAAAGGCTGGCTTTCGTGGCGTGCTTCACGGTCGCGCTGTGGGGCTGGGTGATCGGGCTCACTGGCCTTTCGCTGGACAAGCTCTCAGGGTTCAGCGCGGTGCGTCGTTACCTGGCGGATTCTTCTTACTGGCTCTACCTCGCGCACCTGCCGGTCGTAGCCGGCATCCAGGTATGGGTTGGGAAGTGGAACCTGCACTGGAGCCTGAAATTCCCGTTTGTCGTCATGGTGACGCTCGCGATCCTGCTCGTCACGTATCACTTCCTGGTGCGGCCGTCGTTCATCGGGACCGTGCTGAACGGCAGGAAGATTCCGATCCGAAAGCGAGCGTCGGCGCCGCTCGCCATGGCAAGCGGCGCTTCTGTTGCCGTACCCAACGTTGTTTCCACGAGTGAGCCCTCAGCAGGCGGCGCGCAGGTTGCCGAGTTGCTCGGCGCCTCGAAGAGCTACGGAAAAACCCTCGCCCTGGACGACGTGAGCCTGCAAGTGAAGCGCGGCGAGCTGCTCGCCGTGCTGGGCCCGAACGGCGCCGGCAAGTCGACTGCGATCGCCCTGTGGCTGGGCCTCATCGAGCCTGACAAGGGCACGGCAAGCCTCATGGGCGGGCTGCCGTCAAACGTGGACTGCCGCCGGCGCGTAGGCGTGATGATGCAAGAGGTGGAGATTCACAAACAGCTCAAGGTGCGCGAGCTCATCGCGCTCACGGCAAGCTACTACCGCGACCCGCTGAGCGTCGACGAGACGCTGAAGCTCACGCGCACCGTGGACCTCGCCGATCGCAACTACAGCAAGCTTTCCGGCGGCCAGAAGCGAAAGGTGCAGTTCGCGCTCGCCGTGTGCGGCAAGCCGGAGCTCTTGTTCCTCGACGAGCCGACCGCGGGTCTCGACGTGGAGGCTCGCGAAGTCATTTGGACCACCATTCGCGACATGCTGGTGCAGGGCTGCTCCATCGTTCTCACCACGCACTATCTCGAAGAGGCGGAGACACTCGCCGACCGCGTCGTCGTGCTCGCGAAGAGCCGCGTGATTGCAAGCGGCAGCGTCGATGAAATGCGTGCGCTCGTATCGCGCCGGCGGGTGGACTGTGAGAGTCGGGTGTCCGCCGAGGAAATTCGAAGCTGGCCAGGCGTCACTGAAGTGATACGCGACGAGCAGAAGCTGCACATCACCGCTATCGACGCCGAAGACGTAGTGCGGCGCCTGCTCGCAGCGGACCAGAACCTGCGCAAGCTCGAAGTGCGCCAGGCCGGGCTGACCGAAGCGTTCTCACAGCTCACGAAGGAGGCTGCGTGATGACTAGTCTGATAAATACTGGCCTGGTAAACACCAGCATGCCGCTGCCGGCTGCACAGCCTTTCATGCCCACGGGCCGCCTGATCGGCGCGTATCTGACCGAGGCAAAGTTCGAGTTCCTCGGAATGCTGCGCACGATGGCATTCGCCGTGCCGTTCCTGGTGCTGCCGTTGGCGATATACCTGCTGTTCGGCGTTGCCTTCGCGGCGGAAGCGGTTGCCAAAGACCCGAATGTCGCAAACTTCCTGTTCTGCGGCTTCTCGGTATTCGCGATAACCGGGCCCGCATTGTTCGGCATCGGCTGTTCGATCGCGATCGAGCGCGATGCCGGGCTCATGAAGCTCAGGCGCGCACTGCCGGCGCCGGCTGGTGCGTACATCGTGGCGAAAATGGCGATGGCCATGCTGTTCGCGGCCCTTACCTTCGCGACACTGCTGATTGCCGGCCTGCTGGTGGGAAAGCTCACGCTCTCCATGGGGCAACTCGCCGGCATCGGTGTGGTGTTGATGCTCGGTGCGCTGCCGTTCTGTGCGATAGGGCTGTTCATCGGCGCATACACGAGCGGCGCGGCCGCGCCGGCACTCACGAACCTCGTCTACCTGCCCATGTTGTGGCTTGGGGGCCTGTTCATCCCGCTGCCTAAGTTCCTGCAGGCGCAGACGGTGATCTGGCCGTCGTTTCACCTGGACCAGATCGTGGTGGGGATCGCGGGACTTTCGAAGTTCAAATTCCTGCCAACGTCGCTGTCCGTGGGCGTGCTGGCGGGCGTCACCATCCTGTTCGGCGGGCTCGCGATCCAAAGGCTGGCGCGCAAGGGGTGAGCTGGGGCGGATACAATGATTGCCCATGGACACGCCCCGTCTCACGCGCGATCAGATCGCGCTGACCTATGAGTGCATTCGCCCGTACGTGCGATGCACGCCGGTCATCGAAGTGGATGCGGCCGACTTTGGTCTCGTTGCGCCGCCCATCAGCCTGAAGCTCGAGCTGTTCCAGCACGCCGGGTCTTTCAAGACTCGCGGTGCGTTCGCGAACCTGCTGACGCGGCCGGTGCCGAAGGCGGGCGTGGTGGCCGCTTCCGGCGGCAATCACGGCCTTGCGGTGGCCTACGCCGCGCATCGGCTCGGCATACCGGCGACCATTTTCGTGCCTTCCGTCGCGGCCGTTACCAAGCAGGAAAGGATCCGCAGCCTGCAGGCCCGCCTCATCGTCGCAGGTGAGCGCTACGCCGACGCGCTCGAAGCGAGCCGCCGCTTCGTGGCGGAGACGGGCGCGATGGAGATCCACGCGTTCGACCAGGTGGAGACGCTGCTCGGGCAGGGCTCCGTCGGCCTCGAGCTGGAGCGGCAATGTCCGCAGCTCGACACGTTGCTGGTGGCGGTGGGCGGGGGCGGTCTCATCGGCGGCATCGCAGCCTGGTTTGCGGGGAAGGTCCGGCTCATCGCCGTCGAGCCGCATACTGCCCCCACCCTGCATCGTGCGTTCGAGGCCGGCGAACCCGTGGACGCCGAGGCGGGCGGCATCGCGGCCGACTCCCTGGCCCCCCGTCGGGTGGGTGAGTTGATGTTCCCGGTTGCGCAAAAATTCGTCGAGCGGGTGGTGCTGGTGGAGGACGACGCGATACGCCAGGCGCAGTCGGATATGTGGCGTGCCTTACGGGTGGCCGCAGAGCCCGGCGGCGCAGCGGCCATGGCAGCGCTACTGAGCGGAGCCTACGAGCCGGCCGCCGGCGAGCGCGTTGGCGTGCTCGTGTGCGGCGGCAATACCGATGCGGTGAAGTTGTAAGGCTTCCTGCCCAGCTATCGTTCCGTGGGACGGGACTGCCCGGTCGCGACAGGCTCGGGGCTCGGGGCGGGCGACGGGTCGAACGAAAACATCCCGTCTACGATACGATTCAGGGTGCGGTTCCGCCGTAAGAGCGGACGGGCCGCAAACCTGACCGATGCGCCACCGGACTGAGCCGGGTGGGTAGTTCAATCGGGTGAGGCTTGCGCTGGCTGGGCAGCGCTCGCTAGTGTGATGATTCTATGTGGGTTACAGACCGTTACGGGCCGCAGCGACCGATTGATATTCGTTGCGTGCGCGTCTTACGGTCAGTGCACCCGGGTTGCAAGAACAGAGGGCGGACGACACGATGGCATTGAAGGTCATGATCCTGGGCGCAAACGGATTCATCGGCAGCGCGCTCACTGCGGCGATCCTGCACACCCGATCGTGGGAGGTCTATGGCATGGACCTCAACGACAACAAGCTCCGCGAGCTCGCGTCGAACCCCCGCTTCCACTTCGTGGAAGGCGACATCCAGATCAACCGCGAGTGGGTCGAATACCACGTGAAGAAGTGCGACGTGGTGGTGCCGCTCGTCGCTATCGCCAACCCGGCGCAGTACGTCACCGACCCCCTGCGGGTGTTCGAGCTCGATTTCGAAGCGAACCTCTCAATCGTGCGGCAGTGCGTGCGCTACCGTAAGCGGCTGGTGTTCCCCTCGACCTCCGAGGTCTATGGGATGAGCCCGGATTCGGTGCTCGACGAAGAGAACAGCCCGCTCGTCTACGGGCCCATCCACAAGCAGCGCTGGATCTACGCCTCTTCGAAGCAGTTGCTGGACCGCGTGATCTACGCCTATGGCGTGAAAGCCTCGCTCGACTACACGCTCGTGCGGCCCTTCAACTTCATCGGCCCGAACCTCGACAACATCGAGGAGCCGAAAGAGGGCAGCTCGCGCGTTTTCACGCAGTTCCTGTCGAACGTCCTGCATCGCGTGCCCATCAAGCTCGTGGACGGCGGGGAGCAGAAGCGCTCGTTCACCTATATCGACGACGCCATCGATGCCATCCTGCGCATCATCGAGAATCGCGATGAGTGCGCCACCCGGCGCATCTTCAACGTAGGCCATCCGGGCAATTGCGTGTCCGTCGCGGAGCTCGCGCGACGCATCGTGGCCATCTGCGGGGAATTTCCGCAGCTTGCGGAGCGGGCACGGGCCGCGACCATCGTTTCGGTTTCCTCGCAGCAGTACTTCGGAACCGGTTACCAGGACATCCAGGTACGCGTGCCCGCCATCGAAGCGGCCCGCGAGTTCCTGGGCTGGCGGCCCAGCACGGATCTAGATACGGCGATACGCAAAACGATCGGCTACTACGTGGCGCAGGGAACCGGGATTCTGCCCGCCCTCGGCGGCGAGCCCCGTGAGCCCGGCGCCGCGGGCTGGACCTGACGGTTTGCGTCCAGCTTCGACGGTCCTGTGGCTGCTGCTGGCGCTGGCATGGTTCGCCACGATCGGGGTGAGGCCGCTGCTGGAGCCCGACGAAGGCCGTTATTCCGAGATCCCCCGCGAAATGAGCGCAACGGGAGACTGGGTGACGCCGCGCCTGAATGGCATCAAGTATTTCGAGAAGCCCCCGCTGCAATACTGGGCTACGGCTGCGGCGTATTCGGTCTTCGGCGTAACGGAGTGGACTGCCCGGTTGTGGGCCTGTGGGCTGGCGTTCCTCTGCATCCCGCTGGTCTACGCCTTTGCCAGGCACCTGTATCAGTCGGACTCCGCGGCCGTTGCCGCGGCAGCGTTTCTCGCGATCAACCCGTATTTCGCGATCGTCGGCCAGCTGAACATCCTCGATAGCGGGTTCTGCTTCTTCCTCGTGGCAGCGGTGTTCGCGTTCGTTCGTGCGCGATCGAGCCCGACCGGGCCGAAGGCAGAGCGCGGCTGGATGGTGCTGTCTTCCCTGGCGCTGGCCCTGGCCGTGCTGACGAAGGGAATTGCCGCGCTGGTGCTCGTCGGTGGCACGGTCGTGATCCACATGCTCGTGACGCGAGACTTTCGTTCGCTGCGGCGCTGGCATCTCGCCATCACGCTCCCGGTGTTCCTGGCCGTTACGGTGCCGTGGTTCCTGGTGGTGTCGGCGAGGAATCCGGAGTTTCCGGAGTTCTTCTTCATTCACGAGCACTTTGCGCGTTACCTCACCGATGTGAGCGATCGAGTACAGCCGTGGTGGTTCTTCGGGCCATGCCTGCTGCTCGCTTTGCTACCGTGGATTCCCAGCACCTGGCGCTCGCTGCGAGCGATTCGATTCCGGGCAACGCCATCATCGGGGCCGTCGGGGCTTCGAACGTGGGACGAGCATCGTTCGACGCAGGCGTTTCTCGTGATCTGGTGCGTATTCGTGTTCCTGTTCTTCACCACGTCGCACTCGAAGCTGCCCACGTACATCCTGCCCATCGTGCCCGTGCTCGCGGTGCTGCTGGCGCCGCGCATCGCGGAGCGGGCTGGCGACATTCGCAAGGCCGCATGGGTCATGGGTGCGGTCGTACTGGTCGTCGCGGCTGGACTCGTGGTCGTCGCGGCCCAAAAGAACGGCATGGTGCCGTTCCCGATGTTCGTCTGGTGCGCAGTCGCGGCGTTGATTGCCGTGCTGGCGGCGTTCACCCCGCGGGGCGGCTGGGCGGTTGCCGCAATCGGCGCGATCCTCGCGATCCAGGGCCTGTTGATGGGCTACGGCAGCCTGTCGCCGGTGCGCACGGCCAAGCCGCTGGTGGCTGAAGTGCGCCCCTACATCGGCCCGGGCACCGAGCTTTTCAGCGTCAATCAATACCGTCAGAGTGTCGCGCCTTATCTCGGCACGACGCTGCGGATGGTGGGATACCGCGGCGAGCTCGACTTCGGGCTGAGCCAGGAAAAGGCCGGCTTCATCGCGTCCCTCGAAGGCTTCGAAGCCGAGTGGAAGGCGCTCTCGGATGCCGTCGCCTTCATCGACCCGGCCGCGTTCGAGGTTCTCCGTTCGCGCGACGTGCCGATGCATGTGGTCGCGCGCGACGCGCGTAGCATCGTCGTTGCCAGAAGCGGCATGGTGGTTTCCAGGAAATGAGCGTTGCATGAGCGAGTTTCTGCCTTTCACACGGCCGGATATCGATGCGCACACCGTTGCGCAGGTGGCGTCCGTGCTGCGCTCGGGCTGGATCACGAGCGGCCCGAAGGTGCTCGAGCTCGAAGCGGCGCTCTCCAGGTATCTCGGCGGCAGGCCGGTACGCGTGGTGAACCATGCGACGGCGGGGCTCGAAATAGCCTTGCACGCGTGCAACGTGGGCGCGGGCGACGAAGTCATCACGCCGGCGATGAGTTTTGTCGCCACCGCCAACGTGATCGCGCGCGTCGGGGCGCGGCCTGTGTTCGTCGACGTCGATCTCGACACCCGCAACCTCCTGCCCGACCAGGTAGAGGCTGCGATCACGCCGCGCACGCGCGCCATCATGCCCGTGCACTTCGCGGGCTTTCCCGTCGACATGGAGCGCATCCAGTCCATCGCCTTGCGCCATGGGCTGCGCGTCGTCGAGGACGCCGCACACGCCATCGGCTCCGAGTGGCAGGGGCATAGAATCGGCAGCTTCGGCGACCTCGCGTGCTTCAGCTTCCACGCCAACAAGAACATGACCACGATCGAAGGCGGCGCCATCGTGGGTGGCTCGGCGCAGGAAGTCGCGAGAATCGAGCGGCTGCGCTTCCACGGCCTGCAGAAACTCGGCGCGGACTCCTTCGAAGTGCTCGAGCCCGCGGGCAAGGCGAACATGACCGATGTGAGTGCCTGCATCGGGCTTGGGCAGCTTCCCAGGCTCGCCGGGTTCAACGACATGCGGCGTGCGCTGGCGGCGCGATACTTCGAGCGGTGGGAGCAGGCGGGGCCGCTGCGCCTGCCGGCGCGCGGCGATGGCGGCCATAGCTGGCACATGTTCGCGCCGCTGCTGCCCGTGAGGTCCCGTGGCGTCAGCCGCGAACTGTTCATCAAGGCGATGGCCGCGCGTGGAATAGGCGTGGGCGTGCACTATCCGGCAATCCATCTCTTCGCGGCCTATCGAAAGATGGGCTACGTCGAGGGACAGTTCGTGAACGCGGAGAGGGTGGGGCGCGAGACCGTGACGCTGCCCCTGTTTCCGGCGATGACGGCAGCCGACGTCGATCGTGTGGTCGACGCCACGGCCGCCGCACTGGAAGAGGCACTGCCATGACGCCGCAGGTATCGGTGATCGTTCCTGTCTTCAACGAAGAAGCGTCGCTCGCGGCGCTCTTCGAGCGGCTGTATCCGGCGATGGATCGGCTGCTCGTGCCCTACGAGATCCTGTTCGTCGACGATGGCAGCCGCGATGCGTCCGTGCCCATGCTTCGGGCGCAATTCGAGCGCCGCCCGGATTGCACTCGCGTGGTCGTCCTGGCGAGCAACGCCGGGCAGCACATGGCCATCCTGGCCGGGTTCGAGGCAGCACGCGGAAAAGCGGTGGTCACCCTGGATGCCGACCTGCAAAATCCACCAGAAGAGATCGGGAAGCTTCTCGCCGCGCTCGAGTCCGGCGCGGATTACGTCGGGACAGTGCGCAAGCGCAGGCAGGATGCATGGTGGCGCACGGCCGCCTCGCGCATGGTCAACCGGCTACGCGAGCGAACAACCAACATTCGCATAACGGACCAGGGTTGCATGCTGCGCGGGTATGCCCGCAACGTCGTGGATGCGGTGAATCGCTGCAACGAAGTGAACACGTTCGTTCCCGCGCTGGCCTATCTCTACGCGCGCCGGCCGGTGGAAATAGAAGTCGAGCATTCCGAGCGCGCGCTGGGCCAGTCGAAGTATTCGTTTCACAAGCTCATTCGCCTGAACTTCGACCTCATGACGGGCTTCTCGCTCGTTCCGCTGCAAGTGTTCACGATGGCCGGCATGCTCATTTCGCTGGGTTCGCTGGCATTTGTATTGATCCTGGCGTTGCGCCGGCTCATCGTAGGTCCGGAAGCCGAAGGTGTGTTCACGTTGTTCGGCATCGTGTTCTTCCTCATCGGCGTGCTGCTGTTCGGTCTCGGGGTCGTGGGCGAATATGTGGGCCGCATTTACGTGCAGGTGCGCCAGCGGCCACGCTTCGTGGTCGCAACGATCATCGAGCAGGACGTCGGCGTATCGCGGGAGCCGGCGGATGTCGTGCACCTGCGCTCCGAAGGCGCACCACGCAACACCAACCCGCGCACGGGCAATACGTGATGCCACGCGCCGTCGTATTCGGCTATCACGACGTCGGGGACCGATGCCTGCGCGCACTGGTCTCGGGCGGGTGGGACGTGCCGTTGGTCGTCACTCATCGGCCGGATCCAGAGGAGCAGCAGTGGTTTGCCGACGTCGCCATGACGGCCGCGGACTACGGAATCCCCGTGCTGACGCCGGAATCGTCGGACATGTCGGGGGTCGAGCGCACGCTCGCCCAGGTCCGGCCGGACTTCATCTTCTCGTTCTACTACCGCTGGATGCTGGGCGACGCCGTGCTGTCGCGGGCACGGCGTGGCGCGCTCAACATGCACGGCTCGCTGCTGCCGAAATATCGCGGCCGCGCTCCAGTGAACTGGGCAATTCTCAACGGCGAGCCCGAGACGGGCGCTACGTTGCACTACATGACCTCGAAGGCAGACGCCGGCGACCTCGTGGATCAACTGGCGGTGCCCATTCTGGTGGACGACACGGCCAGCGACGTCATGCGCAAGGTGGCGTGCGCGGCGGAGACGGTGCTCGTGCGCAGCCTCCCTCATCTCGCCAGTGGCGATGCGCCGCGCCTTCCGCAGGACCTCACGGCCGGAAACTACTGCGGCCGACGCACTCCAGAGGATGGTCGAATCGACTGGCGATGGCCCGCCCCGCGCATCCACAACCTCGTGCGGGCCGTGGCGCCGCCTTACCCCGGAGCCTTTGGCGAGGTGGGCGGCAAGCGTTGGGATATTCATCGCACGCTGTGGGTCAAGGGCAGGACGGAGACGAATCGTCTTCCCCGCCTCTTTGAAGAGAACGGCGCGTGTTACGTCGGCTGCAGCGATGGCGGGGTGCTACGGCTAATGCAGGTGATGGCTGACGGGCAGCCTGTGCAGCTGACGGAGCTGGCGCGTCGCCTGGCGGGTCGGCCGTTGCCGCTGCAGCCACAAGCTGCCTCACCTTCACCGGAAGTCGTCGTAGATGCCGCGCATCGCGCTGAAGATTGACGTCGACACCGACCAGGGAACCGCAACAGGTGCCCTGCAACTCGCGCGCGCGCTCGAGCGCCGGGGCATTCCGGCAACCTTCCTGTTCAGCGTCGGCCCGGATCACACCGGCCGCGCATTGCGCCGGGTGTTTCGACGCGGATTCCTCGGCAAGGTAAGGCGCACGTCGGTGCTGAAGCACTACGGCATGCGAACCCTGCTCTACGGAACCTTGCTGCCGGGGCCCCACATCGGCCGGCGTCGCGCGGATGTCATGCGCAGCATCGCCGGAAGCGGCTTCGAAGTCGGTGTTCACGCATACGACCATGTGAAATGGCAGGACGGAGTCGCGTCCGCTGACGAGCACTGGACGCGTCGGCAGCTCGTGCTCGCGAACGACGAATTTGGAGAGATATTCGGACGCGGGCCCGTCGTGCACGGGGCCGCGGGCTGGCAGATGAACGCCTACGTGCCGGGGCTGCAGGAGCAACTCGGGTTCCGCTACGCCTCCGACACCCGCGGAACGCATGCCTTCATGCCGATGGTCAACGGCGTCGTCTACGCCATACCGCAGCTGCCGACCACGTTGCCCACCCTGGATGAGCTGCTCGGCCGGGAAGACGTGCCTCAGTCAGCGCTCGCTGCCCATCTTCAGGCGCTGGTCGAACAAAGTGGCGCGGACCACGTTTTCACCTTGCACGCGGAGCTGGAAGGCTGCGCGTACCTCGAGCTGTTTCTCGAGCTGATCGATCGCTGGCGAGCAAGTGGCTTCTTGCTGGGCGACCTCGCGGGACACCACGCCGCGCTTCGCGAGTCGGCGCTGCCGGTTCACGAGCTGGCGCTGGGCCAGGTCGAGGGGCGCTCTGGCTGGCTCGCCGTGCAGGGGCCTGCCCAGCATGCTGTTTCTGCGCGCACCACCCTACAATACAGCTCCGTGACCGGCGGGGTGCTGCGTGAAACAGAGCTGGCGACGAGTGACTGGGACAATAGCGACAGCCCTTTGGATCACGACGGCGATCGCCCAAGACCGCCCTGACGCGTCGCTCTCGCAGTTCGCGGCGAACTACGAGCAGACCTGCCATCAAACGCAGGCCGCTCCGTCGCCGTCCTGCGTACCAGGCTCGCGATAACGACCGTTC
>FTFB01008420.1_pt1 | contig 14925 bp, 12 predicted proteins | sample 1658331 | NCBI WGS metagenome assembly FTFB01 (sample SAMEA3914816, study PRJEB12502) | metagenome | biome: forest; material: soil | place: USA | collected 2011-09-16 | depth 0.3 m | reverse complement strand
GGCCTATCGTTCGCTCGTCTAGTCATTCTGCGAGGATAAGAAGAAGAACATGAGCTCGCTATTTGCATGGAAGCGTAATGCGACCCCGGCAATGCTTTCGCTGCCGGCCTTCTGTACCCCGACCGGCGAAGCCGAGAACCTGCGCACGAAGCGCGAAGCCCAGCTCGAGTGGATGCGCGCCAATGGCGTGCGCTCGCTGCTCGGCACACCGATCACCCGCGCCGTGACGTGGAACGAGGTGACGCTGGAACCGGCGCAAACCGTGCCGGCGCAGCGCGTCGCACAACGCGCCGCCGCCGCGCTACATTCGCTCCGGCGCCTGAATGCCGAGCAGGTCCAGGCCGCGAGAGAGAGCGCGAGCGGTAAGGCCGCATAGCGCAAAACGCGAGTCACGCGTCGCGTCGTCGGGCGCACGCAGCACCGGACAAGCCTCGAAGAAGGCCGTGAACGCGACTGCGAGGTCGTAGAGGTAGCCGGCCAGCCGGTGCGGGTGCAGCGTCTCGGCCGCGTCCGTCACCGCCCTGCCGAAACCGAGCAGCTCGAGCGCAAGCGCGCGCTCCGCGGGCTCGGCGAGCCGAATCGCGGCCGTAGCGCCGCGCGCGATTCCCCCTTCCGCCGCTTTGCGAAAGATCGAGTGGATGCGCGCGTGGGCGTATTGAAGATACGGCCCCGTGCGACCCTCGGCCGCGAGCATGCGATCCCAGTCGAACACGTAGTCCTTGATGCGGTCGTTCGAAAGGTCGGCGTATTTGATGGCGCCGATGCCGATCTGCGGCGCGAGCGTTCGCCGCGCCGCCGGATCGCCGTCCGGATCGCGACGCTTGAGCTCCGCCTCCGCCCGCTCGACGGCTTCGTCGAGCAGCGACACGAGCCGTACGGTGTCGCCCGCACGCGTCTTCAGCATCTTCTTGTCGGCACCGAGCACCGCCCCAAACGCCACGTGCTCCGCGCGCACGGGCGGCTTCAGCCAGCCCGCGAGCTCGCCCACGGCGAACACCATCGCGAAGTGCTGTGTCTGAGGCGCGCCGACGACATATAGCAGGCGCGCACCGTGCAGCGTCTGCGTGCGATATCGCAGCGCCGCGAGATCCGTGGCCGCGTAGCCGAACCCGCCGTCCTGCTTGCGCACGATCAGCGGCAGCGGTTCGCCCTCGCGGTTCGCGAAGCCCGTTACGAATACGCACAGCGCGCCCTCGTTGATCTTTGCGAGACCGAGCCTCTCGAGCTCGGCCGCGACCTCGGGCAGCACGGAGTTGTACGCGCTCTCGCCGCGGATGTCCGTCGCGCGCAGCGTGACACCGAGCTTGTGGTAGATCGCGAGGAAGTGCAGCTTCGAGACCTCGACCAGCTCGCGCCACAGCTCGAGCGTGCGCGCGTCGCCGGCCTGCAGCAGCACGACGCGGTGCCGCGCGCGGTCCGCGAATGCCGGATCCGCGTCGAACTTCGCGCGCGCGGCGCGGTAGAAATCGTTCAGCTCGCCAAGCGTCGATTGGGTGCCGCTCTTGCCGCCGCCGACGTCGATGAGGTGCTCGATCAGCATGCCGAACGGCGTGCCCCAGTCGCCGATGTGGTTCTGGCGAATGACTTCGTGACCCACGAACTCGAGCACCCGTGCGAGGGCATCGCCGATGATCGTGGTGCGCACGTGGCCCACGTGCATTTCCTTCGCGACGTTCGGGGAGGAGTAGTCGATCACGACGCGATCGACGTGCGCCGGCCGCGGGACGCCGAGACGCTCGTCGGCGGCGAGCGCGGCAACGCCCTGCTCGAGCACGGAGGTCTTCAGCGTGAAGTTGATGAAGCCCGGGCCCGCGATCTCGACGCGCTCGCACAATGAGTCGAAATCGGCGGCGGCGACGATGGAAGCCGCGACCTGCCGCGGCGCCTGACGCAGCGACTTCGCGAGACCCATCGCGAGATCCGCCTGATAGTCGGCGCGCTCCGACCGGCGCACCATCGGATCGACGGTAGCGTGCTCGGCGCCGAACGCCGCGGTCACGGCGGCTCGTAGCAACGCGGCGAGCGCGCTCTGCGGCTCCTTCACGGGCGGGGCTCCCTGGATTGCAAGGCGCCGTAGTATACGGGATGCGCTCGCGACAGCGCTGGTTCCGCGGCGGCGCCGGAACGGCCCGATCATCGGCGCAAGCAGCGCCGTGATCGGCCGAGCAGGCGTGACGACCTGCTAAAAGCTGTTGCTAGTAATTTTGTGGCAACCCGATGTAGCGCAATTTTGATATTTCGCGGCAAGGGGCTTGCCATGTTCTTTTTCACCTTGGCTAGCATGACAAGCGGCACACGTCGATCCATAGGTGGTCGAAGGGAATGTGGAGATATCCCCGTTGCCCTTGACCGTGGCCGTCCCCAGCTTCGTGTCTGTATGACACTGGACACAGGTTTTGACTTTCGTCGCGCTGTGATTGCCCGTCGCCGCCGGCACGGTCGGGATGTAACCCGGGGGATTCGGGAGGTGTTTGTATGTGGTCACCGCGACCGGCGCCCAAGCAGTGATACTGGTATGACACGAAGCGCACGCCGCTACGGTTGTGACGAAGTGGGCCGACGATTTTGGCGTGGCGATATGAGCGGCATTGCTGCCGTCGTGCTTGCCATCGTGACACGTCTCACAGCTCTCAAACGTGACCACCGAATGATCCATCGTCGCATTCGCGAAGGTTCCACCCGCGCTCTTGTGGCAACCGTAGCAATCCCCTTCAGCTGCCGAGTGGACGATCGGAATGTGCGGCAGCGGATTCGGGTCATCGGTTACATCGACGACGCTCGGATTGCCTGACGTATGGCAGCCGGACGCCTGGCAGCCGCTCGTCACTCCCGTGTGATTGAAGCCCGTAGCACCGGTAAACGAGGCGGTGGTATGGCACGCGCTGCAATCCTGATTCGTCGCTATGTGCGTGGGTGTCTTGCCCGCGGCTCCGGCGACGGCGCCGTTGTGGCACTGCATGCATAGCTTCCCGGTCATTTCAGCGCCGCTGTGACTGAAGGTGCCCCCAGCGAATGACGACGTCATTGGCGGATAACCGGTGTGGCAGGTTATGCAGTCGTGCGATGTCGACACATGGTTTTGTATCTTCCCGGTGGCCGTCACGCCGTCGTGACACGTCGTGCAGACGAGCCCGTGGTTCACTCCGCCGGTATTCAATGTCGCGTGGTCGAAGCCTGCGGTAAAACTACCGCCGGCCTGATGGCACTGCTGACACGTATCCGGCGTCGCCGGGTGTCCGGACCCTTTGCCGATGGCCCCAACCGCATTGCCCGCAACATGACAGGCTACGCACTGTTGAGTCTTGACCGTCGGATCCTGGTGGTTGACCGGATTGGCTTCCTTGAAGCTGCCTCTCGTCGTGTGACACGCATTGCAGTCCCACCCGTTGGCATCCACGGTGGTATGCACAGAGTCACTTGGATGGCTCTTGGCAAGGTAGATCGCGTTGTCGTATGAGGCGTTGTGGCAAGTACGGCACCCGGTCGTGTAGGCCGGATGCAGCGCATTTACAAATGGATCCGCTTTCGCAAAGCCGCTTATGATCGAGCCATTGATGCCGGGACCGTTGGCCGTGTTCGCGTGACACGTGCCGCAATCCGCCGATGTGGGGATGTGACCCGCCGGTTTCGAAATCACTTTCACGCCGTCATGTGCTTTGCCGTCATGGCAACTGGTGCAACTGGTGGTGATGCCCGCGGCAGCGTGGTCGAAAGTCGGCATTGCGAAACTGGTGTACGTAGTGCCATGGCAGACCAAACAGTCCTGCCCGCGGTCGGCAGCGGCACGTGTGTCACGGACTTACCGGGCGCCGACGATCCGTCATGACACGACACACAGGCCGGCGTCGACGCATTGCCGACGATAGCGAGACCCGAATGATCGAATCCCGCGCCGAACCAGTCGCCGCGATGCGGGTCATGGCACGCACCGCAATCCTGTGTCGTTGCCAGATGGCCGGTCGATTGCCCGGTGGCCACCGTACCGTCATGGCACTGCGAACAGCTGGCGTACTGTGGCGGCAGAGTGATGTTGCCCACCGCCCCGAAGCCGCTGTGATCGACCGTCGCAAGAGCGAAACTGCCACCCGCGGCGTGACAGCTGCCGCAGCTTTGGGCCGCAACAGCTGCATGAAGAGCTACGAGCACCTGCGGAGTCGTGGGCGTGCCCTGAATCGGGATCGTGTTGGTCGTTCCCGCCGAGTCCACGAAACTCCAGGTGTGGGCGCCGTCATGGCAGGTCGTGCAACTCACGCTCGTGACAGCGGACGAGGCATGGTCCACGAACCCGCCGACGAACGTCGACGTGTTGTGACAATCGCCGCAGTCGGAAGCTGGAGCCGTGGCTATGTGGCCCTGGATCTTGCCCGTGGCGTTCAGTCCATCATGGCAGGAACTGCACACTATCGGATGCCGCGCCAATACGCCGTGATCGAACACCCCGCCCATGTTGTAACTCGTGGTGGTGTGGCAGACATCGCACGCCTGAGTGACGTTTCCGGTCGAGGGGTGCGGATTCGGCGCAGAATTCTTGCCGGTAATGGCCGCGCCATTTCCCATTGTGCTCCGGCCGTCATGGCAACCTGCCTGACCGCAAGTGCCCGGCACGACGACCTTCGGATCGGAGTGATCCGGAAAAGGAGTCGCGAAAGTCGCTGTCGTGTGACAGGCATTACATTCCACGGAAACGTCTGGATGGCCCGTCGGACTGGAATCGGAAACGGTGCCGACCGCGACAGTGCCGTTGTGACAGGCGGAGCAACCTCCCGTGATACCCGTGTGATCGAACGTCCCGTCCGCGTTGAGCTTCACGAAGCTGCTAGTCGTGTGGCAATCGCTGCATTCCTGCGTCGTGACGAGGTGATTCTCCGATTTGCCAGTGGCGATGACGCCATCGTGACAAGCGCTGCAGTTGCCGAAGACTTCGCTGTGATCGACGAAGCTGGTGACGTTGAAGCCTAGAGGCGAATGACAGGTTTGACACGCATTGCTCGTCGCAACGTGTGTGCTTGGCTTGCCTTGAATCGTCGGATCCGCGTTCGCCAGTGAATGACACTGCGTGCAATCGCTCGATAGTCCGCCGTGAAAATTGTACGGTGCCGCGCCGGGGTTGGTCGCTGGATTCGGATTTAGCGTGGCGTCATCGAGCGCAACCACCAAGGCCACCGCGCGAGGGCTTGAAGCTCCGTTTGCCCTGACCACCAGTTGTACTGCGTAAGGGCCCGCCTTATCGGGCGCGAATGTCGGGTTCGCGGCCGTTGAGTTCGCCAATACCGCACTACTACCCGGCGGTTTTGAAACAAACGACCAGGCGTAGCTCAAGGCTCCGCCGGAGGACGTGGATTTGCTGCCGTCAAGATACGCCGTGTAAGGGTCAGCCCCGTGATTGCAAGCCAGTGCAGGTGGCGTGCTCGTATAGGCCGCTCCCTTCAAAAGGGTCTCGCACACGCCTCCTGCATCAGCGCTTAGAATTGTGGCTGCACTCGGCGTCGGCGGCGGCGGCAAGGCTCCCGCCGGACTCGAGGAACCGCCGCTGCAACCCGCGAGAGACACCGCGACAAACAACATCACTGCAAGCGCAATCGGCTTTTGACGCATGGTTCGTTCCCTCGGGATCGAAACGTTCTGCTTGGTCATTTGTGCTGACCCGCGGTATCGCCGACCGCGGCGATGAATTCATCGAAGTTTGCGGCGCCGTCCCAACGGCCGAAGGCCCGAGGGGCGCCGCTGTCGCGCGTCGCAAGGCTGACCGAAGCGGGCGAAGCGGCGCCGATCAGCGTGATCTGCTGCAGCGTGACGCGCGCTGCGAGCTCCTCCCGGACCGGCACGGTCGTCGAGTACATCGGCTCGTCGAGCCCGGTCGGCACGAGCTCGTGCCACGCTTTGAGCGGCAGCTCGATCGGCTCGCCCCGCACTTCGACGTAGAGCGTGCGTGGCTCCTGTGCCTCCGGCGCAATGAAGCCTCGATCGATCGTCGTCGCCACGCCCACCCAGAGGTAGTACTCGCGGACACCCTGGCGATTGATCTCGACCGGCCCGAGGTACACGTAGTCGCGCGCGCTGCGTGAATACCTCGGCTCCGTCCGCGCATACACGAGCACGGACGAACCGCGGACGATCGTCGCACCGGACTGCTCGTCGAGCTGCTCGAGGCTCCCGCTCCCAGCGCAGCCGGCGAGCACGGCGGCGAGGATCAGCGATGCGAACGAAGTTGTGTACGGTACTCGCATCGTCAGAAGTCCGCGCGATAACCGAGGTTCAGGAATTTGCCCGTGGAATCCAGCTCGGCCGAGCTCGACGTGCGCACGATGTTCTCCTGCCCGAACTCCATCTCCAGCCGGTAGCGACGTGGCGCGTTCCACAAGAGCCGCAACGAGGGCGTGACCATCTCGCGCCGGACGCCGGTCTGCGTTCCTTCCCACACGCCGAGCCGCAAGCGCGGATTGATGCGCAGGTGTTTGCCGATGGGCACGCGCGTGTCCCACGTCAGCAACGTCGTCGTGAAATCCGGCGCCTCGCCGTAGCGCACGTTCAGGACGTTGACGTCACGCTGACCGAACAGCGCGGACGCAACCAGCGTGCCGGAGTAATAGACCTGCTGACCCGTGCCGGGCACCCCTGCGACGCCCGCAGAATCGATGCTCGAGCCGATGTCCAACGTCGTTACGTCCGCGTTCAGCTGCAGGCGCTCCCCGAGCGGCATCGCAATCCCGAACGTGGCGGTTTTGCTCGTGGCGGTCCGATCGCGCGCGATCTGCCGAAGCTCGTCCTCGGTCCACATGTGCAGCAGGTCGTCGAACGCCGATACGGGCTGGCCGATCAGCGCATTGCGCGTGAAGATCGACGTTCGCTCGTCGTAGAGGCCGGTCAACATGATCCGGTTGTTCAGGCGCCATGTGCCGAACACGAGCGCGGTGTTGAGCTCTTTGTACAGCGTGTCGTAGTCGATCATCGTCGTGAGGCTGCGCGTGTCGTCGACGTAGCGCGTCTCGAGGCCAACCGCCTGCCGGTCGGAGATCCCGTCGACCTTTTGCGACTGCACGTAGGGGCTGAAACCCCAACGGCCCACGAGGCGATCGAAGTCGACCGCGGCCCCGACGAATTCGCGACCGGTGTTGACGCCGTCCAGCGTCGTTTCGACCGGGTAACCCATCATCACGTGCAGACGCCGCTGGTCGGACCATTGGTAAGCGCCGTGCACGCCGTCGAACCTGCCCAGCACGCCCCAGTTGTGTAGCGACTGGCGGCCGAAGCGCACGGACCAGGCGTTCTGCGCATCCGCTACGTCGTAATACGCGTACGAGATCCGCTGACGGTCGCCGATCCCGCCTTGGTTCTCGCCGAGCATGTCGTGCAAATCGTTGATGCTGACACGGCCGAGCATGTTCATGGACTCGCCGCGATGACGCACGGTCAGATCGAAGTCCGTCAGCAGGCCGGAGAACGTCGTGAGCTCCGGCTGATCCTGATCGAAGCGATCGATGTTCCGGTAGTAGTACTGCGACAAACCCGTCGTGATATCCCAGCCCCGCGCCTGACGCTCCTCACCGCGGAGCCGTTCGTGTGACGTGCCCACTACGAGGTTGTTCAGGCGCTGGCGGACGCGCGTCGCGGCTTCGCTCTCCGGGTGTTCCTCGAGGAACCGCCGATACTCGGCAGCGGCGTATCCAGTCTGGCCGTTCTTCTCACGCGCGATGCCGAGATATTCACGTGCCTCGGCCCGATGGTCACCGGGCTCCCCGACCAGGCGCGTGTAGTCGCGGATCGCCGTCTCGTAGTCGCCCGCGATCAGCGCCTTGCGTGCTTCGGTTCGCAACTCTTCGATGCGCTCGGGCGGCAGCGCCGCGGCAGCGACGGTTGTAGCCTGCGCGGCCACAGGCGCAGGCTCGGGCTTCTGCACTTGCGCCACGACGCCGCCGCGCTCGACGGCAAGACTCGCGGCCGTTCGCACTTCGTCCGTCTCGGCGCGCCCGATCCAGGCGCGCGGGAAAGAAGCCGCGAGGTCCGTCAGCGCTGCATTCGCCTCGCCCTCCCCCGTGAAAAAACCGAGCCGCAGCCGATACCAGGTCACGCCGGCAACGGTGGTCGTCGACACATAGAGATGTTGTTCCTGCTTTACCGGGAGCCTGGCGACGACGGCCGGGTCCACCGGCTCGCGGGTCGACTGCAGATTGATCACGTAGTCCGGCACGACGAACGGGGCGCGGACTCGTGACCTGATCGGTGCGCGGTCACCGGGCACGGCGGGCTGCGGCACGGCATGCGGTGCAGGCTGCGTGGGACGGGGTGTCGGCTCGTTGGGCACGGGCGTGGCCTGCGGCACGATGTCGTTACCGACGCGCACGCGCAACTCGACCGTCCGCAGATCGCCGCGCTGAGCGACGCGGTAGTCCACCGGTCGATCGAAATGAAAGACCAGCAGGTTATCGCCGAGACCCAGCGATTCGTATTCGACTTCGGCGAGGTGCGCGAGCCGCCCCGACTCCGGCCGGTACACCTCGCTCGCGACCCCCTCGCCGACACCCACCTGCCGACAGGCTTCGAGCGGCGCGACTCGAATCTCGAGCAGCGTACCGGCCGACGTGTTGACGTCCGACCGGAATCGCATCGGGCACGCGAGATTGATCGTCACCGTCGCTTCATCACCGCGTTTCGAGACCTGGATGTCCTCGATGAAGACGCCGGCCGCGAACACGGCGCGCGCGCCTGCGAATCCGCTGACCGCGACGACTGCCGCGATTGCCGGTCGCCATCGCCGAGGGCGCGTCGCCGAATTCCTGCCGTTCACCGTCATGGCCGCGCCGGCGTCCAGCCGCTCGTCGTATGACAGTTGTCGCAGGCGTTGCTGGACGGAATGTGGTTCGGTGTCTTGCCGGCAGCGGTCCGGCCGTTGTGACAACTTACGCAGGTGCCGATCACCTCGACGTGATCGACGCGTACGACAGCCCCGAAGGTCACCGTGTTGTGGCAGGCCTCACAGCTGTTCGTGGTGGTGATGTGGGCGTTGTTCTTGCCCGTGGCGCCGACGCCATCGTGGCAACTCGCGCACGGCTGAGTGATCCCAGCGTGGCTGAAGTGCGCCGGTAGCCACGCCGTTGTGCGGTGACAGGTATCGCAGTCCGCCTGGGTGACCAGATGCTGCGGCGGCTTACCGACGCTGAAAACGTTGTTGTGGCACGACATGCAGGTGCCGAACACCGCGTCGTGGTTCATGTGCACGGGCGCCCACGCAGTCGTACGGTGGCAATCGCTGCAACTCTCCGTCGTCCGCGGATGGTTGGCAGGCCTGGCCGAAGCACGAATGCGTCCGCCGGCTACATGGCACGAGCCGCACTGGGTGGGCGTGCCCTGAAACACACCGGCAACGTGGCACGATTCGCACTCCACGATGCGATGCGCGCCGTCGAGATCGAACCCCGTCGTGAAATGATCGAAGGTGGAACCCGGCCGCGCCTGCGCGAAGACGAAGCCCGGCACGAGCAACAGTAAGTGCATCCATGCGAGCCCGCGCTTCATCGCGGCTCCTTCAGCTCGCGAAACGACTCCGTCGTATGACACCGCGCGCAATCCCTGCCGAACTCGCCGTCATGCACGTCGTCTTTGCGATGACAGCTGGCGCACGTGCTATCGAGCTTGATCGCACCGTCCACCCTTTCGCGATGACAGGCGTGGCAGTCGAGGCCGCCGTGTTTGCCGGTCAATGGAAAGGACGTCTGTCGATCGTGATCGAATTGCCAGGCGAGCCAGGCATTCGGGTTGTGGCACGCCTCGCAAGTGATCCCGAAGCGTTCCTTGTGCACGTCGTCCTTGCGATGGCAGTCGATGCACTGCTCCTTCGCATCGAGGAACGCTTTCGATTCGTGACATGTGTCGCAGGTTGCCACGTGGTGCTTGCCGAGGAGCGGGAAGCGCGCGAGGTCGTGGTCGAAGCGGACCTCTTTGGTCCACGCCTTCTCGCCGTGACATGCACCGCACGCCTCGCCGAGTTGACCGCGGTGGGGATCGTCCTCGGCGTGACAACCGAAGCACTCCATCGACGGCTTGACGATCTTGGCAGGCTGCTTGTGGCACGTCTCGCACGTCAGGTTAGCGTGCGCCTCATGCAGCGCGAACTTGGTGTCCCTTGCGTGATCGAACGTCACGTCCTTCCATTTCGTCACACGATGGCACGTCGCACACTCGGTGCCGTTGACGCCGGCGTGCGCGTCATCCGTTCGATGACACCCGACACACTCCTTCGGCGCCTTCTGCTCGAACTTGTTGCCTTCGTGGCACGACTCACACTTGAGCCCCGAATGGCCGGCGCGCAGCGCGAAGCCCGTCTTCGCGAAGTGATCGAACAGCAACTCTTTCCAGTTGTTGGTCGTGTGGCACTGCTGGCATTCCCGGCCGTTCGTGCCCTTGTGGCGGTCATCGGCGACGTGGCACGCGAAGCAGGTCTTCGGCGTGTCCTTGTATTTCTCTTCCGCGTGGCAGCTCACACAAGTGATACGCCCATGCGCGCCTGTCAACGCGTAATCGGTCTTCTGTTTGTGGTCAAACCGCACTTCTTTCCACGCGGTCTCCGCGTGGCAGTCGGCGCAGGCCGTGCCCAGATTGCCGTGGTGTCGATCGTCCTTGGAGTGACAGGCGTTGCACTCGGTCTCCGCAGCGTGGAACGACTTCAGCTCCTTCGTGTGGCAGTCGTTGCACATGATCTCGGCATGCTTGCCGTGCAACGGGAAGCTCGTGACGTTGTGGTCGAACTTGTCGCGGTCCAGCTGCAGGATGTCGGCGCCGCGGCCCATATGATCGGCATGGCAACTGGCGCACTCGGTCGCGGCAATGTTCGACGTTCGACCGTGGAAGCCCGTGCTCGCTGCAAGGTCTCGCGCGACGTCCTTGTGGCAGTCGAGACACAGCGATTTCTGGAGGTCACGCGAGAACGGCTTGTGGCAGTTGGCGCAGTTCGCCTCGAGATCCGCGTGCGCAGCAGACAGCGGACCCGGCATGACGAGCCGCTCGAGCCGATTGACCTGCGCCATCGCCGCGCCCGTCATGCCTGCACTCGCAACCGCCACCAGCGCGTACCACCATCGTTGTGCGCGCACGGCGTCGCTCCGCGCGGCTAGTACATGTGCACGGCCAGCACATGAATGAGTGCGGCCACGACGAGCATGTAGAAAAACGGCAAATGAAATACGTGCCAGACCGAAAACATGCGCTCGTACGAGCCGAGCTCGGCGACACGGCGCACGCGTCGCAGATGCTCGCTGACGAAACGCGCCACAGCGCGCTGCAGACGTGGGAGCTCGGCACGAATCACGGCAGAACGGCGCGCCTGCGCTCGCAGTTGGCTACGCGCGTACCAGGTCAACCGCATCGCGGTCCAGCGCGTTTGCACGGCGAGTTTCAGGGGCAGCAGCAGACTCGCGATCGTGCCCTGCGGCGGGGCGAGCACACTTTCGTCGTAAGCCGTGAGCCGCTCGAGTAACTGCGGCACGAGCGCGGCAGCCTGTGGACGGTCCGCGGCCGTCATACGCGCCTTCGCCGATAGCTGGCCGAGTGTCGCGCGATGGCCGTCGAGATCGACGTGCACTTTGGCGTATACGTAACGGCCTACGAGGCCGCTGACCGCCACGAGCAGCGTGCACGCGAGCGCCACGGTGTCGTTCAGCGAACCGAACGTGAAGTTGCAGTGATACAGGATCAGCACCGGTCCGAGAACGCCGAAGACCATGTGCATCCGGAACCAGTGGCGCGTGGCGCCGAGCACGTGCATGAAGCGCACGCGTTTGCGCAGCGGGTATAGAAGCAAGGTGGCCATCAGGCTCGCCCCGGCGATACCGAGCCAGTAGCCAAAGCCGTGCTGTGCATCGACGATCGAGTAGTACCGCGTGTACAGCCAGCCCGCGAATACCGCGAGGGCTGCGGCGCCGTAGCCAACCCGGGCTGCGGTGCGCAGGCGGCGGTCACCCACGGTCTCTGCGGACAGTTCCTGCGTACTCTCGTGCGGTGTGCCTTCCAGCGTGTGCGCCACCTGTCTCGGCGCCAGCGGAGCGCGCATAGCGTCGGCCGACGGCAAGCGACCCTTCGCGGATGCGGCGCGACTTTCCGCACTCCGTTGCGCAGGCTCGCGCGTCACTGTGGAATTCGCCGCCATCGATGCCCTACGGCTGACTGTCGCCGGCTGCAAACCCATCGCCGCGTACGCGGCGTTTCGAGTCCGCGATGCGTTCGCGCAGCGATGGCTCGTCGACGCCGAGCGCGACGGCGCGTTTAACGGCGCGCTCCAGAGAAGCGTCGTCGGCCGTGTAGGCGTACGACTGCGCCAGCAACGCCCACCCGTTTGCGTCGTTCGGCTGCGCCGCGAGCCGCGCTTCGAGACGGCCGATCAGCGACTCGACCGATGCGATGTGCCCGCCATTGCCCGCCGCCGCAGGTGCCGGTCGCGTGATCGCCGGCACAAAGAATGGCAACTGAGCTGGCACCGCCCCCGCGATCGGGTCGAAGGAACGCATACGGTCCGAGCTTCCCTGAGGCGCCCGATCCAAGAGCAGGGCGATGCCGACGCCCGCAAACCACACCGCGAGACCGATGACGCCGACGAAGTTGCCGAGGGGCATGCGTCGCGCTTGGAGCAGCCACCACGCGAGGCCGCAGACAGCCGCGATGGCGACTGCCAATCCCGTTCCGAACCAGAGCATGCGGAATCTCCCAAGAACGAGCCATTGGGCACATTGCCCGCGTCGTGAACTTGCTACGCGCCAACGTGCAGGGATGCGGGGATAATTTCTCGCAGCTGTTTCACAGAATGCGCGCGTTGCATACTAATGTCCGTGGGTAATTTGTTCACATATTTGATGTTAAGCAACTCGTCTCCGTTTTCAGACAGGGACGGCTGGAGCGGGCTTTGGACGCGGTTCCGGCCGGGCTACCCACGGCCGCCGAGGCCCGGCGCGGGCTCGGCCCCCCGAACGAGAAACGTTCGCGATGCTTGATCCGGTCGCCCTGCTCCTCTACGCGACGCCATTGGTGGTGATCTGGCTCGCATACGTGCGCAAACGGCGCGCCCAACACCGGGCCAGCAGCGCGGTGCTCGACGACAGCCGCGAAGCCGGTCTGCTAGACGCGCCCTCGCTGCACCCGGTCATCGATCCCATGAAATGCATCGGCTGCGGATCGTGCGTCGCCGCCTGCCCGGAGATGCCCGCGCACCAGGTGCTCGGCATGGTGCGCCGCAAAGCCGTGCTACTGAGTCCGACGGACTGCATCGGTCACGGCGCCTGCCGGGCTGCGTGCCCGGTGGACGCCATCACGCTCGTGTTCGGCAGCGAGCAGCGCGGCATCGACATCCCGAACGTCAAGCCAAACTTCGAGTCGAACGTGCCGGGCATCTTCATCGCGGGCGAGCTCGGCGGAATGGGGCTGATCCGCAACGCGATCGAGCAGGGCCGTCAGGCGATGGAGGCCATCGCAAGCGGCGTCGCGGGCAAACGCGGCGATGCGCGCGACGTCGTGATCGTCGGTGCTGGCCCGTCTGGAATCGCGGCATCGCTGTCGGCCAAGGAACACAAGCTCGATTTCGTCACGATCGAGCAAGACTCGCTCGGCGGCACCGTCGCGAGCTTCCCGCGCCGCAAGCTCGTGATGACCGCGCCGGCCACGTTGCCACTGATCGGCAAAGTGAAGTTCACGGAGACCACGAAAGAAGCGTTGCTCGAGTTCTGGCAGAAAGTCGAGCGATCGACCGGCCTCACGATCAAGTACGGTGAACGGCTCGAGAAGGTCGAGCGCAAAGGCGATGTGTTCGAGGTTCGCACGACCAAGGGGTCCTACACCGCACGCACGGTGCTGCTTGCAATCGGCCGGCGCGGTACACCGCGCAAGCTCGGCGTGCCGGGCGAGGAGCTGACGAAGGTCACCTACCGCCTCAGCGATCCCGCGCAATACCGTGGCATGCACGTGCTCGTCGTCGGCGGCGGCGACAGCGCGCTAGAGAGCGCAGCTGCCCTCAGCGAACAGCCGGACACGACCGTGACGCTTTCGTACCGCTCCGCGACGTTCAATCGCGCGAAGCGCAAGAATCGACAGCGCATCGAGCAAGCCGCGGCCAGCGGTCGATTGACCGTATTATTGGAGTCGAACGTGACGCGCATCGAATCGACGGAGGTCGAGCTCGAACAACGCGGCGCGAACCTGCGCGTGCCAAACGACGCGATCATCGTGAACGCGGGCGGTATTCTACCAACACCGTTCTTGAAAGAGCTCGGCATCGAAGTCGAGACGAAGTACGGCACCCGCTGACCCTCGGCGCGACTGGCGAAGGCGGCACGTTTGTGCAAGGCTGATCCGGTAGCGTCGCGTCGAGAGAGGGAGCCGCATGTACACGCCATTTCGCGCCATCGCCCTCGCGATTGCCTCTGCCGCCGCCATGCCGGCGCTCGCGCACCATTCGTTCGCGGCCGAGTACGACGCGAATCGACCGATCACGCTGGCCGGCACCGTCACCCGGATCGAGCTCATCAACCCGCACGCGTGGCTCTACATCGAGGTGCGCGACGCCCAAGGCAACGCATCGCAGTGGAACATCGAAATGGGCGCGCCGAATGCGTTGATCCGCCGCGGCGTCAACAAGAACTCGGTGCCGGTCGGAGCGAAAGTCACGGTCGACGGTTACCGCGCGAAGGACGGCACGAACACCGTCAACGGCACGACCATCAAGCTCGCGGACGGGCGCTCGCTGTTCAGCGGCTCGAGCAACAGCGGTGCGCCCGGCGCGCCACCCACCGCGCAATAGCCTCGCGTCGATGCGTCAACCCGCGCCGCCCTCGCCGGTCGCGAGGTGCCGCAGGTCGCGCTCGCCTTCGTGGCACGCGTACTCGAGCTGGTAGTAACCCTCGTCCGTGTTGCGCGTAAACGGGATCGCGATCGTCCACGGCCGCGTGT
>FTFB01011157.1_pt1 | contig 15126 bp, 13 predicted proteins | sample 1658331 | NCBI WGS metagenome assembly FTFB01 (sample SAMEA3914816, study PRJEB12502) | metagenome | biome: forest; material: soil | place: USA | collected 2011-09-16 | depth 0.3 m | reverse complement strand
GATCCGGGCAAGGTCTTCGATCTCACGCTGCCGCTGGAACAGGTCGCGGAAGGATACCGTGCGATGGATGAGCGACGCGCCATCAAGACGCTGCTGCGTCCCTGAGGCCTGCCATGTCGCCAACGATATGGCTCCAAGCTGAGCTAAGACTGGGCTTGGTCATGCGCGTGTCCTCTCAATAGGGGACACGAATACTAGGTAATTCCTTTAATGCACCAGAACCCAGTATGTCCGTCAAAAGTTGCCGCTTGCCGGCGATTGTCCGCGATCGACAAAGAGCAAATGTTTCGCGGAAACAGGAACTTAGGTTTGAATTTCGATTGGGGCCGATTGATGGCGAAGGGTATGTTTCTATTCCCACTCGATCGTCGCTGGCGGCTTACCGGAGATGTCGTAGACGACGCGCGAGATGCCCGCGACTTCGTTGACGATGCGGCGCGAGACATGATCCAGGAATTCGTACGGCAGGCGTGCCCACTGCGCCGTCATGAAGTCCACCGTCTCGACGGCGCGCAGCGCGATGACATAGTCGTAGCGTCGTCCATCGCCCATCACGCCAACCGAGCGCACCGGCAGAAACACCGCGAATGCCTGGCTCGTGCGGTCATACAGATCGTGCTTGCGCAGCTCGTCGATGAAGATCGCATCCGCCCGACGCAGCAGGTCCGCGTATTCCTTGCGCACTTCGCCGAGGATGCGCACGCCCAGGCCGGGACCGGGAAACGGATGACGATTCACCATCGCGTGAGGGAGCCCCAGCTCGACGCCGAGCCGCCTGACCTCATCCTTGAACAGCTCCCGCAGAGGCTCGACGAGCTTGAGATTCATCTGTTGCGGGAGGCCGCCGACGTTGTGATGCGATTTGATGACATGAGCCTTGCCCGTGCGTGACCCGGCCGACTCGATGACGTCCGGGTAAATCGTACCCTGCGCGAGGAACTGCACGCCCTTGAGCTTGTGCGCCTCCTCGTCGAAGACTTCGACGAACGTGCGGCCGATGATCTTGCGCTTGTGCTCAGGGTCGGTCACCCCGGCGAGCGCGCTCAAGAAACGTGCTTCGGCATCCACGCGAATGACGCGCACGCCCAAGTGCTCTGCGAATGCGCTCATCACCTGCTCGCCTTCACCGAGCCGCAGCAGTCCGTGATCCACGAACACGCACACGAGCTGATCGCCGATTGCACGGTGAAGCAGCGCCGCTACGACCGATGAATCCACGCCGCCCGACAAGCCCAGCAGCACTGTGCCCTTGCCGACGTGCGCGCGGACGCGGCCGATCGCATCCTCGATGATGTTGCCGACGCTCCACAGGGCGTCGCAGCCGCAGATCTCTCTCACGAAGCGCTCGAGCACGCGCGCGCCCTGCGGCGTGTGAGTCACTTCCGGATGGAACTGGACGCCGTAGAACCGGCGTCGCTCGTCGCACATCGCCGCAAATGGAATCGACTCGGTCGCCGCCATGGCGACGAATCCCTCCGGCAGCTCATCGACGCGGTCACCGTGGCTCATCCACACATCGAGCACAGGATGCCCGAGGCCGTTACGTCGATCCTCAATCTCATCGAGGAGGCGACACGCGCCGCTCACGGTGACCTCCGCGTAGCCGAATTCACGCTCGGTCGAAGCAGCGACATGGCCGCCGAGTTGCTGCGCCATGGTTTGCATCCCGTAGCAGATGCCGAGCACGGGAACGCCGAGCGCAAAGACTGACGGTGGCGCCTTCGGCGGCTGGGCATCGGTCACTGACGCCGGACCACCCGAGAGGATGACACCGCGGGGCTTGAACGCGCGGACCTCCTCGTCAGTCACGTCCCAGGGATGGATCTCGCAGTACACCCCAAGCTCGCGCACCCGGCGCGCGATCAGTTGCGTGTACTGTGCTCCGAAGTCGAGGATCAGAATGCGATGGGCGTGGATGTCCGCGTGAGGCACGGGAGAGGCGGTCGGTCGTGCAACGCTTGCCATTCTTGCGTGATCGGTCAGGACACCCTGTAGTTGGGCGCCTCTTTGGTGATGCTGACGTCGTGCACGTGACTCTCACGGACCCCCGCGTTCGTGATGCGCACGAAGTGCGGCCGGGTGCGCATGTCCGTGACGTTGCGGCTCCCGGTGTAGCCCATCGCCGCGCGCAGGCCGCCCGTGAGCTGCTGAATGATCTGCACCACGCTGCCCTTGTACGGCACGCGGCCCTCGACGCCTTCCGGGACGAGCTTCTCGAGCTCCGTGGCGGCGTCCTGGAAATAACGGTCCGCAGAACCGTACCGTTCCGCCATGGCGCCGAGCGAACCCATGCCCCGATAGGACTTGTACGAGGCGCCCTGATACAGCTCGACTTCGCCGGGTGACTCCTCGGTGCCGGCGAACAAACTCCCGATCATGACGGCGTGCGCGCCAGCCGCCAGCGCCTTGGCAAGATCGCCCGAAAAGCGGATGCCACCGTCGGAAATGACGGGAATGTCTGCCTTCGCGAGCGACTCCGCGATCTTCGCCACCGCGGAGATCTGCGGCACCCCGACGCCCGCGACGATGCGCGTCGTGCAGATGGAGCCCGGCCCGATGCCCACCTTGACGGCATCCGCACCCGCGTCGACGAGCATTCGCGCAGCCTCGAGCGTAGCGATGTTGCCCGCGACGACCTGACTATCGTTCCAGCGTGCCTTGATACGTCCCACCGTGTCGATCACGCCACGATGATGCCCATGTGCGGTGTCGACAACGACGAGATCCACACCCGCGTCGCGCAGCGCCGCGACCCGATCGAGAGTGTCCGGCGTGGTTCCAACCGCCGCGCCGACCCTCAGGCGCCCGCCCTCATCCTTGCACGCACCCGGGAATTCCGTGGCCTTCTGAAAGTCCTTGGCGGTGATCATGCCCACCAGCTCGTGATGGGCGTTGACCACCAGCACCTTCTCGATGCGGTGCTTGTGCAGGAGCCCGAGCACCTCTTGCTTCGGCGCATTCTCGCGCACCGTGATGAGGCGCTCCTTCGGCGTCATCACCGACGACACCGGCGCATCGAGCTTCTCTTCGAACCGCAGGTCACGGTGCGTGACGATCCCGACGACCTTCTTGCCGAGCACGACGGGCACGCCGGAGATGCCCCGCGACCGCGTGAGCTCGAGCACCTGCCGTATGGTCGTGTCAGGAGAAACGGTGATCGGGTCCTTGATGACCCCGCTCTCGTACTTCTTCACGCGACCCACTTCGACCGCCTGCGCCTCGATCGACATGTTCTTGTGCACAATGCCGATGCCCCCTTCCTGAGCGATCGTGATGGCGAGGCGCGCCTCGGTCACCGTGTCCATCGCGGCGGAGAGCATCGGGATACTGAGCCGGATACGCTTCGTGACCTGGGTCGACAGATCGACTTCGCGCGGCAGGATTTCCGAATAAGCCGGAACTAAAAGGACATCGTCGAAGGTCAGTGCTTCTTCGAGGATTCGCATGGACCGCCAGGTGCCGGCCGGAGCCGGCGAAGCCCCACACGGGGGGCGCTAAGAATGAACGCGCGATTGTACGCATCGGGACCGTGCTGGTAAACCACATGCTCAAACCATGTGCCGGGTCCCTGTGTTAGCGTGACCCGCGAGAATCGCGAGCCGCCGCGGAGGGGATCCCGTGCGGCTCGAACATGGAGCTGATCCGCGACTATGGTAAAGCCCACGCCATCCAGCCTACCGCCCGCGGGGGCGCCGCCGGAGCGCAACGTCTACACCGTCTCCGGGCTCAACCGCGAGATCCGGCTGCTTCTCGAGCATGGCATGCCGATCGTGTGGATCGAGGGTGAGCTGTCGAACCTGTCGCAGCCGGCCTCCGGGCACTGGTATTTCTCGCTCAAGGACCGCGATGCGCAACTCCGGTGCGCCATGTTCCGGCTGAAGAACACCGCGGTCGGTTTCACGCCCAAGCCCGGTCAGCATGTGCTGGCGCGCGGGCGCGTCACGCTCTACGAGGCGCGCGGCGACTTCCAGCTGATCGTCGAGCATATGGAGGAAGCCGGGGTCGGCGCGCTCAAGCGCGAGTTCGAGCGACTCAAGACGAGGCTCGCCGCCGAAGGGCTGTTCGCGCTCGAACGCAAACGCCCCCTCCCGCGTTTCCCACGACGCATCGGCGTCATCACCTCGCCGACAGGTGCCGCTATCCGCGACATTCTGCACATCCTCGCGCGACGTTTCCCGCCCGCCGCCGTGCTGATCTATCCCACCGCCGTGCAGGGGGCGGCGGCCGCTCCGGCGATCCTCGAAGCCTTCAGGCTCGCGGCCGCACGCGCGGATTGCGACGTGCTCCTCCTCGCGCGCGGCGGCGGGTCGCTCGAAGATCTCTGGGCTTTCAACGACGAGGGTGTCGCGCGCGCGATCTACACGAGCCCCATTCCCGTCGTGACGGGCATTGGCCACGAAGTCGATTTCACGATCGCCGACTTCGTGGCCGATGCGCGAGCGCCGAGCCCTTCAGGCGCCGCGGAGCTCGTCGTACCAGACCGCCACGCCTGGCTCGATGCGCTGGCGCGCACGGCCGATCGATTTACCGTGGCCATGCGCCGCGAGCTTCGCACGATCGCTTCCCGATTTGACAGCGCAGGCTCACGCCTGAAAGTGATGCATCCGGGCGCGCGCCTGGCGCAGCAGGAGCAACGCCTCGATGACCTCGAACAGAGGCTGGTCGGTGCGCTCCGGTCACTCCTGCAGGGCGATCAGAGCCGCCTCGGCGGAGCGCTCGCGCGCCTCCATCAGCACTCGCCCGATCGGCTCGTGCGCGAATATCGCCTGCGGCACGACGCGCTCGATGCAAGACTCGCTCGTGCGCTGCACGACTGCGTAGCGCGCGCCGAGCGCCGGCTGCTGCTCGCGCAGCGTACGCTGCATCAACACTCACCTCACCGGCTAGTGCGCGAATTGGGTCTGAAGTACGACGCGCTCAGCGCAAAACTCGAGCGTGCCATGCTGAATTGCGTAGGTCGCATCGAGCACCGATTACTGATTGCGCTGCGTACGTTGCACACTGTGAGTCCGCTCGCGACACTCGAACGCGGATTTGCGATCGTGACCCGCGCCGCGGATAGCGCCTTGCTCACCGATTCGGGTTCGGCGAACGTTGGGGACGAGATTGACGCACGGCTCGCCAGAGGCCGGCTTCGAGCACGCGTGACCGCGAAGGAGTGATCAGCGCGTGAATACGATCTTCCATGTGAGATCGATCCAAAGAGGCTGGAATACGGGCGGCAGTTCCCTGCGTCGCACAATGGTCCAATCGTTGATGCAATCGTTCGGTCTGCTGGCAGCTCTCACGCTGAGCGAACCATCCGCCGCCGCCGCGTCTCTCGAGCTGCCGCAGGAAAGTCACGTACCCGGTGGTATCTTCACCCTGGCCGTGCAAGCTCCGCCGGACCATCCGCCGGCAGTGACGTTCGAGGGCAGCCGCGCGATGGTCCTGCGCGTAGAAGACCACTGGCTCGCGATCGTCGGCATTCCTCTGTCGGCCGCTCCCGGTCGGGCCAGCGTGCGAGTGGAGACGCGCGATGAGAAGGAGAACGAGAAGCGCGTGGAGTTCGAAATCGCGCCCAAGGAGTATTCGGTCCAGCGGCTCAAAGTGGCGCCGCGCGTGGTAAACCTTTCTCGACATGATCTTGCGCGCGTGGAACGCGAGCGTCCGCGTATTCAGTCGGCACTCGCCACGTTCACAGCCGATCCGCCACGGACGCTGCGTCTGCAGCAACCCGTGCCGGGCGTGCGATCCAGCTCATACGGCTTGCGGCGCTTTTTCAACAATGAGGCTCGCAACCCGCACACCGGCATGGATATCGCAGCCGCGACCGGTACTCCCATCAAGGCCGCGGCCGCAGGCCACGTGATCGACACGGGTAATTTCTTCTTCAACGGCAACACTGTGCTCATCGATCACGGCGAGGGCCTCATCACGATGTACTGCCACCTCAGTGCCATCGACGTGCACCCCGGCGAGCGGCTGAAGACGGGGGATATCATCGGTAAAGTCGGCGCCACCGGCCGCGTTACCGGCCCGCATCTTCACTGGGGCGTTGTGCTGAATCGCACGATGGTCGACCCCGCCCTTTTCCTTGCGCGCGACCCCAATGACTCGAATGCTAACGCTCAGACGCCAAGCACGCCCCCTGCCACCGAATAGCTCGCCGGCGCCCCGTTTTCATCGTCCCGGACCGCTGGGCTTGGGTCGACTGCGGCGCGAATCCGCGCCCCGCTTTCGGGGTGGCCCTCGGCGCGAGCGCGTTACGGAAACGCGGGCGCCCTCCGTACGCCTTTGATAGGGGTTCAGATCGCTCCGAAACTCCATGGCAACCGGCGTCGCGAACAAATCGAACGCCTTGCGGAACACATTCGAAAGATAACGGGCGTACGCATCCGGGACCGAGGCGGTCTGATTGCCATGAACGACGATGCGCGGCGGGTTTTTTCCGCCCTGATGCGCGTAACGCAGCTTGATGCGCCGTCCCCGGACGAGCGGCGGCTGGTGCGCCACCAAGGCGTCCTCGAGCGTGCGAGTCAGATCACGCGTGCGCATTTCGCGCATCGACGCCTGATACGCACGAATCGTGTCGCCCACCAATTCCCCGACACCCGTGCCGTGGCGCGCAGAGATGAAATGGAGCGGTGCGAACGGAACGAAATCGAGCTTGAGGGCGAGCTGGCGCCGGATCGTGTCGCGCTGGTCAGTCCCGATGCCGTCCCACTTGTTGACGGCGATCAGGAGCGCCCGGCCCCGTTCGAGTGCCAGCCCGAGCACGCTCGCATCCTGCTCGCCGACGGACTCATGCGCATCGAGCACCAGCACGACGACGTGGGCTTCGTCGATCGCCTGCAGAGTTTTGGCGATGCTCACTTGCTCGATCGGGTTCTCGACCCTCGAGCGGCGGCGCACGCCGGCGGTGTCGATCAGCAGGAAGTCGCGGTCGTCGCGGCGAAACGGCACGAAAATGCTGTCGCGCGTCGTGCCTGGCTCAGCGCTCGCAATGACGCGCTCCTCCCCGAGCAGCCGGTTGACCAGTGTGGACTTGCCGACGTTCGGGCGCCCGATCACCGCAATCCGGATGGCGCTGGAGCGGCTCTCTTCAGCCGGCGCGGGCGCGAGTCCCGCGAGCACGCACTCCATCAGCGCATCACATCCCTGGCCGTGGCTCGCTGAAATCGCAAGCGGCTCCCCGAGTGCGAGCGCGTGGAACTCCGATGCCACGACGGCGGCATCCAGTCCTTCGGCCTTGTTGACGGCAAGAAAGACGGGCTTGCCCGCGCGGCGCAGCTCGCGGGCGACGAACTCATCCTGGCGCGTGAGGCCGGCGCGCGCGTCGGCGATCAGCACGAAACGATCGGCCTCCGCAATCGCCCGCTCCGTCTGCACCCGCATCTGCGTTTCGATGCCGGTGGGATTCTCGACGAGGCCGCCGGTATCGATGGCCACGTACGGCACGGGACCCACGCGGCCGAAGCCATATTGTCGGTCGCGCGTCACCCCCGGCACGTCCGCGACGATCGCATCGCGGGTGCCGGTCAGAACATTGAAGAGCGTGGATTTGCCGACGTTCGGCCGGCCGACGAGCGCGATGATCGGTAGCACATTTCTCCCTCACCGGCTCTCGGAGTTGGAGTCCGGTGCGCGCGGCCGTTCCACCGTGTCGGACGATTCGGTCGCCTTCTGCGTCGGGGAGTCCGGGGACGCGGCAGGCGTCTGCGGATCATTTTCGGGAGAAGCTTGCGGCGATGCCCCCGCACCGCGCGCCGCTGCCGGCGCGGATGGAGTCGCAGCCGGCGGTGTGACGCCTTTGGCGACGCGAGTTGCCAGCGGTGCGGTACGGAACGATGTAATGCGGCCGTCGTCGTTGATCACGACGACGCGATCGGCAATCGCGATCGGTGGATTGCTCACGCGACCACCCCCCGCCTGGGAGCGCCCCGCCAGCGCCCCGGTCGCCTTGTCGAGCCAGTGCACGAAGCCCTGGAAGTCGGCGACCACGACCGAGTTTGCCGTCACGGCGGGTGCGGAGAGACCACGATGCGCCAGCGCGTTCTGACGCCAGAGCTCTGCGCCAGTGGCGCGCTTCAGCGCAACGATATCCCCCTCCGCGGTCGAGACGTACACGTTGTCATCGTCGATCGCGAGGCCGCGGTAACTGGATGCGTCACGACCCCACCAGACCTGCCCACTGTCGAGCGCCAGCATGGCGACCCGCCCCTGGAAACCCACCGCATACACGCTGTCCCGGCTGACCTGCACCGCCGAGTCGATATCGACCAGGCGTTCGAGCTCCGTGCGGCCGCGCGACGGTGCCACCGTGGCCTCCCAGAGGACGGCGCCGTCCGCGATATTCACTGCGACCACCTTGCCATTGTCGAAGCCACAGATCGCGGCATCACCGGCCGCGACGGGTCGTGCCGTGCCCCGCAATGACAGACGCGGGACGGGCTGTCCGTACTGCCACAACTCTTTGCCGTCCGCCGGCGCAAGGCCGCGCAATTTACCGTCCACTGTCCGCACCAGCACTGCGCGATGGGTCACGGTTGGCGCGGACAGCACCTCACCGTTCAGGTTCACACGCCAGCGAGTCTTGCCGTCAGCGGCATCGAGCGCGATCACCGCACCTTTGCTGGAACCAACCACGACCAGACCCTCGCCGGCACCGGTGCCCCCGGCCAGCGGTGCCTTGGTCTGAGTGCGCCACAGCGGATGTCCAGATTCGAGACTGAACGCGGCGACATCGCCCCCGCGCCCGGCCGCGTACACCCGGCCGTCCTCAACCGCAATCCCGAGCCCGAGTCGCAGCGGCTCGGCCTTGCCGCCGACTCCGGCGTCCCAGGCCCGCTGCACGCGCAGCGTCTCCGGGAATGCAGACAGCTGCGCCGGCGTATCGATGTCCTTCTCTTTTTTCGAGCACGCCACCAGCGCGGCAGCGAACGCGAGAACCACGAGCGTACGGCGCATGATCACTTCGCCTGACCGGCGGCCGCGGCCGCGGGAACACCCGCATCCGCTACGAGGTCGTCGATCTTGAGGTCGAGGACCTGCGGATCGACGGACTGGGTGAGCGCGCCGGTGCGCGCGGCCCGATACTCCTTCAACGCCGCCGCCTTGTCGCCCTGCGCGTAGAAGACATCGCCACGCACTTCATGGAAGCGCGGCTCGAATGCTCCGGTCGCGCTCCCATTGAGCGTGGTGAGTGCATCATCCGGCTTGCCTTGCGCGAGTTGCACGCGCGCGAGCCGCAACCTCGCGACGAGAGCCAGTTGCTTATCCCTCGATTTGTCCATGACGCTCTTCAGGCTTGCGGCGGCCCTGTCCAGCTCTCCGGTCTGCACGGCGACCCGTGCGCCCGCGAGTGTGGCCTGATCGAAGTACGGCGAGGCGGAATAGTCGCGCCCGAGCTCATCCACCAGCGATTGCGCACGCGCGCGGTCGCCGCGATTGAAGGCTTCGAGCACCTGCTCGTATTTCGCGCCCGCCTCGAGCGCCAGCCGATCCGCGCGGGCCTGCCACCAGCGCCAGCCGAGCAACAGCAGACCGCCCACGGCGACGCCCGCGATGATCCAGAGGCCGTTCTCGCGCAGCCACGCCTTCAGGGCTTCCCACTGTTCTCGTTCTGACAGGTAGTCGTCCACGAAACTCTCCTAACGCCTCATGAGCCAGTCAGCGCGCGTTCCACGCGCCCTGCCAGCTCGGGAATCGGGCAGTCGGTCTGACCCGCATCCTGCCGCAAAGGTTTCACGGCGACTACACCCCGTGCCAGCTCCTCATCGCCGAGGATGAGTGCGAGCGCCGCACCACTCCGATCGGCGCGGCGAAACTGTGCCTTGAAGTTGCCGCCGCCTAAGTTCACCGCGAAGCGGCGGTGCGGCAACTCGTTACGCAGACGCTCTGCGAGCTTGAGTGCCTCGGCTTCGGCGCGCGCACCGTTCACGACGAGGTAGGCATCGGGCGCTGCAGGCGCTGGGGCCTTCCGGGCCTGCACGAGCAGCTCGACGACGCGCTCGATTCCCATCGCGAAGCCGATCGCGGGCGTGGGCTCTCCGCCCAGATGCTCGATGAGCCCATCGTACCGTCCGCCGGCGCACACCGCGTCCTGGGCACCGAGCGCGTCGGTAGTCCACTCGAAGACGGTGCGGCTATAGTAGTCGAGGCCGCGAACCAGGCGCGGGTTGACGTGATACTCGATGCCCACGGCCGTGAGGGCGGCGCGCAGCGCACCGAAGTGCTCGAGTGATTCGGCGTCAAGATGCTCGGTCAGTACGGGGGCGGAGGCGATCAGCTCGCGCATCTCGGGGTTCTTGCTGTCGAGAATGCGCAGGGGGTTGCCTTCGAGGCGCCGGCGACTGTCCGCGTCGAGGTGCGCGTCGTGCGCGCGGAAATGCGCAACGAGTTTGTCGCGGTATGCGCGGCGTGCGTCGGCAGTCCCCAGAGAGTTGATCTGCAGGCGTACCTGGTCGATACCGAGTTTGCGCCACAGACGCGCGGTCAGCGCGATGAGCTCTGCGTCCACGTCCGGCCCGACGAATCCAACCGCCTCGACATCGAGCTGATGGAACTGCCGATAGCGGCCCTTCTGAGGGCGCTCGTGGCGGAACATGGGGCCGATGCACCAGAGCTTGTGGCGGGCGCCGCGCAGCAGGCCATTGGTGATGACGGAGCGGACGATGCCGGCGGTCGCTTCCGGCCGCAGCGTCAGGCTGTCACCCCCCTGGTCCTCAAACGTGTACATCTCCTTCTCGACCACGTCGGTGTGCTCGCCGATCGCGCGCTTGAAGAGCTGCGTGTGCTCGACGAGCGGCACTCGGATCTCTTCATACCCGTACGCGGCGAGCAACTCCCGCGCGGTGCCTTCGAGCAGCTGCCACACGCCGATCTCGGTCGGCAGCACGTCGTTCATTCCGCGGACCGGCTGGATGGTCTGTGCCAATTCATTCTCCGCGGGATCGCGCTCCGCCGGGTTGCGCTCCGGTGGATTGTGGCTTCGCGCGTCCGATGCGCCCGGAGCGAGTGATCACGAATTGGGCGGCATCGTTGCGCACGGCGCTTGGAGGCACGGGGGCCGCGCGTCCGTTGACCTCGAGTGATACGCCGGGCGCGTTGCCCAGTACGACGCGCAGCGGGGGCTCCCCGGTCAGGCTGCGCGATGTGTCCGCCGAGCCGACGTCGTAGAACAGGCGCTCGCCCTTCGCATCGTAGACCTCGACCCAGCTGTCGGAGGAGAAATGCAGCGTCACGTCGACCGTTCGCGGGCGCGCCGTTCCGGCGGGAGTCGTCGTCGATGCGGCTGATGCTGCGTGCTCCGGCAGCGGCTGAGCGTTCGGCGTGGACGGTGTCGTGCGATTTGCCATCACTGGCGCTGAGATCGCGGGCGGTGCTGCCGCGCCCGCAGTCGCCGCGCGATCCTCGGATATCGGCGCGCTTCCCTTTGCGACGGACGGCACGGACCCGGCGGACCCCGCGCCGTGCAGACCTCGGAGTACGACCCATACGGCGCCGATCAGCGCGAAACCAATCAGGACCGCGAGACCGGGCACCACGAGCTTGCGCGGATCCGTTTGCCGCCCGACCTTGGGGAGGCGCGTGAGATCTGGCGCCGCCAGCTGTGTGCCCTCGCTGTACAGGTCCAGAAGCTCGGAGCCCTTTTCGCCGACCAGCTCGGCGTAGCGCCGCAGATGGCCGCGTGCGAACACCGTGGCGCCCAGCAGATCGAATCGTTCCGCTTCGAGGGCCTCGAGCACTTTGGCGTCCACATGCAGTTTTTCAGCAGCCTGCAGCAGCGTCATGCCGATTCGCTCACGGGCAGACCGCAACCGCGCGCCGATCCCGCAGCGCGTGTCGCTGCCGATTGTCGCGGGCATGACATTCAGCCGGGGTTGTGAGTCAGCTCGGTGAGCGCGCGCGTCTGATCGGAGCCGGGGAACTCGACGCGGAGCTTGCGCGCGAAGCGTTCTTCGGTAAGACGGTCACCGAGCGCGCGCGCCACGCGCACGCCAAGAAGGAGCAGATCGGGCGTTGCATCGAAGGCGGACAGGTATTTGTCGATCCCGGTGCGGGCATCGGCGGGCTTGCCACGCTCAAATTGCAGTTCACCCAGCTGGTATGCCGCCTCCGCATAGTTCGGCCGGATCTCGAGTGCGCGCGCAAAGCTCAGCGCGGCATCATCCAACCGCTTCGCATTGTGCAGGCAAACGCCCGCATTCGTGTACGCGGTTTCGGGTGTGCGATACAGCGCGTTTTGCGCCGCATCGCGGAAGCGTTTGACCGCCTCGTCCGTGCGACCCGACTTGCACAGATAAATGGCATAGTTGTTCGAGATATCGGGGTCACGCGGCGCCAGCCGCAGCGCCGTATGGAAGTAGTCGTCGGCCTTCGCCCGGTCGCCGAGCCGATCGTAGAGCAGCGCAAGCGCCGTGTAGACGTTCGGGTCGCGCGGATTCTCCTTCTCGGCGCGCTCGAGTTTCTCCTTCGCGACGGCGAGATTGCCCTTCTCCATGTATGCGAGGCCAAGCTGGACGTTGAACCGCGCCGCGCTCTCGTCCTTGGGGGTCGAGAGTGGCGAGGTCGTGGTGGTGGTGCACGCCGCGAGCAGCGCGGCCAGTGCGAACGTTACGAGGCGCGTCTGCATCATGGCTGAACCCCCAAGCCGATGAGCTTGCTTCCGAGGCGCACCGTCGTGCGGTCGATCACCCGGCCGGCGAGCTGGCCGCAGGCCGCGTCGATGTCCTCGCCACGCGTGCGGCGGATCGTGGCCAGGAGCCCTCCTTTGAGCAGCTCGTCGCGAAAACGCTGGATCACCTCGGCAGGCGAGCGATGATAGTGCGTGCCGGGAAACGGATTGAACGGGATGAGGTTCAGCTTCGCCGGCCGTCCCCTCAGCAGCCGCACGAGCTTGCGTGCCTGCGCCGGCGAGTCGTTCACGCCATCCAGCATCACGTATTCGAACGTGATGCTGCGCCCGTTCTGTTCGTCGATGTAGTGCCAGCAGGCATCGAGCAGCTCGGCGATGGGATGCAGCCGATTGATCGGCACGAGGTCGTTCCGCAGCTCATCATCGGGCGCGTGCAACGACACCGCGAGCGCGACGTTCACTTCCTCCGCGAGCTTGTAGATCTGCGGCACCAGGCCCGACGTCGAGAGCGTCACGCGCCGCCGCGACAGATCGAACCCCAGATCATCGAGCAGAATGCGCAGAGCCGGTACGACGTTGCGGAAGTTCGCGAGCGGCTCGCCCATCCCCATGAACACCACATTCGTGACCGCCCGCTCGTCCGCTCGTCCCGCGCCGGCAAGCTCCCGGTTCGCGAGCCACACCTGGCCGACGATCTCCGCCGTGCTGAGATTACGGTTGAAGCCTTGCTGCGCCGTGGAACAGAACGAGCAATCGAGGGCGCAACCCACCTGCGAGGAGATACACAGGGTGCCGCGGTCCGGTTCCGGGATGAATACCATTTCGAACGCCTGCGCCGCATCCGCACGCAGCAGCCACTTGCGCGTGCCGTCAGCCGACTCGTGCACGGTGACGATCTCAGGCGTGCCCACTTGCGCATGCAGCGCGAGGTCCGCGCGGAATTTCTTCGCAAGATCGGTCATCTGCTCGATGGAGCCCTCGCGACGCTTGTAGATCCAGTTCATGAGCTGGCGCGCGCGGAACGGCTCGCTCCCGAGCTCCTTCACGAACGCCTCCAGCGCCGGCCGTGTCAGACCGAGAAGGTTCGTGCGCTTGCTGGGGGCTGCGGCAGTCATTGCGGAAGCGCCGTCACCGGCGCGGGTGGAGCTCCGTGCCGGAGAAGAAGAAAGCAATTTCGCGAGCCGCGGTGTCCGGCGCGTCCGACCCGTGCACCACGTTGCGCTCGATGCTCTCAGCCAGGTCGGCGCGGATCGTCCCGGCCGCGGCCTTCTTCGGGTCTGTGGCGCCCATGATCTCGCGCTGCCGTGCGATGGCGTTCTCGCCTTCCAGCACCTGCACGAGGACGGGACCGGAAGTCATGTAACGCACGAGGTCGCGGTAGAACGGGCGCTCGCTATGCACGGCGTAGAACGCTTCAGCCTCACGCTGCGCCAGGTGGTGCATGCGCGCGGCAATGACCGCGAGCCCGGCCTTTTCGAAACGCCGCTCGACCTCGCCGATGAGGTTACGCGCCACGCCGTCGGGCTTGACGATGGAAAGAGTGCGCTCGAGCGCCATGGGACTTCGAACCTCCGGGCATCACCCTGTGTGGGAAAAGCTGCCATACCGTGGCGCGGGTGCGCGCACCGCATCGCTCCGTGGGGGGCGGAGTTTACTTGGAGCGCGCCCCTGCGGCAATTTTGCCCGCCGCGGAAGTGCTGGTTCTGTAAGGATTTTCTGAAAGCCCGAGGGGCACGCACTGCTGACTAGACGGAGAAGCTCTCCCCGCACCCACATTCGCCCTTGATGTTCGGGTTGCGGAAGCGGAACGCCTCGTTCAGTCCTTGCTTCACGAAGTCGATGATCGTGCCGTCGATGAGCTTGAGGCTCGTCGGATCGACGAACACCTTCACGCCGCGGTCCTCGAACACGAGATCATCCGGGTGCGTCGCGTCTGCGTAGTTGACGACGTACGCGAAACCCGAGCAGCCGGTTTTGCGCACACCCACGCGCAGCCCCAGGCCTTGTCCGCGAGTGGCGAGGAAGCTTCTGATGCGGTCGGCCGCGGATTCGGTCAGGGAAATGGACATAAGTTCGAGTCGGCGTGCTCCGGCGATGGTACGGCGGTCAGCCCCAGCGCGGAAGACACGAGCGTAACGCATCTTCGACCACAAGTAGCCTGCCAAGTTTCTCGATGGGGACCCCGAGAGCCTGCGCCCAAGTCGCCGGCGCGCCCGGAATCAGATCCGTACGGGTGCGGCCGACCAGCTGCCCGGTCAGCCACGCGGCGACCGCCAGAGTATGCGGGCAAGCGTGTGCCTGGAAACGTGCATCCTTCACAGTGCCAGCTTCGATCAGGAGGTGGAAACGCACCCAGGTCCCGCCCGCCGCGCTCCCGGCTTCGCCGCGGACGACTTCTCCGGCGCTTGCGGGGATCGATCCGACCCCGGGCAATCCTTCGAAGTACCGCCGCACCGTCTCGCTCAACGAGTCAGGCTCACAGAGGCCCGACGGGGCGCGTTCCGGGG
>FTFB01007966.1_pt1 | contig 15129 bp, 12 predicted proteins | sample 1658331 | NCBI WGS metagenome assembly FTFB01 (sample SAMEA3914816, study PRJEB12502) | metagenome | biome: forest; material: soil | place: USA | collected 2011-09-16 | depth 0.3 m | reverse complement strand
TGCTCGTCGACGACGATCCGGTGCTCATCAAGTCGCTCGAAGACATCCTGAGCGGTGACGGCCACGACGTCACGATCGCCAATGGCGGCCAGTCCGGCGTCGACGCGTTCACCGCCGCGCACCGCGCCGGCATGCCGTTCTCGCTCGTGATCACCGATCTCGGCATGCCGCACGTCGACGGGCGCCGCGTCGCCTCCGCGGTGAAAGCCTGCGCGCCGGCGACGCCGGTGATCCTGCTCACCGGCTGGGGTCATCGACTCCTCGCCGAGAACGACATTCCGCCGCACGTGGACCGGATTCTCAGCAAGCCGCCCCGACTGAGCGACCTGCGCGCTGCATTGCTGCAGCTCACGGAAGAGCCCGCGGGCTCCGGGCAGTCGAGGCCACTGTCACAGGTGCCTGCATGACCAGCACAGCAACTGCGTTCGCCGGTGCGCGCCTGCTCGTCGTCGACGACGAAGCGGCGCAAATGAAGGCGCTATGTAACACGCTCGAGTACGAGGGTTATCGGCCCACCGGCTTCACCTCTGCCAGGCAGGCGCTCGCGCAACTGCGGCCGGGCGATCACGACCTGCTGCTCACCGACCTGATGATGCCCGAGCTCGACGGCATCGAGCTCATTCGTTCCGCGCGCGCCACCGATCCGGAACTGGCCGGCATCGTGATGACCGGCCACGGCTCGATCGATACCGCGGTCGCCGCCATGCAGGTTGGCGCGCTCGACTACGTCCTGAAGCCTTTCAAGCTCAACGTCATTCTCACGGTGATCGTGCGTGCGCTCGACATCCGCCGCCTGCGCATCGAAAACGCCACGCTCCAGCAGCGCGAGCGCGAGCAGGCCGCCGAGCTCGCCGCGGCCTATCGCGATCTCGAATCGTTCTCCTATTCCGTCTCGCACGACCTGCGTTCGCCGCTGCGTGCGGTGAATGGCTTCATGGACCTGTTCATGGAGGACTTTGGCGATACGGTGTCGGGTGAGGCACGTGCGCGCCTGGAGCAGGTGAGAGCAGGCGGCGCTCGCATGGACCGCCTCATCGACGATCTGCTGAAATTCTGCCGGTTCAGTCGCGCGCCGGTGGCGCGGCTGCGAGTGGATCTGGACAGCATCGTGCGTCGGGTCGTGGCCGATCTTCAGGCGCGCGAGCCCGAACGCGCCGTCCAGGTCGAAATCGGCGAGCTGCCCGCGGTTGCAGGGGATGCGTCACTGCTCGAGCAGGTGCTCGTCAATCTTCTCTCCAATGCGTTCAAGTTCACGCGGCCCCAGCCGCAGCCCCGTGTGTCCGTCGGTAGTTCCTCAGCACCTGACCCTGCGAACCCGAAGGCGATGGAGCGGGTGTACTTCGTGCGTGACAACGGTGCCGGATTCGACATGAAGTATGCCGGCAAGCTCTTCGGCGTATTCCAGAGGATGCATTCGCAGGACCAGTTCGAAGGCACCGGCGTCGGCCTCTCGATCGCACAACGCGTGGTGCAGCGACACGGCGGCCGCATCTGGGCCGAAAGCGCGCCGGGCAGCGGAGCAGCCTTTTCTTTCGTATTGCCGCAATGGGCCAACGGGTCCGCATGACCGCCGTGGCACGAATCCTCATCGTCGATGACGACGCGCGGCTGCGCGAAGCTACGCGCACGGTGCTCGAAGAGGAAGGGCACTTCGTCATCGAGGCGGGCGATGGCGCCGAGGCCGTGCAGCTGCATCTGGCGGAGCGAAGCGACCTGGTCCTGTGCGACATGTACATGCCCGGCCAGGACGGAATCGAAACCATCCGCGCGCTGCGCCGTGATTTTCCGGAGCTGAGAATCATCGCGGTGAGCGGCGGCGGATATTCCGGCTCGATCGACGTGCTCAAGATGGCGCGGCTGATCGGCGCAACCGAAGTCCTGAGCAAACCGTACAGTCGAGCACTCCTGATCGAGGCGATTGATCGGGTGATGCGCGCCGCACCTGCGCGTGCCTGAGCCTGGAACCGAGGTCCCGTTCACATGGAAAAGTTGACGTGTTCGGAATCCCGGTGGCGCTCGTGCCCGCGACTCGGCGCGGCTTCGGGCGTCGGACTGCTGCTGCTCGCGGTGTCAGCCGCGCCTGTTTGCGTGGCCGCGGAGCAGAGCGTATCCACGGCGTCACTCAAATCCCTGAGCGTCGAGGAGCTCATGGACGTCGAAGTCACCTCGGTCTCCAGGCGCCCTGAAAAGCTGTCTGAAACCGCATCGGCCATCCAGGTCATCACCCAGGAAGACATTCGCCGTTCCGGAGCCACGACGCTCGCGGAAGCCTTGCGTCTCGCCCCGAATCTGCAGGTCGCGCGCAAGAACGCGCACGACTGGGGCATCAGTGCACGCGGCTTCAACACCGACCTGAGCAACAAGCTCCTCGTGATGATCGACGGACGCACGGTGTACACGCCGCTCTACTCGGGCGTGTTCTGGGATGCGCAGGACTACATGCTCGAGGATGTCGAACGCATCGAAGTGATCAGCGGACCGGGCGGGACGGTCTGGGGCGCAAATGCCGTCAATGGAGTGATCAACATCACGACGCGCAGTGCCCGGGACAGCCAGGGGCTCGCGGTTGAAGCGGGCGGGGGCACGGAGCTGCAGGATTTCGCGGGTGTTCGCTACGGCGGATCGCTGGGCCCGAATGTGAGCTACCGCCTCTACGCCAGGCATGTTGAAAACGACGATTCCGTGTTCAGCAATGGCAGTGATGCATCGGATGCGTGGCGCATGACCCAGGGCGGCTTTCGCCTCGACGCGGAGCCGTCTGCGCAGAATCTGCTGACCCTGCAAGGCGACGTCTACGGGACCGACGAACAGCTCGTCGCCGCAGACAACTCCCGGCTCAGCGGCGCCAACATTCTCGGCCGCTGGTCGCGTGCCTACTCGGAAGACTCCGATATGAGCCTGCAGGCGTATTACGACCACACCCATCTGTCATTGCCCAAGGCATCGAATGGCTTCGCGCCCGCCGGTGTTTTCACGGACGACCTGGATACCTACGACCTGGATTTCCAGCATCACTTCCGTCTGAGCGCACATCAGCAGCTCGTGTGGGGCCTGGGATACCGCTTCACGCACGATGTGGTCGGCGCCGCACCGACGCTGGCGCTGCTGCCGCCGCGGCTCGATCACGACCTCTCCAGTGGCTTCGTCGAAGACCGGCTCCAGCTGCGCGCAGACGTGTTTCTCACGCTGGGGACGAAGCTCGAACACAACGATTACACCGGCTTCGAATATGAGCCGAGCGCGCGTCTGCAGTGGAACTACGCGCCTCAGCAGGTACTGTGGGCCGCCGTGTCGCGCGCCGTGCGCACGCCTTCGCGCATCGATCGCGACCTGCGCGAACCCACACTGCTGCCGGCGCCGTTCCCGGCGAGCATCATCAATGGCGGCGACGATTTCAACTCCGAGACGCTGATCGCATACGAGCTGGGACATCGCGCGCAACTCGGCGAGAGGTTCGCGACCTCACTCTCGCTGTTCTACAACGACTACAGCGATATCCGCAGCACGACGCCTGGACCGTCGGGCTTCCCTTCGTTTGGCTTCCCGCTGGTATTCGGGAACGATCTCGAAGGCGAAACCCATGGTCTGGAGCTCAGCGCCACCTATCAGCCGCTCGATGCGTGGCGCCTGCGCGGCGGATACAACCTGCTCGAGGAGCACTTGCGCGTCAAACCGGGCGGCGTGGACTTCAGCAACGCCCGGAACGAAACCGCTGACCCGGAGCAGCAGGTCACGCTGCACTCCGCCCTGGATCTGCCCGCAAATTTGCAGCTCGACATCGGCCTGCGCTGGGTCGACACGCTCCACAACAACAACGGACCCACGCCTGGCACGGTGCCCAGCTATTTCGAAGCAGATGCGCGCATCGGCTGGCATTTCAGCGGCAATCTCGAATTTTCCGTCGTCGGACAGAATCTCCTGCACGACCAACATCCGGAGTACGGCTTTCCAGGACCCACGCGTCCCGAAATCGAACGCGCCGTATACGGCAAGGTGCTGATGACGTACTGAGAGGATGCTCCTACTGCGCATCCTCAGGTGCGCGCGTGTTGTCGTACACATATCGCGTCGTCACCTGACTCTCGCCGATCGTGCCGCCCCCAACAGAAAGATGCATCACCTGCCTGAGCGGCAGGCCGCGGCGTTTCGAGATCCAGATCTGGCCGTCGGCCTTGCCGCCGTCGTCCTCGTTGTGTGTCGCGTAGAGCGCCGCAGGCTCGCCCGCGACAACCTCGTCGCGCAGGTAGCGGCAGCTCGCATCTTTTTTCTCCTGCAAGGCTTCCCGCTGCATCTCGAGCTCCTGCCGGGGCGTCATGACGCTCTTGTGCCACTTGCCGGAGACCAGGATGTAGGCGGCGCCAGCCGTTGCGATCCGCTCGCTCTGTTTCACCTTGCCCCCCGCGATGGCGCCGCTCGACTCGGTGAAGGAGTGGTTCGGTGTCTGCGCGAGCTTGAGCAGGGCGTCGTTCACGGGACTGCACGGCTCGGCGGCTCCCGCCGGCATCGCGCACGCGACACAGATCGCAAACAGCAGTCGGGCGTCGCGGCCGCTCATGAGTGCTCCATGAGGAGATGGGTCTGATCCGTTTAACCGGTTTGCACGGAAAACCCCGCCACGATTGAGTTAAATGGACGACTGGCGCAGCGAGCGTTTGCGCGCGCGTGACATTGGCGCCATGCTGATGCGGCGAGAACCGGCGAAAAGAACCGTGCTCACCCCAGAACAGAAAGTGCAGATCGACGCGCTGCTCGATCGGATGCTGGACCTTCCGGACGCGGAACGTCTCGCGCATCTGGCTGGCGAGACGACCGCCGATCCGACCGTGCGGGCGGAAGTCGAAAGCCTGCTGCGCGCGTGCCAGTCCGCCGGAGATTTCCTGCTGCGCAGTCCGTTCAAACCGGAGGCGGAAGCCGGGGACATTGCCGTCGGCACGCAGCTTGGCGTGTGGCGGATCACCGCCCGCGTCGGCCGCGGCGGAATGGGCGAGGTATTCGAAGCGCGGCGAACGATCGGGGATTTCGAGCAGCGCGTTGCTATCAAGATCCTGCAGCAGCAGGCGATCGCGGAGCTCGAACGATTCCAGATCGAGCGGCGCATTCTCGCGCGGCTCGAGCACTCGGGCATCGCGCGCCTGCTCGATGGCGGCACGATGCCCGACGGCCGCCCTTACATGGTGATGGACTACGTTGCCGGCCGTCAGATCACCGACTACTGCAATCTCGTGGGTGCCCCGCTCGAAGAGCGGCTGAGACTCTTCGTGCAGGTGTGTGATGCGGTGGCCTACGCTCACAGCCACCTGATCGTGCACCGGGATCTTAAGCCCTCGAACATCCTCGTGACCGCCGACGGGCAGGTGAAGCTGCTCGACTTCGGCGTCGCGAAGCTGCTCGGACCCGACGAATCCTCCGTGACGATCGCGGCCAACGTGCCGTTGACGCCGTCGTGGGCCGCGCCTGAACAATGGCTCGGCAAGCCCGTCACGACGGCGACGGATACCTTCTCGCTCGGTCTGCTGCTGTTTCAGCTCCTCACCGGCACGCACGCGTGGCCGGGTTCCGGCGTGCCGATGGTGCAGGCCATGAGAACGATGCTCCACCAGGCCGCGCCGCGCGCAAGTGAGACTGTCGCCGCGAGAGTGCGCGCCGGCGTCGATTCGCCGGTGCCGCCCGAACGCATCCAGGGTGATCTCGACGCCATCATCGCCAAAGCCCTGCGCGAAGAGCCGCCGCAGCGCTATGCGACGGTGGCGGCACTGAAGCTCGACGTCGAGCGCTTCCTGCGCGGCGAGCCGGTGGATGCGCGCGCGGGCGCCAAGCTCTACGTGCTCGGGCGCACGCTGCGCCGGCATCGACTCGCGGCGGCCGCGCTCGGCATCGTGATCCTCTCGCTCACGGTGGGGTTCGGCGTCGCAGAGTGGCAGGCGCGCCGCGCCGCGCTCGAGCGCGATATCGCGAAACGCGATGCCGCCCGTGAAGAGGCGATCCGCTACAGCCTCACGCGGCTCTTTCGTGCCGCCATCACCGATCAGGGCAGCAAGCCCGCGACCGCCAGGAACATGATCGACAGCAGCGCGCAGCGCGTGCTGAGCGAGTATCGCGATCAGCCGCGCCTTGCAGGCCAACTCGTGCTGACCCTCGCCGATCTGTACGGCGCGCTCGAGGACGTAGAGGGCGCAGGAACGCTGCTCGAAGGGTTCCTCGCTGATGCGGTGTCGGCCGACCCGGCGGTGATCGCGGATGCGCGCCAGAAGCTTGCGAACATCGAGTTCCTGCGCGGCAATGTGCCGCATTCGAGCGAGCTGCTCGCGCAGGCGGAGAAATTCTGGGCGGCGGCGCCGCAGGCCTATCGTGAAGAGCGGCTCGAAGGGCTCGGGACACGCGCCAAGATCCAGCGCGCGCAGGGCGACATCGAGGGTGCGATCCGCACGAGCCGTTCGGCGATCGCGGAGCGTATCGCCCTCTCGGGGCGCAACGACCGTGAGACGGCAGTCCTCTACAACTCGCTCGCCATCACGCTGATGTCCGCAAATCAGCTCGAGGCGGCGCTGGCGGCCTATCGCGACACCGTGGACATCTACCGCGCCATCGGTCTCGGCGACGGGCTCGACGCGCAGATCATCCTCGCCAACGTCGGCACGCTCGAGCTGCGCACCGGACATCTCGATGCGGCCGAAGCACAACTGAAGAGCGCGTTCGAGCGCGAACGCGAGCTCGCCGGGGACTCGGCCGCGGTGGCGGCAGCCATGGGCTATTACGGGCGAGTGCTCTACATCCGCCGCGAGAATCGTGAGGCCGTGCCGGTACTGCAAAGGGCGGCGGATCTCGCGGCGAAGTATGCGGGTGCTGCAAGTCCGGTCGCCCTGCAGAACGCCATGTTCCTTGGTGAGGCGCAGGCCGCATCTGCGGATCCTGCGGCAGCACGCGCGACGTTGTTGGCCGCACGTGACGCATCACTCGCTCAGTACGGGCCCGATCACATTCTTTCGTTGCGGGCGCGTCTGGCGCTTGCCGGCGAGGAGATGACCGCCGGGCAGCCGGGCGAGGCGCGCAGTGAGTTGGCGGCAATCGTCGCCGCGCTACGCAAGACTGGTAAGGCAGCTGAAAGCTATCTGGCGCGTGCGCTCGAGGAGTTGGGCAGCGGGCAACTGTCATCCGGCGACAAAGTCGCCGCACTCGCTTCATTGCGCGAGTGTGTTGCGCTTCGCGAGAAGTCGGGGCGGGTGGACTGGGAGCTGGGTGAGGCACGCGAACGGCTCGGCGAGGCATTGGCGGCGAGCGGCGATCGTGCCGCGGCCGGTGCAACGTTGCGCGACGCTGCGACCTTGCTGTCTGAGCAACTCGGAGCCGCACATCCGGAGACACAGCGTGCCCGCACGGCGTTGGCGCGCACGCAAAGCTGATTCGTGCCGGCGGCGGCGAGTGCGCGCTCGGAGGCCCCGTAAGCCATCTGTGTGTCAGGGCTTGCTGCTCAGCTCGCGAAATAGCCAGGCGCGGGCTTTCAGCCAGTCCCGCTGCACCGTGCGCAAGGACACTCCCAGAGCACGTGCGGTGTCTTCCTCGTTGTAGCCGCCGAAAAAGCGGCACTCCACGACGTCTGCCAGTCGGGGTTCCTCTCTCGCGAGGCGCTCAATTGCGTCGTTCAGCGCGAGCATGCCCTCGTCGGTGCTGATCGCCAGATCTGCCGCGTGCGACAGAGTGAGGTGCTGCTCACCGCCACCGCGCTTTCCTGCCACGCGGGCCTCAGCGTGGTTGATGAGCGCGTGCCGCATGGCCAGCGCCGAGGCGCGCAGGAAATGGGTTTCGTCCGTGAATGTTCGGGACTGGCCGAGTCGAAGAAAGGCCTCGTGCACCAGCGCCGTCGTGCGCAGCGTTTCGCCCGCTCCGACCCTGGCGCGAGCCCGGTGGGCGAGGCCACGCAGCTGCTCGTAGTACACCGGCAGCAGCTCGGCCGCGATCCGTTTCACCTCGTCTGACGCGTGGCTTGCATCGAGACGTGCGCGGACGGTGTGCTCATCGAGCTCTCCCATGATTCGCATGGTAGCCACGATGGCGGTATCGCGCGCCGTTTTCGGTTCTAGTGAATGAGCGGGCCGAAAACGACAACGGTGCTTGCGTGCTCAGGGCGAACGTCATCGTGAGCACGGCGTCTCACCGAAGGGGTGTGCCATGTATTGCTCGAATTGCGGTCAACCTCTGGTTTCCGATGCGCAGTTCTGTGGAAGTTGCGGGCGTGCCGTGAACGCGACCGCGCGGGCGGTTTCTGCGGCCGCGATGTTGTCGAGCGCGGCGCCCGTTGCAGCGGCAGTCGGTGCTGGCGCTGGCGTCGGGATCGGCGCCGTTCCGCCGGAACGGCCTGCGTCGGCCGCGGAGCTCCCGGCGCAGGGGCTGCTGGCGCGCATCCGCGGGATTCTGTTCTCGCCGAAGCTGGAATGGCCCGTCATTGCGCAGGAAGGCACGACCGCCTTCAACATTCTGACACTGTACGCGCTACCCCTTTCCGCGTTCGCGGCAGTGGTCGCGTTCGTGCGCGTCTCGCTGATCGGAGTGAGCATTCCGTTCGGCGGCACGATTCGCACGCCGCTCTACGGGGGGCTTCTCAACGCGGTGCTGAGCCTGGTGATGGGCGTCGTCGGCGTTTGTATCGTTGCAGCCATCATCAATGGCCTCGCGCCGCGTTTCGGCGGTACGAAGCAGTGGCGTCAGGCGCTGAAGGCTTCCGCACACTCGCTGACTCCGGCCTTCGTCGGCTCGCTGTTCGGCCTGCTTCCGGCGATGGGGACGTTGCTCGGCTTTCTCGCCGGCATCTATGGGATCTACGTTCTCTACCTGGGCCTGCCAGCTGTGATGCGCTCGCCGCGGGAGCGGGCGGGCGCGTACACCGCGTGGGTCGTCATCTGCACGATCCTCCTCGGCATCATCCTGGGGGTGGTGAGCGCCGCGGTCGGAATCGGCTCCGGCCGCGTATTCAGCGCGATGACCCCGGCGATGAGCCATGAAGCACAGCGCGAACAGGGCGCGGCAACCGTCGCGAACGTGATCGGCAATGCGCTCGGCACGGATGAGAAGGGCAAGGCCGGCCTCACGACCGCGTTGTCGAATCTCGCGAAAGCCGGTGAGCAGATGGAGGAGGCACGGCGCAAGTCCGCCGGCAGCGCGGGTTCAACACCGGCACAGGCGGCGGCGGCGCCTGCATCGACAGCGGGGGCGCCTGCATCGAACGATCCGACGCAGAACGCTCTGGGCGCGGCCGGTGGCATGCTCTCCGCGCTCGGTGGTGCTTTGGGTGGAGCGCATCCGAAACAGCCCGTCGATTTCCACAAGCTGGAAGAGGCGCTTCCAGCAAGCCTTGCAGGCCTTCCGCGCATGCAGATCGAGGGCGGCTCCAGGCAGGCGCTGGGCGTGAAAGGCGTCAGTGCAAAAGCGACGTATGGAAATGGAGGCACGCCGCGCATCCAGATCGAGGTCAGCGACATGGCCGGCGTTGCCGGGCTCGTGGATCTGGCGAGCGCGCTTCCCGCGACTGACACCAGCGAGAGCAATTCCGGATACGAGAAAGAAGTGACGATCGGGGGTCGCACGGCACACGAGAAATTCGAAAACAGCTCGAAGCACGGTGAGCTGTCGACGCTCGTTGCAAAGCGCTTCTCGGTCGACCTGACGGGCGATGGCCTCTCGATGGACGCGCTCGAAAACGCCCTCGGGCAGGTGAACCTGTCATCGCTCGAATCGATGAAAGATGCTGGAGGGCAGCCATGAAAACGCGGCGTTGCGCGGTTTTCGCAGCACTCGCGTCCAGTGCGGCAAGGACAGGCTGCGAATAGCACTTCCTCCAGTGCTCCTGCCGATGCGCCGAGACGTTCCAGGTGCCGGCCGGGTTCAAGAAGGCGGGCGGCTAGACCGATCGCCCGGCGATGGCCTGACCAGTCAAGGATTTCTGCCGCTCGGTGCGGGTTTGGCACAAAATCCAGGGCGTAAACTGACGTCCGGATACGCACAGGGGCGAAGATGACTGAAGGCTTCATGAATCGGGTCCGGTCGGCCGGCCACGGATTGCTCGGCACGTGGGTCAAGATTCCCGCGTTCGAGACAGTGGAACTGCTCGCGCATGCCGGCTTCGACTTCGTCGTGCTCGATATGGAGCACGCGCCGCTGTCGCTCGAGCGGGTCTACGAGCTCATCTTCGCGACACAGCGCATGGGCATGGCTGCGCTGGTCCGCGTTCCGGATCAGCTGGGCATGACCGTGCAGCCGCTGCTCGATGCGGGTGCCGACGGCCTGCTCGTACCGCGCGTGACGAGCACGGACGTCGCGGCGGCCATCTCTGCGCGGATGGTCTTTGCCCCGGCCGGAGAACGCGGCCTCGGCTTCACGTCGCGCGCGGGCCGCTGGTCGCTCATGCCGCTGCCCGAATATCTGGAGCGCGGTGACAAGCAATGCCTGCGCATGATTCAGCTCGAAGACTGGGCGACGCTCGAGGCGGCGGCGCAGTTCGCCGCGCTCAGGCATGTGAACGGCCTCTTCGTCGGGCTGGGCGATCTTTTTCTGTCGAGCGGTCGGCCCGCGAGCTCGCCCGAAGTGCAGGCGCTGGTTGCCAGGGTTCTGCAGACCACAAGGGACGCCGGCATCCTGTCAGGCATCGCGGCCGGTACGCCCGCCGAAGCCCGGCAGTATCTCGACGTGGGCTATTCGCTCGTCATGGTGAGCAATGACGCCACGCTCTTCGGCAAGGCGGCGGCAGAAATGGTGCGCGCGAGCCGGCCGGAGAAGGTGGGAGCCTGACTTGCCGGAGCGAGTCGTCAGGGCGTGGCGTCTTCCGGACCGCTCGGCAGATGAGTCAGCGCGATCGCATCGGGCTCGATGCCCGTGACGGCGATCAGCCGTGCGATCGACATGTAGCAGCCGATCGTCAGCACGATGTTCACGACGATCTGATCGGAAGCGATCTTCCGCAGGTTTGCCAGCGTTTCATCCGACGGAGACAGCTGGGCTACCACCTCATCCGTGAAGCGCGCCGCCGCGGCAAGCAGCGCGTCGAGCGCGGAATAGTTGCGGCTGGCGATGGCTGCGAGCTGCGCTTCGGTCAGCCCCGCGGCGCGGCCGAGTGGAATGTGATGATGCAGCTCGTACGCACTGTCCGAGAGATGCGCGACGCACAGAATGACGGTCTCGCGCAGGCGCGGCTCGAGCACGTCCGGGCTCGCGACAGCGCGGCCGAGCTGGCCCTGCGCGTCGAACAGAGGCAGCGAGGCGTGGGCACAGATGCGCACGACGTTGAGCGGAACGGCGGCCAGCGTCTTTTGCATGACCTCGGGCAGCCTGGAAACGTCAGGATATGGAATGCGCGGCATAGACCCTCCTTCTGCTGGAGACTAAGGAAGACAGATGCTTTTCGATACTCACGCTCATGTTCTGTCCGCGGACCGCGAACGCTATCCTCATTCGACACTTCGGGGTGGAGCGAAGGCGCCTGTCAGTCCAGTCGTCTTCACGATCGAGGATCTGGTCCGGGCGATGGACGTCGGCGGTGTAGATCATGCGTGCATCGTTCAACGTGCCACGATTTACGGCTACGACAACCGCTACGCACTCGATGCGGTGGCAGCGTTTCCCGAACGCTTCGTGCCGATCGTCGTCCTCGACGCGCAGGATCCGGCGTCGCCTGGAATGTTGAAGGGTCTGGCCGCCACCCGCCGCCTGGGCGGCTTGCGCATCGTCGCGCCGGAATTGACCGAGAAAGACACGGCGTGGCTCGACAGTGAGGAAGCGCTGCGCCTCTGGGGCGCCGCATCCGATCTCTCGCTGCCCGTTACGGTCATTCTCTATCGCAGGAACAATGAGGCGGGCCGCGCCGCGCTCCTTGGCATCGCGCGCCAGTTTCGCGCCGTGCCAATCCTGATTGATCACGTTGGCGTGCCTCATGCTTCGACGCCGGAGACGCGCTTCGCCGCTTCGCAGGGCATCAGCTATGTGGTCCCCGCGCCGCCCGGTTTCGGCATCGCCGAGAGCGTTGCGGAGTTCGGTAATCTCGGCCATGTGCATTTCAAGATCACCGATATCAATTTCGATCGGCTCGAGGATGGACACTTCGACAGCGCAGCCTTCGTTCGTGCGCTCGCGGACCGTTTCGGTGCCGAACGGCTGCTGTGGGGATCGGATGTCGGCCAGAGTCCTGCGCCGTACAACGAGAAGCTCGAGCGCCTGCGCGCTTCGGCCCGGCTGCTGAGCGAGCGGGAACGCGCAGAGTTCTTTGGCGGCACGGCCCATCGTCTGTACGGCAAGGCACTTGCCTGAGGGCGATACGAATGACGCAGCAGACGAGGGCACGAATGAGCAACGAGGAGGGCGATGACCCGCTGATCGACTGCCATGCGCACGTCTGGGGGCCGGGCATGCCGTTCGTCAGCAGCGCCTGGACGCGGCCCGACTACGTCTATTCCGCGGAGAATTTTCTCGCGGAGCTCGATGCGCACGGAGTGCGCTACGGTGTGATCGCGGCGGCGAGCCTGTTCGGCACGTACAACGACTACTCGATCCGCGCCGTGCGCGCACACAAACGACTGCGCGCGACGGCCATCGTCGATCCAGGCATCGAGCTGTACACACTCGAATCGATGAAGGCGGACGGGATCGTCGGCGTCCGCCTGCAATGGTTCTTCCGCAATCCACTGCCCGACATCGCAGGCGATGACTTTCAGCGGCTGTGCTATCGGCTGCGCGATCTCGATATGCACATCCACCTCAATATCGAGGGCGATCGGCTCGTCGACGTCGGCAGTCGACTGATGGATACGGGCGTGAAGCTCGTGATCGACCATTTCGGCTGGCACGATCCGGGGCCGCGGCTGGCCGCGCCGAGCTATCAGGGCATGCTGGTCCTGCTCGATCGGGGCAACGCATGGGTCAAAATAAGCTCGGGGTTTCGCCACCCGAACGAGCATTCCCCCGACTGGAGCCTCCCCGTCGAATATGCGCAGGATCTGCTTCGGCGGTTCGGCACGCAGAAGCTGTTCTGGGGAAGCGATTCGCCGTTCGTCGGACACGAGCCCGTCGCGAGCTACGGCATGGCCATCGAGCGACTGAACCGGTGCGTGCCGGATGCGGCGACTCGCCGCGCGATCGGGGAGAATGGGTACCGGTTCTATTTTGGGGGTGGTTGAGGCGAAGAGCCCTCAAGCGCCGGGCGGCTAAGAAAAGAAGAGATGTCTTGCTACAAAACCGACGAGCTCGCGCGTGTAGCGCACGGTTACCGGTGCATCCATCGCCCGATCGAAACCATGGATCGCGCCGGGATAGAGATGCGCCTCCACCGAGCATCCTGCGGCGAGCAACCTGCGCACATACGCGAGATCGTCGTGCACGAAGAGATCGAGCTCACCCACCGCGAGGAAGGTCGGCGGCAGCGTTGCGAGATTCGATGCGAGGCCCGCGATCATCGCGGAATCCGCAGCTGCCCCGGCCAGACACGCGGACCAGCAGTAGTTGTTCGACGCACGAGTCCAGATGTATCGGCCCGTACGCGCATCGGGCGCGGTGGCATCGATCGACTGCGCGGGCGGCACGAGCATCGGATAGATGAGCACCTGACAAACGAGCCCGACGGAGTGCCGATCCCGCGCCAGCAGCGCAAGGGACGCGGCAAGCCCGCCGCCTGCGCTCTCGCCGATAACGCCGATGCGCCCCGCCGGAATCGCGAGCGCTTGCGCGTGTGCCGCGAGCCAGACGAGCGCCGCGTGACAATCTTCCAGCCCGGCGGGATGCGGGTGCTCCGGCGCAAGCCGATAGCCGACCGACAGAATCGCGCAGCCGGTCGCGCGCACGAGCTCGATATTGCGAGCCACGTCCATCTCGGGCGAACCCATCACGAATCCGCCGCCATGGATGTGCAGCAACGCTCCGGCTGATGCACGCCGAGTCGGTTTGTAGAACAGGCATCGAATGGTGGGCGCTGCCATCCCGCCGCCGGAGATCTTCAACTCTTCGATGCGGACATCGGGATACGTCGAAGGGTCGGGCACTACCGACAACTCCACCATCGCGGCCCGAAAGCCCGGCAACGTGGCGGCGCTGAGATCGATCGGGGGAAACGCTTCCACCAGCGGCCAGAGCGCTGGATCCACATTCTTATCTGGTACGGCCACGATTCTTGTCTCCCGCGGAAGTCGCTGGTGTCGACGTCGATCGCCGATTGAAGCTCGCGTGGACACCCAAAGCAGTGCTTCGTAAGCTGCAACACGATAACGAAAAGCTCTGGCGAGGGGGAGTCAATTGGCTGATGGCGCGGTAGCAGACACTCCCTCGCGGCCTTCCTGGGTCGGCGAAACAATGGATGGCAGCGGGCCCTGGTCGCTGCGTTCGAAGGCTCCCTGGCTGATCGGCCTCCTGATGCTGTTCGATTCCTGGGACAGCACCGTGATCGCCTACGTGCTTCCCGTTCTGCGCAGCCAGTGGTCGCTGAACAACGTGCAGTCCGGTGAGGTCCTTTCCTCCGGCTATGCCGGCCAGTTTTTTGGCGCACTCATCTTCGGTTGGGTTGCGGAGCGCTACGGCCGCCTGCCGATCCTCAGGTGGCTCGTCCTCGTCATGAGTCTGCTGGGGATTGCGTGCGCGATGGCGGGCAACTACCAGCAGCTGATCGTCTTGCGGATCCTGCAGGGGCTCGCGATCGGTGGGGCGCTACCGGTTGCCATCTGCTACATCAATGAGATTGCGCCGACGGCCACGCGCGGACGCTTTTTCGGTACGTACCAGTTCCTCATGACGAGCGGCTTCGGTCTCGCCGCGCTGGCGGGCCTGTGGCTGATTCCGGCTTATGGCTGGCCGATCATGTTCGCGCTCGGTGCCGTACCGCTTCTCGTGCTGCCGTTCACGCTGACGCTGCCCGAATCGCCGCGCTGGCTCGCCGGCCGCGGACGCGTCGAGCTCGCGGCACGCTCGCTCGAGCGGCTCGGTGCCGGGGCGCTGCCTGCCGCGAGCGAACGTGCGCCGATTCCGGGCGGCGGTGAAAGGGTACCGTTCAGGCTGCTGTTCGAACCCGCCGTGCGGAACACGTTCATCGTGACGGCCCTGCTCTGGTTCCTGACTTCGCTCGTGTCCTTCGGGATGGTGAGCTGGGTTCCTTCGCTCTACGTC
>FTFB01010934.1_pt1 | contig 15257 bp, 8 predicted proteins | sample 1658331 | NCBI WGS metagenome assembly FTFB01 (sample SAMEA3914816, study PRJEB12502) | metagenome | biome: forest; material: soil | place: USA | collected 2011-09-16 | depth 0.3 m | reverse complement strand
GCATTCGCGATGCGCCAGCTGCGAACGAAGGACAGCTACTCGCCGGCCGCGAAGGCGGAGCTCGAGCGTGCGTGGGCGGACAGCCTCGACACGTCGGCATTGTGTTTCGTCATCGCAAAGCGATTCACGAAGGTTACCCCAGACCAGGCGCTGTTGATCGGCCTCCTGCACGTGCTCGGACGCCTCTACATCATCATGCGATCGAAGGACGCACCCGAGCTCAGCGACACTGCATTGCGCGAGATCATCGACAGCTGGCACGCGAACATCGGCAAAGCGATCCTCGAGACGTGGGGACTGCCGGAGACGCTACAGAGCGCCGTGGAGCACCAGGACGCGTTCGAGCTCGAGTTCGATGGCGAGGTCACGCTCGCCGATGTGCTCGTTGCCGCGAAGCTCGTGCAACGCGGCGAGCAGGATCTCGCGCGCTACCCTTCGCTGCGACGCGTCGGCATCGCTCCGGGCGACATGGACAAGCATGCCGACGAGGTCAGAGCCGTGCGGAGCTCGCTGAGCGAGTAGTCGTTCACGGTTTCGCTGTCGCCCACCGGCGACGAGTGTCGGCTTCCACGCGCATGGGGCAGAATACCGTTCGATTCGTTCAACGGACCGCCGGTGTTATGGAAGACGGAACCGTCCCGCGTTGTGCTTTGACGATTGCGCTGCTCGCTACGACGAGCGTGCTGCACGCCGCCGTGGTGGAAATCAGTCCAAGTGCCGACGTGCGCGCCGCGATCGCCGCTCTTGGACCGGGCGACGAGCTCGTGCTGCGCGGCGGCACATACAGCTTCAATACGCGTTTCGCGGTTACCGCGGTCGGTACGGCGACGCAGCCGATTACGATCAGCGGCAAAGCCGGCGAGAGCGCGATCATCCTGATGACCACCGACCAGCAAAACGTCATGGAGGTCGTCGGCTCGAGCTACCTCGTGCTACGTAACCTGAAGGTCACGGGCGGCTCCCACGGCATTCGCCTCATGACCTCGAGCTTCATCACGCTCGAGGACAACGAGATCTACGAGACCGGCGACGTCGCGCTCTCCGCCAACTCCGGCGGCACCTATGAGGGGCTCGTGATCCGGCACAACCACATTCACCACACGAACGGCACCGGCGAGGGAATGTACCTCGGGTGCAACAACGACAGTTGCCGGATCGCCAACAGCGTCATCGAGTTCAACTACGTTCACCACACGAACCGGGCGACGGTCGAGCAAGGCGACGGTATCGAAGTCAAAGAAGGCAGCTACGGCAATGTGATCCGGAACAACGTGGTTCACGACACGAACTACCCCGGCATCATCACCTACAGCACCGTGGGCAACGGCCCGGCCAACATCATCGAAGGCAACTTGATCTGGAACAACAACGACTACGGAATCCAGACGGCCGCCGACGCAATCGTCCGCAACAACATCCTGCTCGGTTCGTCCATCGGGCTGCAGAGTCATCAGTCTGGTAGCCCGTCCAATCTCGTTTTGGCACACAACACGATCATTGGTGCAGGTATCGAGGTCCGCAACGTGGTGGGCTCGGTAGTGATTGCAAACAACGCCATCTACAACAACGGTGGCGCGGCAATCAATTTGATCAGCGGCAACGCGAGTCTTGTGACGCTCGCAGGGAACGTCGGCGCCGGCGGGGTATCGGGTGCGAATTCGGGCTACGCGAACGGCAATGGGATCGGCGCAGACTTCGTCAGCGGCAACCTGAACGGAGCGCCGCCGATCGATGTATTTCCCACGGCTGGAAGCGCACTACGGGGCGCGGGCTCAGCGACGTATGTCACGACGCTCGACTTCAATGGAACACCGCGCAACGGCGTTGCCGATGTTGGCGCGTATGCGTATCGAGCCGGGGGCAATCCAGGATGGGTGCTCGGTACCGGCTTCAAGAACACAATCGCGGGCGTTTTGCCCAAGCCGCCGGAGAACCTCACCGCGCGCTAGACGAGAAGCCGGCGCGCCTCAATCGACTCGCAGCACCACTGCGGTCGTGTACACGACGCCGCCGCGCTGGAACTGTGCCCACCCGCGATATAGCCCGGACTTCGGCAGCCAAGTCACGAACGACACTTGCCCGCTTTCCACTGGCGGACCGGCATCGTCGGGGTGCGCATGCACGAACGTTTCGCCGTCCTCGTGGATCAGCATGAGGTGGCCGCTCGCCCCGAGGTAGCGTTCCAGATCAACCTTCCGCCCGCTCGTCGGATCGAGGACGGACGCGGAGACGAGGCTCGTCTTGCGCGGCGCCAGGACACCGAACTGCCACTTGGCAACGAACGGCCCGAGCGCGGTCTCGCTGCCAGGACGAAGGGTCGGTTGACTGCGCAGGTCGAATGGCTTGGCCGCCGAGCCCCCGACCATGATCGTCGAGTCCACCACTTGGCCGCCGGCGCCGCGAGGCGTCACGTCCGCGAACAGCCGGTAGGTGCCTGCAGCGGCGAACGTGTGCTCCAGCGTCATGGTGCCGTCCGCAGCCACGGTCGGGTGCTCGTGCGCGAAGTCTCCGAGGTCGCCGCGCACGAAGAAGAGGTGCGCCAGCCGTTCGTGGCGAATCTCAAAATCGGTGACGGGCATGAACGACCGCCTGAACGCTCCCGTCTCGGCTCGTTCGGGCTGCACTTCCCGCAAGATTCGCATGCGCAGTGTCGTGGGCACGCCAGCTACGACCGGCTTGGGGGGATCGTCCAACTGCAGCGAATACGTGCGCACGCGACCGACTCGCTGCGGCCCGCCTTCGCGTTCATTGACAGTCAATGCAAACGCAAACTCGATCGTTTTGTACGAGAACAATGAGCCCGGGGTTTGCTCGTAGAGCGAAAGGACGAGTCGGTAGGAGCCACCATGTTGGAAGTCCGGATGAACGCCGTACACGCCGGGGCTACCCTCGCTGTGAGCTGCCTCCTCAAACGCGGCCATGCCCGGCATGTCCGGCATCGTGATCGAACAATGAATCGTCGCCCCCGCCACACTCGCGGGGCTGCCGTCGGCATCGCGCCGCGATTTGTCCACGATCCGAAACTCGATCTGGCTCATCTCACGCGCGTAGAACTCCGATGACGCAAGCGTCACCGAGTACCTCTCGGTCTCTACGACGGGTTGCGCAACTGCGGCGCGCGCAAAACCTGCGACCGCGAGAAAGCACGTCGCTAGTCGCACCGCACTCAGCCGTTTGCGCAACACGTGCCGTCGCGCCATGGTGTCTACCGAGCCCACACTTCCTTCTCCCATTTTCTTGCGAAGCAAATTTACCGGGAAACTCGCGGTGCAAGTAAACCGATCAACTGAACTTGTGACGGAGGTCCAGCTTATGCGCTTTGCATGACACGGATCGAGAACGAATCGACGGGCCGCTGCTATACTCGAAGGCTGATATTCTGAGGACAAGCGAATGGTACAGATGCGCGCCCTCGTCGTGGTCTTTGCCTTGGTGCTCCTTGGAGCATGCTCCCAACCCTCATCCGACGAGCTGATCGGCAAAGCCCATGCCGCGATCAATGCAGGCGAGTTCCGGACTGCGGAAATCCACCTGAAGAATCTACTGCAGCAGGATGGAAACAACTCCGCGGCGCGCGCACTTCTCGGCGAACTCTATCTGCGCAACGGAGACAACGCCGGTGCGGAACAGCTTCTCCGCAAGGCCATCGAACTCGGCGCCGACAAGGCGCGACTGCAACTTCCCCTGGCTCGCGCGCTGATGGGTGAGCGGAAATTCGAAGACCTGGTGAAGCAGATCGACCAGGGTCCGCCCCTCGAAGGTGAGGAGCAGATCAGTGTCTTGATACTCAAAGGCGCAGCGCAGCTTGCCCTGGGATCTCCCGCGCGCGCCGAAGACGCGTATCGCGAGGCCATCCGCATCAACCCGTCGTCGGCGCCGGCACGCACCGAGCTCGCTGCTCTGCAACTGTCAACAAACCGAGTCGCGGAGGGAAGCGCCTCGATCGACGCGGTGCTCAAGGACGAACCGGGGTTCGTGCCGGCACTGCTCTTGCGCGGGCGTCTCCAAGCCACCCTTGGTCACCAAGACGCGGCCGCCGAAACACTGGAAGGCGTTCTAAACGCGTTGCGCACCAGCAAACAGCAAGCCACGCGCGAATACAGCGCGGCTCTGTCTGACTTGACGGACGTTCGGTTACAGCAGCACAGAGTCGACGACGCTGCCAAGACCGCGTCCGAACTACTGGCGCTGGACCCGCAGAATCCCGTCGCGCGATACGCCAAGGCGCGAGTTGAATTCGAGCAGGGCGCGCTTGCCGAGAGCGAATCACGGCTGGAGAGTTTGATCGCCCAGCTTCCCGAATATGGTCCGGCATACGGGCTCCTCGGCGTAATCAAGGTGAAGCAGAATCAAGAGGGGCAAGCGCGCCAATACCTCAACTCGGCGATCACCAAGAATCCAAACGATAATGCGTCGCGGCTTGCCCTGGCCGAGCTGGACATTCAGTCCGGAGATATCGAAGCGGCAAAAAAATTGTTCGGCGACGCCAACGGAACCAGCTCCGGTGTTTCGCTGGCTCTCGCGGGGCGAATGAGCCAGCTCGCGGGGCGGACCGACGTGGCAACGACGTTCTTCAATGAGAGCGAGCGCACGCCACCGAGCGATCTGCAACAACTCGTGAATCAATCCCAGGTGTATCTGGCGGCCGGTGAGTTTGAGCGCGCTGTGCGAACGGTACAGACCTCGAACGTGGGAGGACCACAGGCCCCGCAGCTGCGGGACTTCCTGCTCGCCTTGGTCCAGATCCGTGCCGGCGATCTCAAAGCGGCAGACACGGCCGCCCAGCGCCTGACGGAAGCGCTGCCAAAGGTTTCCTGGCCCGAGAATCTGCGGGGCACGATCGCACTACGGGGCTCCGACTTGGCCGGCGCTCGGGCGGCCTATGCTCGAGCTGCTCAGATCGACCCGCGCGACGCTACACCGCTCGTCAACCTGGCGCGTATCGCGTTTGCCGAAAATCAGAAACCGGAAGCGGAGCAGTACCTTCAACGCGCGCTCGTCGTCGCCCCCGAGAATCCCGCCGTGCTCGGCGGACTCGCACAGCTCGCCGCGGACCGCCGCGATTCCGCGAAAGCGCTCTCTTACGTTCGGCGATTGCCGGACACCGCCGCTCGATACGCCGCCGAGGGCGCCGTCCAGGCAGGCGATGGGCACTTCGACGCCGCGGCGGACGCGTACTCGAAGGCCTACCAGACCACACCAGGTGCCGACCTCGCGATTCGCGCGTTCAACGCAGCGAGCCGCGCCGGCCGACCGCAAGCTACGGCGCTTCTGGAAGACTGGCTCGCCGGGCATCCGCAGGACATTCGCGTGCGAATGGCGCTCGGCACCGTGGCACTCGCGAAAAACGATCGCGCTGCCGCGGTGTCGCACTACGAAACGGTCCTCTCGATCGACCCGAAGCAGGCGGAGGCGCTGAACAACCTGGCGTGGTTGTACGGCGAACAGGGCGACGCTCGCGCGGTCGATCTCGGCCGACGCGCCTATGAGGCGGACCCCAAGAACCCCTCCATCGCGGACACATACGGTTGGCTGCAAGTCCGCCATGGGGAACCGCAAGCGGGGCTGGCGCTGCTCACACAGGCCGCCGCCGCGCTACCCGAGAACCCCGATGTCCAGTACCACTGGGCGGTCGCGTTGGGGGATTCCGGGGAGCGGGCCAAGGCCATCGAAGCACTGCGAAATCTCGTTCGACCCGGACGCAACTTCGCCAGCCGTACGGCCGCGGAACAGTCCCTGAACGATCTCGAGAAAGCCGCGGCAACACCCTGACCCGGACGCTCCGGCGGCGCATGAGCGTTCAGCGCGGCGCCGCAGATGGACCTCGGCGATATGGCGTCCCCAGGGGGATTCGAACCCCCGTTACCGCCGTGAAAGGGCGATGTCCTAGGCCTCTAGACGATGGGGACGGGACGCGGTCGGGTTTGGAAATGGTGGAGCCAGCCGGGATCGAACCGGCGACCTCTACAATGCCATTGTAGCGCTCTCCCAGCTGAGCTATGGCCCCACGTCGGACAAGGGACGGCAGTCTAGGGACCGTCGGAAGTGCGGTCAACCGTCACGTTCCGACCGCCGGAGCAGTACCACGAGCGGCGACATACGCAAGCGCGCGGTCGATTCGCCTCAGCGCGCGCTCGCGGCCCACGAGCACGAGCGTAGTGCCAATCCCCGGCGATGCAGCCTGACCGGTCAGAGCGACGCGCAGCGGTTGCGCGACCTTGCCGAGCTTCACGCCGAGCTTCACCGCCGTGGCTTCCACGGCCGCCTGCGTCGACTGTTCGGTCCACTCGCCGACGCCGGCGAACGCCGCTCGCAGTTCCTCGAGGACGGGGTGCCCCGCCGCGGTCAGATGCGCCTTCGCGGATTCCGCGTCGAACTCGTCGTACTCGGCGTAGTAGCAACGCGCGCGCGTCGCCATTTCCGCGAGCGTCTGGCTCCGCTCGCGCAGCGCGGCGACCGTCAGCTCGAGCGGCGGGCCGTTGGCGGGATCGATCGTGAGGCGGCCGAGCTGTTCGCGCAGCAGCGGCGCAAGCCGCTCGGCGCTCGCCTTCAGCATGTGTTGCTGGTTCACCCAAAGAAGCTTCTGCGGATCGAAGTTCGCGGCCGAACGGCTGACGCCGCGCAAGTCGAACAGCGCGATCATCTCTTCGATACTGAAGATCTCCTGATCGCCGTGCGACCAACCGAGCCGCAGCAGATAGTTGAGCAGCGCTTCCGGCAGGAAGCCCGCTTCTCGGTACTCGAGCATGTTCACTGCACCGTGCCGCTTGGACAGCTTCGCACCGTCAGACCCGTGGATCATCGGCAAGTGCGCATACGCGGGCGGCGTTACACCGAGCGCACGCAGCAGATTGATCTGCCGCGGCGTGTTGTTCACGTGATCGTCACCGCGAATGACGTGTGTGATGCCGGCGTCGGAGTCGTCGACGACCACCGCGAAGTTGTAAGTCGGCGTGCCGTCGGAGCGGCGGATGATCAGATCGTCGAGCTCCGAGTTGTCGAATACGATCCGACCCTTGACGAGATCGTCGACGACTACCTCACCGCTCGTGGGATTTTTGAAACGGAGCGCAGGCGCCACGTCGGCGCGCCGTCGCTCGCCGTCGCGGCAGCGCCCGTCGTAGCGCGGCTTGCCGCCGGCAGCGAGCGCGGCCGCGCGCATCGCGTCGAGCTCCTCGCGCGTGCAATAACAGTGATAGGCCTTACCCTCGGCAAGCAGCCGGTCCGCGACTGCCGCGTAGCGGTCGAAGCGCTTCGTCTGGTAGATCGGCGGCGCATCGGCGCCGAGTCCTACCCAGGCCAGGCCGTCGAGGATCGCGTCGATCGCGGGCTGCGTCGACCGCTCACGGTCGGTGTCCTCGATGCGCAGGATGTATTTGCCGCCGTGATGGCGCGCGAAGAGCCATGAATACAGCGCCGTGCGAACCCCGCCGATGTGGAGGTAGCCCGTCGGACTCGGAGCGAAACGCGTGCAGACTTCTGCGCCCATCCACAAAGTCTGAGGTCCGCTAGAGGGAAAGACAATCGGCAGCGGTCGCCGCGACGCGGTTCACAGGCCATGTCGACGAGACACGTGATATGTTTTGTCTTCGCAGATGCGGTGAGGCACGGACAGTGCGCAAAGAAGGAGTAACGACGTCTGTCCAAGCCGATGGTTGTCGCCCGCTTCTGTGCGCCTCGACCAAAGCACTAGCCCCAGAGTGGAGTTCGCGCTGACCGATGCGCTTCCGATCGTGGACCGCGGCCGACTCGACAAGGACGGCAACGCATCGCCTCTGGACGGCGCGACCATTCGTTGCGACAGCGCAGCGCGTTTGCGACTCTGCGCAACGTAACGCAGTGGGCGCCGGTAAGAAATCGATCCATTTGTGAACGAGCCCCTGCTGGCGCGCGGATTCTTGCCGTATTCTTGAAAGATCGGCCGCGACCCGCAAAACGACCAACCGCCCGTGGGCGCGTGCAACACCATGAACTCAGCATCCGCGCAAACCAAAATCGTCGTCTTTACGAGTCGTTTGTCGCACTCGGTTCGACGAGGGCTGATCGAAATCGACCGTGCCGTTCCCGGAGTCTCGTGGCTCGTATTGGTGAACTCACCGAGCCGATCCGTGGCGGGAATCGTGCGTAGCCAGTTCCGGAACCTGCGTCGCAACGGTTGGCGATGGATCCCCTACCAGGCGGTGGATCTGCTCGAGCGCGCGACGGCGCGGGCCGAAACCGAGGACGCGCTCGCCCCAGGCGGCGAGTATTCGACGCACGCGCTCGAGTCGCGACCGAGCTTTCGTTTCGTGAAATGTGCCGACTTGCACTCTACCGACACCCTGGCCGCGGTCACGAAGTTCGGGCCGGATCTCGGCATCTCGCTCGCGGCGCCGATCCTCCGCAAGCCCTTGTTCTCCCTCCCGAGGCTCGGCACGGTGAATCTGCACAAGGGCAAGCTGCCGGACTACCGCGGAATGCCGCCCGCATTTTGGGAGCTGTGGAACGACGAGACCGCCGTCGGCTGCACCGTGCACTGGGTCGACGACGGGCTCGACACCGGCGGTGTCGCCGCGCAGGCGACCGTAGAACGCGCGAAATTCTCCACGCTGCGCGGGCTGCAACTGCAGCTCGACGAAGTTGGCGTGAAGCTGATGGCCGACGCCGTTCGCGAGATTCTCGAAGGCGGGGGGCGATTCGCGCCGCAGCAAACCGGTGGACGCACGTATCGCAAACCCACTCTCCGCCAAATCGCCGCGCTCCGCGGCAAGATGCGCGAGAACGCTACGACGAGTCGCTTCGACGCCAAGGAGCTCCTGAAGTACTCGGCCGGCAAGGCCGCACTGCCGATGTGGTCCCTCGGCGCACGACGAACCCTGGCGCGACGCGTAACTGTGCTCCTCTACCATCGCGTGAGCGACGACGTCCGCGACAATCTGACCGTCGGCATCGAGCAGTTCGATCGACAAATGGAATTCGTGCGGTCGCGTTGCGACCCGCGGTCGATCGAAGAGGTGATCGCGTATGACGCGGTCCCCGCCTCCGGAAAGCCGCTCGTCTGCGTCACGTTCGACGACGGCTATCTGGACAACTACACCAACGCCGCGCCGATCTTGCTGCGGCACCGAGTTCCAGCCGCGTTCTTCGTGTCGACGCGGATCATCGGCACGCACGAGCCGTTCCCTCACGACGTCAAGCGAGAGAATCCGCTCATACCCGTGATGCAGTGGGATCAGCTACGCGAAATGCGGCGGCAGGGGTTCACGATCGGCTCGCATTCGATGACTCACATCGATTGCGCCACGGAGCCCGCGGAGACCGTTTGGCAGGAGCTCGTTGGATCGCTGAGCGACTTGCGCCGTGAACTCGGGCCATCGGAAGTGCTGTTCGCCTACCCGTATGGCGGCCGGCAACACATGACGCCCGAGCGATTGGATCTCGTGAAGAAGGCGGGCTACGCCGGCTGCCTCTCCGCCTATGGCGGAACCAACATCCGACACGTCGAGCGGTTCAACGTGCTGCGCCGGGGAATTCACTGGCAATTCTCGCAAGAGGCGTTCGCGCTCGAGTGCCTCGGCCTGACATGAGCGGCGAGCCGCCACTGATTTTGCACGTCATTCACCATCTAGTGATCGGGGGGATGGAGAACGGGCTCGTCAATCTGATCAATAGCATCCCGGCGTCCAAATTCCGACACGCCATCGCCTGCGTCGAAGACTACTCGGACTTTCGCCGGCGAATCGCTCGCGACGACGTCGAGGTATTCGCTCTCAATCGCTCGCGCGTCGGCTTGTGGGCCATGCGTCGAGAACTCTACCGGCTGTGCCGGCGAATGCGTCCGCAGATCGTGCATACGCGTGGGATGTCGGGCCTCGACGCTTTGTTGCCGAGCCGGCTGGCAGGAACACCGAGCCATGTGCACGGCGAACACGGTTGGGACGTCCACGACCTCCACGGATCGAGCAGCAAGCCGATCTGGCTCAGGCGACTGCATTCGCCGCTGATCGACCGTTACATCACGGTCTCGAACCACCTGCAGCGCTATCTCATCGAAAGAGTGGGCGTACGGCCGTCGCGCATCACGCAGATCTACAACGGCGTCGACACGGCGCGGTTCGTGCCCGGATCGGGCAAGCCGACGAACGCGCTCCCGGCCGGCTTCGCAGACGGCGACTCGATCGTGGTCGGCACGGTCGGCCGGCTGCAGCTCGTCAAGGACCAGGCGACGCTGATCCGGGCGTTCGCGCGATTGGCAGCGCGGCCTTCAGGGGCGCGTCTGCGCCTCGTGATCGTCGGCGGCGGACCGCTGTCGTCCCAGCTGCAAGCTCTGGTGGCCGAGCTCGGGATACAGAAGCAGACATGGTTCCCGGGCGCGCTCGCCGACGTGCGGCCCGTGATGCAGTGCTTCGACGTGTTCGTGCTCTCGTCACTGTCGGAAGGAATCTCCAACACGATTCTCGAGGCGATGGCGACTGGACTTCCCGTCGTCGCAACCGCGGTCGGAGGTAATCTCGAGCTCGTCACCGACCGGTGCACGGGCCGATTCTTCGAGCCGGGCGATGTCGCGCAGCTCGTAAACCTGCTCGACGAATACGCAACCAACGCGCCGCAACGGCGCGAGCACGCCGGCCTCGCACGCAAACGCGCGGAGGAAGTTTTCGGCTTGCCGGTGATGGTCGAGAACTACCAGCGCGTGTACGAGGAACTCAGCGACTCGTGACGCGGCTCGATCGGTCGGCGCGCTTGAGCCGCGCCGCCGACAGCATCCCTTCGATCCCGATCCCGCTCTAGCCGAGCGAACACCGAAGCGCTCTCTTCCCCGGCGCCTCTACTCCTTGCACGGGGTTCGTCTCCTTCGGTGCGCAATCGCACAGAACCCGCTTGTCGACGAATTCATTATCCGAGCCGACGCGTCAATTCCGACTCCAGTCGTAACCCGCGCGTCGCGACATCGGAGGGTTGCTTTCAATGAATACTCGTGAATTTGGAATTCGGCCGTGCTCTACGCGTGGCCTTGCGTTCGTGCTCGCCCTGTCGGCCGTCTTCGCGTTGTTCGGCGGCGCGCGCGAAGCGGCGGCACAATCCACACCGCAATACGGCCTCGAGTGGCCGGGCAATGGCGCCATTCGTAGAATGCTGTACTGGCACAATCCATTCCCGATCTACGACGCTACCTACGTCTTCAAAGTCTATCCACGCAAGAAAACGGACACGAGCCAATACAACTATTACACGACGTTCTTCTGGTGCAACGACGGCACGGCCGCGTGGGACGGATCGCGCCATCTGCAGAATACCTATTACGGCGCACACCCCTACCCCGTTCCCGCACCGCATGGCGCCGGTCAGTGGGAGCTCTCGGTAAACAGCAACGACTACGTCACCGGCAGCGAGGTGCAATGGAATCGCTGGTATACGCAAGTCGTGCGCGTGTGGCGCGAGTCGTCGAGCGTCACGCACCACGAGTTCTACTGGGATTGGCCCAACCAGAGCCGCGTGATCACGCAGACGATCACCGACCCGGAGTGGGCCGCGCGCAATCCGCCGACGCCCGCGATCGTAGTGGGCCAATCGCCGAACGTGAACGGGGTCTCATGGGGAGGCTATCCCGGCTGGGAAGAGTTCAACGGGGTCATCAGCGGCATCCAGATGTACTCCGGCCTGCTGTCCGTCGCAGACGTCCAGGCAGAGGTCGCGACGCCGCTCTCAACGACCGCGGGCCGGAACTTCATCTGGTATCTCAATACCGATCCTCGTCCGAGCGACGTCACGGACAAGAAAGGCATCGGTACGCCTCACAATCCATCGTGGGACGGCACGACGGCGCTCGAGTGGAGCAGCGGCTCCGCGCCGCCACCGCCGCCGCCACTCACGATCTCGAACGTGAGTGCTTCCAACGTCACCACGTCCGCCGCGACAATTCAGTGGACCACGAGCGCCGCAGCCGACTCGCTCGTCGAGTACGGCACGACGGCCTCGTACGGCCAATCGACCACTTTAAACCCGACGCTCGTGACCTCGCATTCGATGAGCCTTGCGTCGCTCGGCGCGGGAACCACCTATCACTATCGTGTGCGATCGAGCGACGCCGGCGGCAACTCGGCCGTAAGCGGCGATTCCACGTTCGCCACCACAGCGGGCGCGGATACCACGCCACCGGTGATCTCCGGCGTGGCTTCGACAAACGTTACGACATCGTCCGCAACCATCCAGTGGAGCACGGACGAACCCTCCGACTCGCAGGTCGACTACGGCCCGACGACGGCCTACGGTCAGACGACGTCCCTCAACGCGGCGCTCGTCAGCGCGCATTCGATGAGCCTGGGCTCGCTCGGCGCGGGGACGACGTATCACTATCGAGCGCGGTCGAAGGACTCCGCGGGCAACTTGCGCGTGAGCGGAGACTTCGCGTTCACGACATCGGCCACGACCGATACAACGCCGCCGGTCATTTCGGCGACGTCCGCTAGCAACGTCACGCCGTCCTCGGCCACGATTGGCTGGACGACGAACGAGGCAGCCGACTCGCAGGTCGACTACGGTCCGACGACGAGCTACGGTCAGACGACGGCGCTCGATTCCGCTCGCGTGACGACGCACGCCGTGAGCCTTGGAGCCTTGACGGCCAACACCACGTACCATGTGCGGGCGCGCTCACGAGACGCAGCCGGCAACCTCGCAACCGGCCCTGATCTGGCGTTCACGACGTCGGCGGGCACGTCGGCCGGCAACCTTGTGGCGGCGTTCGGCTTCAACGAGGCTCAAGGATCGGTGACCGCCGACGCTTCGGGACATGGGTTCAACGGAACCCTCGTGAACCAGCCGGTGTGGAGCAGCGGGCATAGCGGCAGCGCGCTCGTGTTCGACGGCATCAACGACAAGGTGACTCTGCCGAGCACGCTCGATGTCTCGCAAGTGCCGTTCACGTTCGAGGCGTGGATTCGGCCGACGAGCCGCGCCGACTGGAGAGCCATCTTCAGCAAGCGCAGCTCCAATTCGGCCTCGCAGATGCGGTTCGGTGTGACAATGTACATCGACAACGGCCGCCTGTTCCTGACCTCGCAGCAATCGTTCATCTTGTTCTGGCACGCGCCACCGTTGAATACCTGGGAGCACATCGCGATCGTGGCGACGGCGTCGAGCACCACGCTGTACGTCAACGGCGCCGTACAAGAGACGGGCGCGGGATTCACGCTCGGCACGAGCGCGACCGCGCCGGTGGCGATCGGCAATACGCCCGACGACGACGATCCGTTCGCTGGGAGCATCGACGACTTGCGCATCTACAACCGCGCGCTGTCGCAAGCCGAGATCCAGGCGGACATGAACGCGGGGTTGTAGCCGGCCGCGAAATCTCACTCGACCTCTCGCTGCGATGCCGCGGCGAGAGGTCGAGCGCCGGCCCTAGCGCCGGTCCTCACACGGTTCTGGCGTCACCCTTCCGCGCAGCCACGAGCAAGGCTCGCCTGTCACGCCGAGACAGATACCAGGAACGAATCGCGGCGGACGCCGGCCGCTCTATCGCGTAGGTGAGCACCGTGGCCAGCGACAGAGCGCCGAGCAGTGCAACCACGATCGACGTGACGGCGCCGACGCCGCGCTCGTGTAGCGAGCTCAGCAGCAGATAGCCCAAGTTCCGGTGGGTCAGGTACAGCGAGTAGGAGATCGTACCCAGCCAAAGCGTGACGCCGTTGACCAGGAAGCGCATCCAGCCTTTGACCGCGGCCCAGAAGATAAATGTGAACATGAGCGTGACCGCCGCGCCTTCCCAGCCGGCGAGTAAGATCTCCACGAAAAATGCCAATACGACGAGCGCCGCCGCCCGTTGAGTCCAACCTTCCCGCCACGCCTTATAGAACAGAATACCGATGGCGAAGAAGGGGCAATAATCGAACGCGGAAAAAAGCGCGACCCAGTCGCGCCGGTCGGTCGCCACCACGCCCCAGGTCGTGACGCTGCCGGGAGCGCGGAAGGCGACTACCCAAAGCGCCGCGAGAACCAACCACACGGCCAGGAACCCGTGCATCCTGCGAATCAGTCCGGCCGCCAGCAACCCGCCGACGACGAAATAGAACGTCATTTCGACCTCGAGACTCCAGTACACGTTGTCGAAATGCGTGTACCCGAGAAACTGCTGCAACATCGTCGCGTTCACCAGGAAGCCGCGTGGCCAGAAAGGCTGGGCCGCGAGAAACACGCTGACCGCCGTGGAGATGAGCAACGACACCCAGTACATCGGGTAAAGCCTCGAGAACCGCATGACGGCGAAGTCGAGCACCGTGTTACAGCGCTCCACCGTTGCGAAGATGACGAATCCCGAGATGATGAAAAAGAGACTGACGGCGTAATACCCGACCGCGTTCGGGACCAGCACCGGGATGTGATATGCGTACCGGTCCCAGTACGGAAGATAGTGCGAGAACAACACGGCGAGCGCCGCCAGACCGCGCAGGACGTCGATCTCTTGGAAGCGGCCGTGTGACATCCGTGTCATCGAACTGCTCTTCGCGCACCCACCCGAGCGCGCGCAGCGCGACGAGGGGGGCCGGGCGTTTCTATTGCATGCCGGCAACGCCGCCGGCTCACTCGGCGTGCCGACGCTCGGTGCCGTGCGCTACGGCACCGGCGTCGTCATGTCCGTCTGGATCTCCGCTTGGCTCAGTGCACGGTCGTACACCCGAACTTCGTCGATCAACCCGCGGAAAAATTCGCCGTACGGGCTGTTGCCGCCAATCCACAGAGGACTCGCGGTCGTCTGCACAGGGCCGCTCGCCGTCGCGCTCGCGGTGGCTACGCCGTTCACATACAGCTGGACCACGGAGCCGTTGTAGGTCAACGCGAGGTGCGTCCACGTGCCGACGACCAAGGGCGAAGTGGCGGTCGTCCATTGCAGTGAACCGCCGATGGTGCCCCCGCCCGAAGGCCGCAAAGCCCCGGTATCGTTGCTGCCGTTCAAGAAGTAGGCGTCCGTCTCCTTCTGGATGATCGTACGCCAGTCGCTCTGCGCGGCCGTCGGCTGCACCCATGCCTCCAACGTCATCGCCGCGCTCAGGTTCACGCTGCTCGAGCTGTTCACGAACACTCGGTCATCCACGCCGTCGAAGGAGAGTGCACTGCCGAATCGGCCGGGAACCCAAGTCGCGCCGCCCATGATCGTGCCGGTGTTCGAGTTGGTCGAGGCGTCGAGGACCGTCACGCCGGTGTTCTCATTGAATCCGTAGGCCGCGACTGGCGGTGTCGGCACCCCTGGCGTGTAGCTGACGGTGAGCGTGTCGGTG
>FTFB01005702.1_pt1 | contig 15276 bp, 7 predicted proteins | sample 1658331 | NCBI WGS metagenome assembly FTFB01 (sample SAMEA3914816, study PRJEB12502) | metagenome | biome: forest; material: soil | place: USA | collected 2011-09-16 | depth 0.3 m | reverse complement strand
GCGCTCGAGCGCCGGGCGATTCTTGCGCAACGTCCGGCACAAGGAAGTGGTCATCAAGGAGTTTCGTAACAGCTTCTTCCCGTTCGTCGGCGCGGAGATCAAAGAATTCTTCGAAGAGATCAAGAAGCAGGTCGAGCCCGATCTCGTGCTGACGCACGCACGCACCGATCTGCACCAGGATCATCGCGTGACCCACGAGCTGACCTGGAACTCGTTTCGCAATCACCTTATCTTCGAGTATGAGATACCCAAATACGACGGCGACCTCGGCTCGCCGAACTTCTTCGTGCCGCTCGACGCGCGGCACTCGGACGAGAAGGTGGAGATCCTGCTCGAGTGTTTCGCGAGTCAACGCGACAAACACTGGTTTACGCGCGACCTGTTTCTCGCGTTGATGCGCCTGCGAGGAATGGAATGCAACGCGCCGAGCGGGTTCGCGGAAGCGTTCTATTGCCGCAAAGCCGTCATGGCGTGATCGTCAACAATCATCGAGCAAATGGAACTGCGTAGCGAATGAAAACACCAATCCCCTCCTTGAACGAGCTTCTGGATCGAGACCTCGACTTCGTCTGCGGCAATCTCAAAGAGGAGTTCGGGCGCATTGCCGGCAAGAACCTGCTGATCACCGGCGGCGCCGGTTTCCTTGGCTACTACCTGGTGCTCGCGGCGCTGCACTGGAACAAGACGAAGGACGCCGGCTCGAAGATTCGCGTCACGGTGTACGACAACTTCGCTCGCGGCACGCCGGCGTGGCTCGGCGAGGTTCAGGGCAATACGCACCTTACCGTCGTGCGCCAGGACATGATCCAGCCGCTGCCGTCGAACATCGGCGATTTCCAGTTCATCGTGCACGCCGCCGGCATCGCGTCGCCCATGTACTACCGCAAGTATCCGTTGCAGACGATCGACGCGAACATCAATGGCCTGCGCAACCTGCTCGACTACAGCGTGCGCCAGGCGGAACGCGGCAAGCCGGTGGAGGGGTTTCTGTTCTATTCCTCGAGCGAAATCTATGGAGATCCCGCGCAAAACGCGATCCCGACGCCGGAGGACTACCGCGGCAACGTATCGTGCACGGGACCGCGCGCTTGTTACGACGAATCCAAGCGATTCGGCGAGACGTTGTGCGTCACGTTCGCACACCAATTCGGCATACCGGTGAAGATGGCCCGGCCGTTCAACAACTACGGGCCCGGGCTGAAGATCACCGACGGACGAGTGCTGCCGGACTTCGCGCGGGACGTCGTCAACGGCCGCGACATCGTGATGTACTCCGACGGCTCGCCGAAGAGGACGTTCTGCTACAGCGCGGACGCCATCACCGGCTACTACAAGGTCTTGGTCAAGGGTCACGCGGGCGAGGCCTACAACATCGGTATCGAGCGCCCCGAGATCTCGATGGCGGAGCTCGCGGACAAGGTCATCGCAACGGCACGCGAGCTGCTCGGCTATTCGGGTAAGCTCGTTCGGGGCAAGAGCAAGGAAGCCGACTATCTGGTGGACAACCCGAATCGGCGGTGTCCCACCATCGAGAAGGCGAGACAGCATCTCGGGTACGACCCGCAGATTCTCGTCGACGAAGGTCTGCGCCGCGCCCTCACGTGGTACCACCACAACCGCGAGGCTCAGGAGGCGTAATGAAGGTAGCGATTCTCGGCACGGGCTACGTCGGCCTGGTGTCCGGCGCCTGTTTCGCGGAGATCGGCCACGACGTGATTTGCGTCGACGTCGACGCGGAAAAAGTGGAGCGCATCAACCGGGGCGAAACCCCGATCCACGAGAACGGGCTGGAGACGTTGCTGCGCAAGCACATCGGCAAGCGGCTAAGAGCCACTACCGACGTGCAGTCCGCGGTGCAGGCCAGCGAAATCACATTCATCGCCGTTGGAACGCCGTTCGACGGCGAACGCATAGACTTGAAGTACGTGCGGACCGTCGCCGGGCAGATCGGCTCGGCGTTGCGACACCACCGCGGCTATCATGTCGTCGTCGTGAAGAGCACGGTCGTGCCGGGCACGACCGATGACGTCGTGCTGCCTCTGCTGGAGGCGGCGTCAGGAAAACGCGCGGGCGCCGACTTCGGTGTCGGCATGAATCCCGAGTTCCTCACGGAAGGAGTGGCCGTAGAGGACTTCATGCAGCCCGATCGGATCGTTGTCGGTGGAATGGACGACCGGACCGCGGACGTCGTGGAGCGTCTCTATGCGCCGTTCTCGTCGGACGTGCCGAGGTTCCGCACCAACAACAAGACCGCCGAGATGATCAAGTACGCGTCGAATGCCGTACTCGCCACGATGATCTCGTTCTCGAACGAGGTCGGCAACCTGTGCGCGCGTTTGGGCAACGTCGACGCGGCCGACGTGATGCGCGGCGTGCACCTCGCTCGCTATTTCACGACTCCGCTCGACGGCGGCAAGCGAGTCACAGCGCCGATCACGTCGTTCTTGTATGCCGGCTGCGGTTTCGGCGGCAGCTGCCTGCCGAAGGACGTGAAGGCTCTGGTCGCGCACGGCGAGAGTGCCGGTCAGTCGATGCCTCTACTCGATGCCGTGATCAAGACGAACCTCGCCCAGCCGCAGCGTATCCTCGAAATCCTCGACCACCACTTTCCGACACTCGAAGGCCTCAAGGTGAGTATCCTCGGCCTTGCGTTCAAACCCGACACCGACGACATGCGCGAATCGCCGGCGATCCCGATCATTCGCGCGCTGCTGAAGCGCGGCGCGTCCGTTGCGGCGTTCGACCCCGTGGCGAACGAGGCGGCGAGCAAGGTGCTCGGCTCGGACCCCGTTCGTTACGCGGACAGCCTCGAGCAGGTCCTCAAAGGCGCCGAAGCCGTGGTATTGGTAACGAGCTGGGACGCGTTTCGCCGAGTCCCCGACCTTTTGCGGGACGCCGTGGATCCGCCCCTGGTGGTGGACGGCCGGCGTATGCTCGACAAGCGACGCGTCGCGCGTTACGCGGGAATCGGTCTGGGCGTGTGACGGGGGGAACTGCGCGATCGGCCAAAACCGGCGCGGCTAACATGGAGGCCGTAGATGACTTCGATTTTGTTTGACTACGAAGGCACGGACGACGAACGCCGCGAGCTCATCTTTCGCGGCGAGGTGCTCGTTTATTCGCCGCGAAAGGCCTCGCTGGCTCTCGTGGATTTCGCGCGCGGCCTGATCCGCGAGGCGTTCGGCGATTTGGAGCCGCGCGAGGCCCAGCACCGTCTCCCTGTCGAAGACTACGTGGCGGTGCTCACCCAGCTGAAGCCGAAGTTCATCAATCATCCGACGTCCAAGCAATTGCTTCGGGACCTGTTCCGCGAGATGGGCTGCGACCCGGAACAAACCTATTTCGACGTGCCGAGAATGCGGACTGCGACGTCCGACGGGTACCTGAACTCCGGCATCGCGTACGCGTTTCATGCCCACCGCGACACCTGGTACTCCGCGCCGATGTGCCAGATCAATTGGTGGATGCCGATTTACGATCTCGAGCCGAATAGCTCGATGGCTTTTCATACGCGCTATTGGGACACGCCGGTGCCGAACGAGTCGAACGAGTTCGACTACTACGAGTACGTTCAGACCGCTAGAAAAGACGCGGCCAAGCATGTGAAGAAGGACACGCGCAAGCAGCCCCATGCCACGGCTCCGGTCGAGGCGAATCCGCAGCTGCGCGTCATTTCGCAGGTGGGCGGCCTGCTGCTCTTCTCGGGCGCGCATCTGCACTCCACCGTGCCGAACACCACGGGCAAGACCCGGTTCAGCGTCGACTTCAGGACGGCGAATCTCGGCGACGTCGTCGAGAAGCGGGGAGCGCACAACATAGACTCGGCATGCACGGGCACGGCGCTCAGGGACTTCATGAGGGTCAGCGATCTCTCGGTCATGCCCGAGGCGGCGGTCCTGCCGTACGAAGTCGCCGCGAACATCCAGCCGCAAGTGGCGAGCTGATCGGACCGCGCAGATCGTGTCGTGGCAACGTGCGAACGTGCTGGTGACCGGAGCCAACGGATTCCTCGGGTCTCACGTCGCGGATCGGCTCGTCGCGCTCGGCGCCACGACCTACGGTATCGCGAGGCAACCCACGTCCCGCAATGACGGGATCGTCTGGCTCGAGGGTGACCTGTGCGATTCCACGACGGTGCAGCGGCTGCTTCGGCAAGCCCGCCCCGACGTGGTGTTTCATCTCGCGGGGCAGACGGACGCGGCCCCGAGCAAGGAATTGGTGATGCCGTCGCTGCGCAACAATCTGCTCGGCACAGTGGTGCTGATGCAAGAGTTGCTCGAGACGGGTTCCCGACGAGTCGTGATGACCGCGTCCCTCGAGGAGCCGAGCCAGGCGTCCGGCGGGAGCGTGCCGGCGTCGCCCTATGGTGCGTCGAAGTGGGCGGAGGGCGGCTATGCGCGCATGTTCCAAAAGCTGTTCGGCCTGCCGGCCGTGATCGTTCGGCCGTTCATGACGTACGGTCCGCGCCAGCGACCCGGCAAGCTCGTTCCCTCCCTCACGCTGGCGCTGCTTCGCGGCGAGATTCCCACCGTCACTCAACCTGACCGGGCGGTGGATTGGATCTACATCGACGACGTCGTCGACGGCATCCTGGCCGCGGCGCTGGCCGAAGGCGTAGTGGGCCGCACGTTCGATCTCGGCTCCGGCGCGCTGCTGCCGATCCGAGAGGTCGCACAGTTGCTCGAGGCCGTCATCGGACCCGGCGCGAGCGTGCGTCTCTCGACGCCCGCGTCATCCGTCGGCGAGCACGGCCGCCGCGCGGACGTGCGGGCCGCGAGCGATTCGCTCGGTTGGCAGGCTACGACCTCGCTGCGCAGCGGGCTCGAGCAAACGGTGGCGTGGTATCGATCGAAGCTCCATCCCCATGTCGAAGCGCACTGATACCGAGCCCGTGGCGGCGCCGCGCGACACGCGTGTGGCCGACGATGCCGCCGTCGGCGAAGAGATCCACGCGTTGATGCGCCGGCTCTATCCGATCGTGCGCAGCATCACCGGCGACGGTGTTCGCCGGAGCCTCGGGATCATGCAGGAGCACATCCCACTCGAAATCTTCGAGGTGCCGAGCGGCACGCCCGTCTTCGACTGGACCGTTCCGAAGGAGTGGAACATCCGCGAGGCCTGGGTGAAGGGCCCGCGCGGCGATCGGGTCGTCGACTTGCAGCGCCACCCGCTCCACGTGGTCGGGTATTCCTCGCCGATCCGGGCGAAGATGTCGCTGGCCGACTTGAAGCCTCATCTGCACACGCTGCCGGACCACCCGGATTGGATTCCGTTCCGGGCGTCGTACTACAAGGAGACTTGGGGATTCTGTCTCGCCCATCGGGACCTCGAGAAGCTCGAGCCGGGCGAGTACGAAGTGTGCATCGACAGCACGCTCGCCGACGGCAGCCTCACATACGCCGAGTGCCGTCTTCCCGGTGACGTCGAAGACGAGATCCTGCTGTACAGCCACATTTGTCATCCGGCGCTCGGCAACGACAACTTGTCGGGCATGGCGTTGCTGACGCTGCTCGCCAAGGCGTTGCAGGCGGGCCCGCGAAAACTCTCGTATCGCATCGTATTCGCGCCCGCCACGATCGGGTCGATCACCTGGCTCAGCCGCAACGAGCGCGATCTCGAGCGCATCCGGCACGGGCTCGTCATCGCGCTGGTCGGCGACGGGGGCGCGTTGACCTACAAGAAGAGCGTCGCAGGCGACGCTCTCGTGGACCTTGCGGCGACGCACGCGTTAAAGCACAGCGGCTTGCCGTACCAGGTGGACGAGTTCTCTCCGTATGGTTACGACGAGCGGCAGTTTTGCTCGCCTGGCATCAACTTGCCGCTCGGCCGTTTCACGCGCACGCCGAACGCGCGCTATCCCGAGTACCATACGTCGGCGGACGATCTCGACCTGGTGCGCCCGCAGTATCTCGCGGAAAGCTTCCGCGTCTGCCGCTCGCTGCTGCGCGTGCTCGAGCACGAGGCGCGCTACGTGAACCTGCAGCCGAAGTGCGAGCCGCAGCTCGGGCGCAGAGGGCTGTACAACAAGACGAGCGCCGACCGCGACATCGGCAACCGGGACCTGGCATTGTTGTGGCTGCTGAGCCTTTCGGACGGCACGCGGTCGCTGCTCGACATCGCCGAGCGTTCGGGATTCTCGTTCGAGACCACGCTGGTCGCAGCCAACGACCTGGAGAGGGCCGGATTGCTGGGACGCGTCACCGAGCCGGGAAAGGAGAGGACAGAGTGAAAGTAGTGCTGTTTTGCGGCGGACTCGGAACGAGATTGCGAGAACATTCGGAGACGATTCCGAAGCCCCTCGTCAACATCGGCTACCGGCCGATCCTGTGGTACCTGATGAAGTACTACGCTCACCATGGGCACAGGGACTTCGTGATCTGCCTGGGCTACCGCGGCGACCTGATCAAGGAGTTCTTCTTGAGCTACGAGCCCGGCCACTCCGGCGACTTCACCCTGAGCAAAGGAAAGCCGACGTTCGACGAGAAGGGCTCGGACGTGAAGGACTGGAACATCCAGTTCGCGGAAACGGGATTGCACAGCAACATCGGCATGCGCCTGCGCGCCGTGCAACCGTATCTCGAAGGCGAAAAGACTTTCCTCGCGAACTACAGCGACCAACTTTCCGACTTGCCCCTGCCGGACTACCTCGAGAAGTTCGAGCGGAGCAAAGCGCTCGCGGGATTCGTAGCGGTGCGGCCGTCGCAGAGCTACCACGTGGCGACGATCGGCAAACGCGGCCTCGTCACCGGCATCAGCTCGGTGAATGACGGCGACTTTTGGATCAACGGCGGCTATCTGGTGCTGCGGCAGGAGATCTTCGACTACATGCAAGCCGACGAGGAACTGGTCGAGGAGCCGTTTCACCGGCTCATCGACGAGGGGCGCTTGTACTCGTATAAATATGAGGGCTTCTGGCGCTCGATGGATACGTTCAAGGACAAGATCAACTTCGATCGGTTGTGGGGCCGCGGCGAGCGGCCGTGGGAGATCTGGCAGGCGCCGCGCAAGAAGCGCTGACGCTATTGCGTGCGCCGGGCCGGCGAAATGCGGCTCCAGGCTGCTGCGAGAAATCTCTCGGAGAAGGTCTTTTCCACGCCGTCGGGGCGTCCGGCGGCCCACCATAGGGCCGCGAGCGTCGCTGCGTAGGTCGCGGCCCCGATCGCAACGGCCGTCGCGAGCGACACGACCGACGGCTGCGGTGAGCGCTCGACCCACACGCGCACCACCCCGTACATGACGCCCGTGGCTGCAGCAGGCCGCCACAGCAAGGCGAGCAAACGCCACGGCGGCAAGCGCAGCCGATACAGCGCGACGCCGTAATTCAGCGGGACGATGACCAGCGCCACGTTGAACAGGTAGGCCCAAGCGATACCGATCGCGCCGTAGTGAAAGGCGCTCCAAATGACGCTCGGTAGCAGGAACACCAACTGCACGACGCCGATCATGGTCAGCGTGTGCGGTTTGCCCATCGCATAGTGAATAGAGCCGCAATTCGTTTGCATCGCATTCAGCGATCCGAAAATCGCGAGAATCGAAACGATGGGTATTGCCTCGAGCCACTTGTCGCCGAGCATTACCGGCACGAGCAAGGGTGCCGTGGCGGCAATGCCGAACCCGGACGGAAGTGCGACGACGACGACGAGACCGATGACGTTCAGAAACCCCTGCGCGAGCACGCTCAAGTCTTCGGCCATCTTCGCGTACGCGGGGAACACGGCGCGGTTGATCGGAGCGACGAGCTCGGTCGTCGGCAGGTTGGAAATCTCGTAGCTGATCGTGAAGAGCCCGAGCGCGCTGGATCCCGCTATGCGTCCGAGCACGAAGTCCTGCGAACGGTCGCGAACGAACCACAGCGCGTTGTTCGCGACAAGCCACTTCGAGAACGCGAACAGATGCTTCCTCGCGGCGAGCGAAAACCGCGGACGAAACGGATGGGCGTAGTAGCTGATCGCGACGCCCAGTACGTAGCTGCAAACGGTTCCGATCACGAGTGCCCAGTAGCTGCGCAGCGCGAACGCGAGCGGCAAGGTGATGGCTATCGCGCACGCCTTCTGCGCGACCCGCAGAACGAACTCCTTGTGGAAGGCGAGATCCTTGCGGAATGCGACGATGCCGATATTCTCGAAGCCTGAGACCAACATCCCGAGCGCGAGGACTGACATCACGCTGCGCAGCCGCGGCTCGTGGTAGTACTCGGCCGCCGGGAGGGCGACGAGGACGAGGATCGACGCCAGCATGACGCCAAACAGGACGTTGAGCGTCCACGCCGTGTCATAGAAGGAGCGGTCGGAGTCCTGACGCTGGATCAGCGCCACGTCGAAGCTGAACTCGCGCAGCAATTCGAGCGCGAGAATCACGGACATGGCCATCGCCACGAGACCGAAATCGGCCGGCACGAGAAGCCGGGCGAGGACCACGCTGCTGATCAGACCGAGGCCCTTGACGCCGATGCGCATCAAGGACATCCATGCGATGCCCGCGGCCATTTTCCTGTTGACGCTTTTCATCGTTAGAGTGCCCCGGCCTCGTCCGATGAGGCCCGCAGCACTGTAGCAAACGGGGGTCGCCCCGTTTCGATTCCCGTCCTCCGGATACGCGGGTTTGCACGGGCCCCGGGGGCGCCGTCCAAGCCGAGCGTCATGTCAAGCCCCTTTGGCCGTCGAGCTTCTTTACACTCGCGGGTTCGCACCGCCGTGCCCCTCGGCGTGGGGTACTCCAAGGCCCGAATTGATATGCCTATTCACCTATCGGGCACGAGACTTGCCTTACTGTAGGGCGAGGGTTGTCGCGTCGGCGACGACAACAAGAAGCCGGGGCAGCCAAGGGGTTTACAGGATGTTGACGATTGGTGGCTTAGGTGCGGGTTGCGCCCGCGTTTCGGGAACGTTGGCGGGCTTGCGCCGCTATGTACTGTCGGTGATTCTCGTTGCGTTGGTGTTGGTCGGCGCATTGCCGGCACGCGCGCAGACGTTCGCCGATCCTAACTTCAGCAGCTCGCTCGTAGCGACCGTCAGCCCGTTCACCCTGGTCGGACTGCGTTGGGCCCCCAACGGCGACATGTTCGTCTGGCAGAAGAACGGCGTCGTTCGCGTGATCGTGAACGGCGTGTTGCAGCCGCAACCGTTCCTCGATTTCAGCGCCAAGGTCAACACATTCGACGACCGCGGCATGTGGGGCCTCGCGTTCGACCCCAATTTCGAGACGAATCACTACGTCTATCTCACCTACACGTACGAGGACGGCGGCAATCCTTCCTCCAGCGAGGCGAAGACCTCGCGCTTGAGCCGCGTGACGGCGAACCCTGCCAACCCACGCGTGATGTTGGCGGGCAGCGAGGTGATCGTCCTCGGCTCGATCAGCGTGCCTCCGTGCACGTCGTATCCGACCAGTGCGGATTGCATCGCGGCGGACAGCGGCTCGCACACGATCGGCGATGTACGCTTCGGCACCGACGGCAAGCTATACGTCGGTGTCGGCGACGGCGCCGATGCGGCGTTCGCAGATCCCCATTCGCTGCGCGCGCAGGATCTGAACAGCTGGAATGGCAAGATCCTTCGCATCAATCCGGACGGCACCGCGCCCGGCGACAATCCCTTCGACGACGGGACGAACTCGATTCGATCCAAGGTCTATCTGTACGGCGTGCGCAATCCGTTCCGTTTCCATTTCCATCCGCAAACCGGTGAGCCGTATTTCGGCGAAGTCGGCTGGAACACCTGGGAGGAAGTGAACCACGGCGTCCGCGGTGGCGACTACGGTTGGCCCTGCTACGAGGGTCTCGGCCAGGAGCCGGAATTCCAAGACGCTTTCCCGCTCTGCCAGAACCTGCATGCGAACCAGGTCATTCCGCCGCTGTATACCTATCAGCATGGCGGAGGTGGCACCGACGGCGGCACCGCCTCGATCGGCGGCCCGTTCTACCGAGGCACGGCCTATCCGGCCACCTACGTCGACAATCTTTTCTTCGCGGACTACTCCGGCAACTGGATCCGCAGGCTCACGTTCGACGGGGCCGGCCAGGTCACGGGCAATATCGTGTTCGCCACGGGAGTCGCCGCGCCGGTGTCGGTGGAGCTCGGTCCCGACGGGGCCCTCTATTATTTGTCGTTCACGACCGGTCAGATCCGGAAGATCATCTTCAACGGCGCGACGGCGGTCGCGACCCCCGCGCCGGCGTACGGCTACTCGCCGTTGACCGTGCAGTTCTCGAGCGCCGGATCGGACAGCGGCGACGGCACCGCGCTCACCTACCTCTGGGCGTTCGGCGACGGCGCGACGTCCACGCAGCAGAATCCCACGCATCAGTACGCGAACACCGGCGTTCGCGTCTACGCGGTCAACCTGACGGTGACGAGCACGTCGGGCCTGAGCGGCACTGCGCAAACCACGGTCACGGTCGGCAGCACGCCGCCCACGCCCACGATCTCGCTGCCGATCGACGGCACGCCGATGATGCCGGGCCAGGCCGTCACGCTCCAAGGGTCCGCGACGGATCCTGAGGACGGCCCGATCACGGGCAATGCGTTGAGCTGGACGGTGCTCCTGCACCACAACACGCACATCCATACGGCCGTCGGCGGCACCGGCCCGACGGGCGGCTTCGTGGTCGAGAACCACGGCCCGATCGGGACGTTCTCCTACGAGGTCATCCTCAACGCGACGGACAGCAGCGGACTGATCGGGTCGACCAGCGTAACGCTGCCCATTGTCGCGGACACCGTACCTCCGGGCAGCGTGTCCGGCCTCAGCGCCACGCCGCTCACGGGCAGGCAGATGAGTCTCGCCTGGACCGCCGCCACCGACAACGCCGGCATCGGTCTGTACCGAATCGAACGCTGTCTCGGCAGCGCCTGCACTACCTTCGTCGAGGTCGCGACGACCGCCGCCACGACCTATCTCGACACGGCCCTGTCGGGCAGCGCCACGTACCGTTACCGAGTCAGAGCCGCGGACGCGAGCTTGAACCTCGGCGGCTACTCGAACATCGCGAGCGGCACCACGGACGCAGGTCCGGCCGCCGGTCTCGCCGCGGCTTACTCGTTCGACGAGAACACCGGCGCCACGGTGCTCGACCTGTCCGGCAACGGCAACACGGGATCGATCAGCGGCGCGACCTGGACGACGGGCAAGTTCGGCAGCGCGCTCTCGTTCAACGGTGTGAACGCCCGCGTGTTCGTCAACAGTGCGACGAGCTTGAACCTCGGGTCGGCCATGACATTGGAAGCGTGGGTGCAGCCGACGGCGGCGCAGAGCGGCTGGCGCACGATCATCCAACGCGAGACCGACGCGTATTTCTTGAACGGCAGCAACGACTCGGGGGCATTGCGTCCGTCCGGCGGCGCCAGCATGGCGAGCGGCACGGTCTGGACGAGCGGCACGACGCCGCTGACCGTGGGCACTTGGGCGCATTTGGCGCTCACGTATGACGGTGCGACTCTGAACCTATATGTAAACGGCGTGCTCGCGGCAACGCAAGCAGCGTCCGGCGCGATTCAGGCTTCCGCGAATCCGCTGTGGATCGGCGGGAACAACCCGTACGGTGAGTACTTCCAGGGACTGATCGATGAGGTGCGGGTCTACACTCGCGCGTTGAGCCAGTCCGAAGTTCAGCTCGACATGACGTTGCCCGTGAACGGCACGCCGACGCCGGACACGACACCGCCCGCGGTGACGATCACGACGCCGACCAACCAGGCGACGTACGGCACGACCAGCGGCACCGTGAGCTTGAGCGGCACGGCGACGGACAACGTCGGCGTCACGCAGGTGACTTGGGCGAGCAGCAGCGGCGCGAGCGGCGCGGCCTCGGGCACCGGCGCGTGGAGCGTGGCCGGGATTGCGCTGCAGCCCGGCTCGAACCTCTTTACCGTCACGGCGCAAGACGCCGCGGGCAACAGCAGCACCGATACGCTCGACGTCACCTACACGCCGGCAGGACCGGACACGACGCCGCCGACGGTGACGATCACGGCGCCGACGAATGCGACGACGTACAGCACGACGAGCGGCACGCTGAGTCTCGGCGGCGCGGCGACGGACAATGTCGCGGTAACGCAGGTCACCTGGGCGAGCAGCAGCGGCGCGAGCGGTACGGCCTCGGGCACTGGCGCGTGGAGCGTGACGGGGATCGTGCTGCAATCGGGCTCGAACCTGTTGACGGTGACGGCGCGCGATGCGGCCAACAACACCAGCATCGATACGCTCGACGTGACCTACACGCCCGACACGACACCGCCGGCGGTGACCATCACGGTGCCGACGAACGCGGCGACGTACAGCACGACGAGCGGTACGTTGAGCCTCGGCGGCACGGCGACGGACAACGTCGCGGTGACGCAAGTGAGCTGGGTCAATAATCGCGGCGGCAGCGGCACGGCGACAGGCACGGCGACGTGGAGCGCGGTGATCGCGCTGCAATCGGGCTCGAACCTGCTGACGGTGACGGTGCGCGATGCGGCGAACAACACGAGCACTGACACTCTCGACGTGACCTACACGCCGACCTCGGCGCCGGGTCTGGTGGCGGCGTATGCGTTCGACGAGAACACCGGCGTGACCGTGGGAGACGCGTCGGGCAATTCGAATACCGGAACGGTCACCGAAGCGGCGTGGGTGCCGGGCCGATTCGGCAGCGCGCTCAGCTTCGACGGCGTGAACGATCGCGTGTTCGTGAACAGCTCGACCAGCCTGAACCTGAGCACCGGAATGACGTTGGAGGCTTGGGTGCAGCCGACGGCCGCGCAGAGCGGCTGGCGCACGATCGTGCAACGCGAGCCGGACGCGTACTTCCTGAACGGCAGCAACGACAGCGGGGCGCTGCGGCCGTCGGGAGGCGGGAACTTTGCGGGGTCCACGACCTGGACGAGCGCGACGACGCCGCTGGTGGTCGGGACGTGGACGCACTTGGCGCTGACGTACAACGGGTCGCTGGTGCAGCTGTATGTCAACGGCGTGGCGACGGCGAGCACGCCAGCGAGCGGCGGTGTGTTGGCGACGACGAGCCCGCTGTGGATCGGCGGGAACAATCCGTACGGGGAGTACTTCAAGGGGTTGATCGACGAGGTGCGGATCTACAACCGTGCGTTGAGCGCGGCGGAGGTCCAGACCGACATGACGACGCCGGTAGGCGGCGGATCAGCGGGGCCGGATACGACGGCGCCGACGGTGCCGGGGAGCCTTGCGGCGACGGCGATCTCCGGAACACGAATCGACCTGTCGTGGGGCGCGTCGACGGACAACGTGGGCGTAACCGGGTACTTGCTGGAACGCTGCGAGACGCCGGGCTGCGCGAGCTTCGCGTCACTGACGACGGTGAGCTCGGGGACGACGTACAGCGACACGAGCGCGGTGGCTGGGACGAGCTACAGCTACCGAGTGCGTGCGCGGGACGCGGCGAACAACCAAAGCGGTAACTCCAACACCGCGACGGCCGTGACGCCGACGTCGGCGGACACGACGCCGCCCGCGGTGACCATCACGGCGCCGACGAACGCGGCGACGTACAGCACGACGAGCGGTACGCTGAGCCTCGGCGGCACGGCGACGGACAACGTCGCGGTGACGCAGGTGACGTGGACGAGCAGCAGAGGTGGGAGCGGCACGGCGACGGGGACGGGCAGCTGGAGCGTGACAGGAATCTCGCTTCAGTCGGGCTCGAACCTGCTGACGGTGACCGCGCGCGACGCGGCCAACAACACGAGCACCGACACTCTGGACGTGACCTACACGCCGGCCGACAGCACGCCGCCGACGGCACCGACGAGCTTGGGGGCGACTGCCGTGTCGAGCGCACGCATCGATCTATCGTGGATCGCTGCCACCGACGACGTTGCGGTAACGGCCTACGTGATCGAGCGTTGCGCAGGCGTGGGTTGCAACGGCTTCGCGACGTTGACCACTGTCGCGCCGAGCATCGCGTACAGCGATACGACCGTTGCGCCGGCGACGAGCTATAGCTATCGGATCAGCGCGCGTGACGCGGCGACCAATCAAAGCGTGGTTTCCAACACCGCGACGGCGGTGACGCCGGCCGCGCCGGACACCACGGCTCCGACGGTCCCGAGCGGCCTCACGGCCGTGCCGGCCTCGAGCGCCCGCATCGACTTGTCGTGGACGGCGTCGACGGACAACGTCGGCGTGACCGCCTATCTGCTCGAACGCTGCACAGGCGCGAGCTGCTCCACATTCGCGGCACTCGCGACGGTGACGTCGGGCACCACCTATGCCGACACGACGGTGAGCGCTTCGACGACGTACCGCTATCGCGTCCGCGCCAGAGACGCCGCCAACAACATGAGCGGTTTCTCGAACATCGCGAACGGCGTGACGCCAGCGGCGGCGGACACCACGGCGCCGACGGTTCCCGGTAGCTTCACGGCGACGGCGGCCTCCGCGACGCGGATCAACCTCGCGTGGACGGCGTCCACCGACAATGTCGCCGTGACGGGGTACTTGGTCGAGAAATGCCAGGGATCGGGCTGCGCGAATTTCGCCGCGTTGGCGACGGTGACGTCCGGCACGACGTATGCGGACACCAGCCTCACCGCGGGGACGACGTTCAACTATCGGGTGCGCGCGCGCGATGCCGCCAACAACCTGAGCGCCTTCTCGAGCACCGCGACGGCGACGACGCTCGACACGACGGCGCCCACGGCACCAAGCGGCTTGGCGGTCACGGCCATTACCACCACGCGCGTCGATCTCGGCTGGAACGCATCGACAGACAACGTCGGCGTCACGGCCTATCTGCTCGAGCGCTGCACCGGGGCCGGTTGCACGAGTTGGGCGGCCCTCGCGACCGTCACGGCCGGTACCACCTACAGTGATGCCACCGTGAGCGCGTCTACGACCTATCGCTATCGCGTGCGCGCGCGCGATGCGGCCAACAACTTGAGCGGCTTCTCGAATCTCTTGACGGCCGCGGTACCAGCCGGGCCCGACACCACGGCGCCGACGGTGACGATCACGGGGCCGACGAACGCCGCGACGTACACGACGTCAAACGGCACGTTGAGCCTCGGTGGCACCGCGACGGACAACGTTGCGGTCACGCAGGTGAGCTGGGTGAACAACCGCGGTGGCAGCGGCACGGCGACGGGCACGGCGACCTGGAGCGCGACGGGGATCGCGCTGCAATCGGGTTCGAACGTACTGACCGTGACGGCGCGCGACGCGGCGAACAACACGAGCACCGACACGCTCACCGTCAGCTACACGCCAGGGGTGCCGACACCGCCAGTCGCGGCCTACGGATTCAATGAGAACACCGGCGTGACG
>FTFB01006825.1_pt1 | contig 15341 bp, 15 predicted proteins | sample 1658331 | NCBI WGS metagenome assembly FTFB01 (sample SAMEA3914816, study PRJEB12502) | metagenome | biome: forest; material: soil | place: USA | collected 2011-09-16 | depth 0.3 m | reverse complement strand
CGGTGCAGATCGAAGATGAGCTGCTGCGGCGCGCCGCCTCCCGCCTCCGGGCGTTCGCCATCGAGCTGGGACTCCCCCAAGCGCCCTGCCGCGTGGAAGCCGGCAACGTCAAGTCCGAGATCGTGCGCGCCGCACGCGAGCGCAACATGGACCTCATTGTGCTCGGCAGTCGCGAACGGCACGGGCTCTCCATTCTCGTGAACCTGACCGAAGACACGGTGCTGCACGCGGCGCCCTGCGACGTGCTCGCCGTGCGGGTCGGTCGTGCGGCAACCGACCTGACGCGGTAACTGACGAACCCTCATGGAAAGCCCCGGCCCCACCCTCGGCGACGCCGCCGACCACAAGATCGGCGTCGAAGTCGAAACGAACTATCTCGAGGATCAGTCGGACCCGAAGGAACGCCGTTTCGTGTTTTCGTACACCATCACCATCCGCAACGAGGGCCGCGTCCCCGCCAAACTCATGAAGCGCCACTGGATCATCACGGATGCGAACGGCAAGGTGCACGAGGTGCGTGGCGATGGCGTCGTCGGCGAACAGCCGCACCTGAAGCCCGGCCAGGGGTTTCGCTATTCGAGCGGCGCGGTCATCGAGACGCCGGTGGGCGCGATGCAGGGGAGCTACCAGATGCTCACGGATGATGGTCAGCGGTTCGATGCCCCGATCGCGCCGTTCCGGCTCGCGATGCCCGGCATTCTGCAGTGACGCGCTATGCTGTCGGGGATGTGCAGGGGTGTTACGAAGAGCTGCGCGCGCTCCTCGAGCGTCTGAAATTCTCCGCAGACCGCGATCGCATCTGGTTCACGGGCGATCTCGTCAACCGCGGGCCGCGTTCGCTCGAGGTGTTGCGCTACGTGCGTTCGCTCGGAGACAGCGCCATCATCGTGCTGGGCAATCACGACCTGCACCTGCTCGCACTTGCCTACGCCGCGCGGCGCAAGCGCAAGTCCGCCGACACTCTCGATGAGGTTCTCACGGCGCGCGACCGCGACGTGCTGCTCGAGTGGTTGCTCGGGCGACCGCTTGCACACTTCGATGCGGAGCGAGGCGACCTGCTGGTGCACGCCGGGCTCGTGCCGCAGTGGGACGTGGACACTGCCCTCACTCTCGCGCGCGAAGTCGAGGTAGCGTTGCAAAGCGACGCCGCAACCCTGTTCGACGCCATGTACGGGGACCAACCCGATCGCTGGACGGAGTCCCTCACGGGCGTGGATCGTTTGCGGTTTGCGATCAATGTGCTCACGCGCATCCGCATGTGCACTGCCGATGGGCAGATCGATCTGAAGATCAAAGGTTCGCCGCGGGACGCACCCGGGCCTTATCGCCCGTGGTTCGAGCACGCTCACCGGCGCACCCGCGACGTGCGTATCATCTTCGGTCACTGGTCCGCGCTGGGCCTCGTGCAGAAGCACGGGGTTGTCGGTCTCGACACCGGTTGTGTGTGGGGCGGCGCGCTCACCGCCCTGGATCTGGATGGCGACTCAGCGCCGATCCACGTCGGCTGCGCCGGGTATCAATCGCCCGACGCCGAGTAGGAATGCGGGCGACGCCGGTGCCAAGGACATGAAGCGCACGGCTGCGAGCAGCTCCACTCAGGATGGAGGAGTGGTTGCGGGCGCCCAGACTACCGTGATTTGCGCCGTTTTCGGCGTGTAGACACCGGGCGCCAGTTCGAGATCGACCGGCCGCGTGCCCTCCGGCGTAACGGGCAGGATCATCCGCTGATCGGCGTGCACTTCCAGCACTCCCATTGCGCCCGGCGTGACCCGGAATGCAAGGCGCACCGGCCACGTCGTACCCTCGCGCGGCTTGAGGGTGAGGTTTCCGGTGCTCCCCGCACTGCGCAGATCTATGACCAGCGTGTTGCGTTTCCAATATTGCGCAAAGGCGGGCGCGGCTGCGCCGTCCGCGGCCGCCTCATCCAGCTCATGCACGGCCTCGGGCAGGGCGGGGGGCGTCTTGGTCCAGGGCCAGCGCGGCATGTGCCCGCAACCGGCGAGCATGCCCAGCAGCGCAGCGACGGCTGCAATGCGCGCAGCCCGTGATTCGGCGTGAATCATCGTCGGGGTCTCCTCCGGACGGATTAGTGCGTACCATACGCGAATCGCGCCGAGGACACATGCATGGAACCCCTCCGGGCCTTCAATCTGCAGCGCTGGATCGACGCCAACCGGCACTTCCTCAAGCCCCCGGTGGGCAACAAGCGCGTATTCCGCGACAGTGAGTTCATCATCATGGTCGTCGGCGGACCGAACGCCCGCAAGGACTATCACGTGGATCCCGCCGAGGAGTTCTTCTACCAGCTCGAAGGCGACATGGTCCTTAAAACGATACAAGAGGGCCGCGGTGTCGAGATCCCGATCCGGGCCGGCGAGATCCTGCTGCTCCCGCCGCGAGTGCCGCATTCGCCGCAGCGGCGTGTCGATACGGTCGGCCTGGTCATCGAGCGTGAACGGCGCGCCGGGGAGCTCGACGGGTTCCAGTGGTACTGTGAGCGCTGCAGCAATCTGCTCTACGAGGAGTTCGTGCCGCTCACGGACATCGAGAAGCAGCTGCCGCCGATCTTCGAACACTTCTTCACGAGCCCCGAGCGGCGCACGTGCACGCGCTGCGGCGCCATGATGGAGCGGGCGGGTTGAGGCGCCTTGCGAGGCGCATCGACTGAGCCCGTGGCAGCTGCCGCAATGACTCTCGAAGCCACGCTCGCATACGCTCGCCGGCGCGACGAAGCGGACCCTTTGCGCGCCTACCGCACACGCTTTGCGTTGCCCCGGGATGCAAGTGGTGCGGAGCTCGTCTATCTTGCGGGACATTCGCTGGGCCTGCTGCCATTGGCTGCCCGCGCACTCATCAGCGAGGAGCTCGACGATTGGGGGCGGCTGGGCGTGCTGGGTCACGAATCGGCGCGCCGGCCCTGGATTCCCTATCACGAGAATCTCACCGCCGGGCTGCGCCATCTGACCGGGGGGACGGTGCACGAAGTGGTGGCCATGAACTCGCTCACGGTGAACCTTCACCTGATGCTGGCGAGCTTCTACCGGCCGACCGGGCAACGCACGAAAATCCTGATGGAGGGCGGCGCGTTTTCTTCGGACCGGCATGCGATCGCCTCGCAAATCGCCTGGCACGGCCTCGACCCTGGTACGACGCTCATCGAGCTGCCCCCGACCGAGGACTCCGAGCTGATCTCCGAAGATGCGATCGAAGCGTGTCTCGATCGGTCCGGTGCCGAGATTGCTCTGGTGCTGTGGCCGGGCGTGCAGTTCCGCACCGGTCAGGCGTTCGACATCGCTCGCATTGCGCGCAGTGCGCACCGCGCAGGGTGTCTCGTCGGGGTGGACCTTGCGCATTCCATCGGTAACCTGCCGCTGGCGCTGCACGAGAGTGAAGTCGACTTCGCCGTCTGGTGCAGCTACAAGTATCTGAACGCCGGCCCCGGCGCGATTGGTGGCTGCTTCATCCACGAGCGTCACGCGAGTACGCGCCCACACCTGTGCGGCTGGTGGGGTCACGAGGCCGCGACCCGTTTCGACATGAGGCCGCAATTTCGCGCAGCCGCGGGCGCCGCGGGCTGGCAGATCAGCAACCCGCCGATCCTGGCCACGGCGCCGCTGATCGCCTCGCTCGACATCTTTCAGGAAGCTCGCATCGAACGCTTGCGCGAGAAGTCCGTGGCGCTGACCGCCTACCTCGAATTTCTGCTCGCGCGCATGGGACCCGCTGTGCGAGTCATCTCGCCTGGCGCACCCACGGCACGCGGCTGCCAGCTTTCCTTCCGTATCACGGGGCGCGCCCGGGGCAGTAAAGTCTTCGAGCGGCTCGTGGCGCTGGGCGTCGCTTGTGACTGGCGCGCGCCCGACAGCGTCCGCGTCGCGCCCGTTCCGCTCTACAACGGCTTCGAAGACGTGTTCCGGTTCAGCGAGCGGCTTGCCCAGGCCGTGCGGGAATCGGCCTGATCACGATGCGTCCGGAGCCTCTCACGATCGTCGGCGCCGGTCTCGCCGGCTCCCTGCTCGCCGTCATGCTCGCGAGGCGGCGGTTCGCGATCACGCTTTACGATCGGCGTCCCGATCCTCGGCTGGCGCACGCCGGCAGTGGTCGCTCGATCAATCTGGCGCTCGCGGCGCGCGGCATCCGCGCACTGAGTCAGGCGGGCGTCATGCAGAACGTGCAACCGCTGCTCATCGAGATGCGCGGCCGCATGGTGCACGAACTTGCCGGCCCCCCGACCCTTCAGCCATACGGATGGAAGCCGCACGAAGTCATTTATTCCGTTGGCCGGGCCCCGCTCAACCGACTGCTGATCGAGGCAGTCGCTCGACACGAGAACGTCACACTGCACTTTCGCCACACCTGTCTGGGCGTAAGTGCACGCGACGCAGCGCTTCGGTTCCAGGATGAGGATTCCGGGGCGATTCAAGAGGTACGCCTGTCGCACGGTCCCGTCATCGCGACCGACGGCGCCGGCTCCGCCGTGCGCGCGAGTCTGGCACGCGCCGGCAGTCTGACGGAGCGCGAAGAACCGCTCGACCACGACTACAAGGAGTTGGCCCTACCGCCCGGCGCGGGACGGCCGGCGCTCGAGTTGAACGCCTTGCATGTCTGGCCCCGCGGCGGCTTCATGCTCATCGCGCTGCCGAACCCGGACGCGAGCTTCACCGCCACCTTGTTTCTTGCACGCAGTGGCGCACGCAGCTTCGCGACACTATCAACGCCACAATCGATCCATGATTTCTTTGCGCGCGAGTTCCCGGACGCCTTGCCGCTGATGCCCAACCTGCTGGCGGAGTTTCGCGAACACCCGCAGGCGCAGCTCGGCACCGTGCACGTCGCACCGTGGTACATCCGCGGCCAGGTGCTGCTCCTCGGCGATGCTGCTCACACCATCGTGCCCTTCCACGGGCAGGGAATGAACGCCGCCTTCGAAGACTGTGTGCTGCTCGATGAGCTGCTCGATCGGCATGGCGACTGGGAACGGCTGTTCGCCGAGTTCGACCGCATCCGGCGCCCGAATGCGGAAGCGATCGCCGCGATGGCGCTCGAGAACTATGTCGAGATGCGCGACAGCGTGCTCGATGCACGCTTCCAGCGCCACAAGGCGCTCGCGGTCGAGCTCGAACGCCGCTTCCCGGATCGCTTCATCCCGCGCTATTCGATGGTGATGTTCCATCCGGAAATTCCTTACGCCGAGGCGTTACGGCGCGGGGCCGTGCAGGAGAACATCCTCAACACACTTGATGCGCATGCGAGTGCATCGGGAACCCCGGATCTGGAACTGGCCCGATCCCTCATTCACGCACAGCTCCCTCCGATTAGCTCCCCTGATCTGACCCATCCGCAAAGAGCCTAAGGCCGTACACGCTCGAGCGTGGAGAATGTCATCGCGAATGGATGGCGATCGTCAGCGGGGTGCTCGATGCGCTCCATTTCGCGCCATTGCGACGCTTCGAACGGTGGAAATTCCGTGTCACCGGCAATGTGCGCGTGCACGCGTGTGAGATAGATACGACCCGCAAGCGGCATCGTCAGCCGAAAGATCTCGGCGCCGCCGATCACTGCGATCTCCGGCACAGGGCCCGCGCGTTCAATCCCCTCATCGAGTGATCGCACGGCAACCACGCCATCGGCGCGCCACGCCGGGTCGCGCGTCACCACGAGATTCTTGCGGCCTGGCAGCGGAGACCCGATCGCATCGAAGGTCTTGCGGCCCATGAGAACGGGCTTGCCCAGGGTGAGCGCCTTGAAGCGTTTCAGATCATCCGGCAGATGCCACGGCATCGCGTTCCCGCGGCCGATCACGTCGTTCTCAGCCGCAGCGACGATCAACGAAACCAGCGGCTTGAAAGGCATCGGCACGGCGGCGAGCGCTATGGCAGTCGATCTTGGCGTGGGTGCGAGTGCCGCGGGTCAGACCTCGACCGTCGTCGTCAGAATGACGACGCCACGTCCGGGCATGCGAAAGAACTCTGCCGCCTGCGTGCTGCGCCTCTGCATGCGCGCGAACAACTGTGTCTGCACACCCCGCCAGCCGGGAATCGGGCGTGGGCGCACGACGTGCTGACCGACGAAGAACGAGCAGTCTTCCGTGAAGATCCGTAAGCCGCGCGCACGGGAAGCTCTGAGCGCCTCGCCGACATCCGGCGTCTCCATGAATCCAAAGTGCGCAGTCATTGCGTACACCTGCGGCAGGATCTCTTCCACGCTCACGCGATGTGCAGGATCGCGGCGCGGCGTGCGCGCAATGTCGATATTGAAGATGACAATACGCTCGTGCACGACGTGGTTGTGCTCGAGGTTGCGGATCAGCGCCGACGGGACGATGTTCGGGTCGCTCGCCAGGAACACGCCGGTTCCGGGAACTCGCGTCGCACCCGCGATCAGCCTGTCGATCCGCGTGAGGGGCACGGCCATGTGCGCGAGTGAGGCGCGCAGATCGGCGCGCCCGCTGTGCCATGTGTAGAAGATCGCGAACAAGGCTGACGCCAGCGTGAGCGGAATCCAGCCGCCTTGGGGTATTTTGGTCATGTTACCGGCCAGGAATACACAGTCGACCGCGAACAGGAGTCCGAACAGCGCGATCACTACGGGCTTCGACCAACTCCACTGCGTCAGCGCGACGAATGCACCCAGCACTGTCGTGATGACCATGGTCCCGACGACCGCAGCGCCGTATGCGGCGGAAAGTGCGTCGGAGGAGCCGAAGCCGATCACGAAGGCCACGACCGCGACGAACAGCGCCCCGCTGACGGCGGGTACGTAAATCTGCCCTTGCTCGAGCGCGGAGGTCTGCAGCACTCGCATTCGTGGCAGCAGATCGAGCTGCACGGCTTGGCGCGCCACTGAGAATGCGCCGGAGATCACGGCTTGCGAAGCAATGACGGTAGCAGCAGTGGCGAGCACGACCATCGCCGGCAGCAGCTCCGGTGGCACCAGCGCGTACAGCGGTTTTGGCACACTGTACCCCGCCGCCAGGAGCAGCGCGCCCTGGCCGTAGTAGTTCAGGATCAGTGCCGGCCACACCAACGCGAACCACGCTATCCGCACCGGCGCCTTGCCGAAGTGTCCCATGTCCGCATACAGCGCCTCGCCCCCCGTGAGTGCCAGGAAAACGCCCCCGAGCACGGCGAGCGACACACCGGGTCGGCTCGTGAGCAGCGCAACGCCATAGCGCGGATCAAGAGCTGCGAGCACATGCGGCTGGCGCGCGATCGAAACGGCGCCCGACACGGCGATCGCGATGAACCACACGACCATCACCGGCCCAAACAACCGGCCCATCTTCGCCGTCCCGCGCCGTTGAATGAAGAACAGCAGCGCGAGCACGAGCACCGTTACGGGAATGACCACGTGATCGAGGTCAGGCTTGATCAGCTCGAGGCCTTCGACCGCGCTCAGCACCGAGATGGCGGGCGTGATCAGCGCGTCACAGAAGAACAGCGCCGTGCCAGCCATCCCGCACGCGAGCAGCACCCGCGACCAGCGACTCACTCCGGGGACTCGGTGCTCCGCGAGCGCCAGCAACGCCAGGATCCCTCCCTCGCCGTCGTTGTCGGCCCTCATCATGACCACGACGTACTTGAGGGTGACCGATATGGCGAGCGCCCAGAAGATGAGCGACAACACGCCGAGCACTGCCAGCACATCGGGAGTGCCCGCGGCCTTCAGGGAATTTTCGAAGGCGTACAGCGGGCTCGTGCCGATGTCACCGTAGACGATGCCTGTGGCACCGACCACGGCGGGCACTCCGACGCGCGCGCGCTTCATTTTCTCTTCGCAGCCCCGGAGCGCTTCCGCCGAGCCGCCGCGCGCTCCGGCCGAGCGATCGTGCGCTTCGGCCGCGCGGCCGCGCGCTTCGCCCGCGGCGCCGGGCGCTTGGGCGGCCACAGCATCGTGCCGCGGCACTTGGCAGCGCCGCAGCGGCACGCGTAGATCTCATCCACGTTCGGAGGATCGGCCTTCTCATGCCCGATCTGGTAGTCGTAACACAGTTCCTCCCCGGGCTCGATGTCGCGGATCGCCTCGATGAATACGCGCCGGTCCTCGATCGTGGACTCGCAGTTGGGATCGCACCCGTGATTGATGAAGCGCGCATCGTTCCCGCCGACGCCCGCATCGATCACCGTCCGTCGGTCGACGATGAACAGGAACGTGTGATTGTCGCTCTCGTCGTGATCTTCGTAGCGGCGATCCGCTTCTGCATGCGAAACGCGATCGCCGAGATATTCGACGATGCGCATGCCTTTCGCGATCCGTCGCAGCGCAAACGCACCGTGCCCGTGCACTCTCGAGCGTCGGATCCTGTAGAGCGGGAGCTTGCCGTTGCGAGCGCTCGCCATGGTCAGACCGCGACGGGTGCCTTGATGGCGGGGTGATGCTGGTAATTCACGATTTCGATGTCCTCGTAGTCATAGTCGAAAAGGGTCGGTGGCCGGCGGCGGAACGTCAGCTGCGGCAGCGGGAGCGGCGTGCGCGTGAGCTGCAGATCCGCCTGCTCGAGATGGTTCAGGTACAGATGGCAGTCCCCGCCGGTCCAGATCAGATCCCCGGGCTCAAGATCGCACTGCTGCGCCAGCATGTGCGTCAGCAGCGCGTAACCAGCAATATTGAACGGCACACCCAGGAACACGTCCGCGCTGCGCTGGTACAACTGGCACGAGAGCCGCCGCCCCGCGACGTAGAACTGAAAGAATGCGTGACACGGCATGAGCGCCATCTGCTGAAGCTCCCCCACGTTCCAGGCACTCACAATGATGCGCCGCGAATCCGGATTGGTTCGCAGTTGCTGCACCACCTGGCGCATCTGATCGATCGTACGGCCGTCCGGCGCGAGCCAGGCACGCCATTGCTTGCCGTAGACCGGGCCGAGCTCACCGCGCTCGTCGGCCCATTCGTCCCAGATGGTCACGCCATGCTCGCGCAGCCAGGCGACGTTCGTGTCGCCGCGCAGGAACCACAGCAGCTCGTAGATCACCGAGCGCATGTGGATCTTCTTCGTCGTGACGAGCGGAAAGCCTTGCGCAAGATCTAATCGCAGCTGGCAGCCGAACAGTGACAGCGTTCCGGTCCCCGTGCGGTCGCCTTTGGGTACGCCAGTCGTACGGATCTGGCGCATCAGCTCCTGATACTGCTTCATTGAGCAACGGCGAAGTTACCCGAAGGGGCACGGCGCCGGTACGCAATCGTGAGCAGCACGGCGCCGGCCACCAGCATGGGAAGCGACAGGAGCTGCCCCATGGTGAACCAGCCACCTGCGAGATAGCCGATGTGCTCATCCGGCACACGCACGAATTCGATGCCGAAGCGCGCCACTGCGTACAGCACCAGGAACAGACCCGAAGGCGCAAGCCGCGGGCGCGGTTTCGACGTGAACCACCACAGCACCACGAACAGCACCAGCCCCTCGAAGAACGCTTCGTAGAGCTGCGAAGCATGCCGCACCTGGCCGTCCACGCTGAACCCCCACGGCACCGTCGTGGGTTTTCCCCAGAGCTCGCCGTTGATGAAGTTGCCGATGCGGCCGACGAACAGGCCGAGGCCCGGAAGCGGCACCGTGAAGTCGAACACGTCGGCTACATTGCGCTTGCGCCGATACGCGAACAGGGTCAGCGCGACGATTACGCCGAGCAGCCCGCCGTGGAAGGACATGCCACCTTCCCAGATCTTCAGCGGGTACCAGGGATCCTTGATCCAGAAGTCGAGGCCGTAGAACAGCACGTAGCCGATGCGGCCGCCGAGGATGACGCCGAGCATGGCGTAAAACACGAGGTCATCGACATCGCGCGCATCCCAGGTGCTGCCCGGGCGCGCGGCCCGACGCCGCGCGAGCCACCACGCGGCCCCGAAGCCGATCAGGTACATGATGCCGTACCAGTGCACCCGGATCGGACCGTAGCCGAACAGCGGGCCGATTTCGAACGCGATCGGGTTGAAGCCGGGATAATGCAGCATGCGCGAAAGTTTAGCCGTTTCGTCTGTTACTCGCGCGTGACGCGGCAGAAAAAGGCTTTGAGATAGCGCGTCTCGGGAACGGCCGGATGCACGGGATGGTCCGGCGACTGGCCTCCGGCCTCCAGGATCTGCACGACGCGGCCCGCGTGGCGCGCAGCCGCCTGGATCGCGGCCGACAGTTCATCCGGCTCGAGGTGGTAGGAGCACGAGCACGAGATCAGCAGGCCGTCACGGTCGATGAGACCGAGCGCCAGCTGATTGAGCTTGCGGTAAGCCGCCTGGCCTTGCGGGATATCCTTCTTGCGCTTGATGAAGGCCGGCGGGTCGAGGATGACCGCATCGAACCGCTCGCCGCGCTCATGCAGCGCCTTCATGGCGTCGAACGCGTCGGCGTGTGTCGTCGCCACCTGCATGCCGTTCGCGACGGCGTTGCGCCGGGCAAATTCGAGTGCGAGGTCCGAAGAATCGATGCAGTGCGCAGAGTGCGCACCGTGTGCCAGCGCCGTGACCGCCCATGCGCCGGCGTAACTGCAAACATCGAGGACGCGCGCGCCGGCCCAGAGATACCGCGCCAGGCGCGCACGATTCGCCGTTTGATCGTAGAACCATCCGGTCTTCTGTCCGGCGCGGAGCGGTGCGACGAACCGCAGACCCCCTTCGATCACCTCGACCTCATCCGGTACATTGCCGAATGCGACCTCCGTCGCCTGGCTCAACTGCTCGAGATCCCGCGCCGCAGAATCGTTCTTCCAGAACAGACCGGCGGGCGCGAGCACTTTGCGGACGGCCTCCTCGACGTCCTGCCGGAACGCTTCCATCCCGAGCGTCGCAATCTGCCCGACGACCAGCTCACCGTACCGATCCAGAATCAGCCCCGGCAGCCCGTCCGACTCGCCGAAGACGAGGCGGTAGTAAGGCTCGCGGGTCAGACGCTCTCGCAGCGCGAGCGCAACGTTGAGGCGATGGGTGATGAGCGAGCGGTCGAGCGGGTACTCAGGGTCACGCCCGACGATGCGCGCGCAGATCAGTGCATGCGGGTTGACGTAGGCGTGGCCGAGGAACTGATCGCGATCCGAATGGACGCGCACCGGCCCACCCGGCGTGAATTTGAGAAGCGGGGTGAGATCGTTGTCGATCTCGTTGCTGAACACCCAAGGGTGTCCGGCACGGATGCGTCGATCTTCGCCGCGCTTGAGCTTGAGAACTGGAGTTTCGTGTGGCATCGCGTGTCGTGCACCGGCATGCAGGCCCGAAATCTTCAGGCCGGGCAGCGGTTATAGTGGTGCCCATTCTACTCGAAACCGGCTAACTCCCATGGCACATGCATCGGCGGGCGGCGCCTCGAACCGTCTGGCGCACGAGACGAGCCCTTATCTGCAGCAGCATGCGGGCAATCCCGTGGACTGGTATCCGTGGGGGAGCGATGCGCTCGAGCGAGCTGCCCGCGAGCGCAAGCCCATTTTGCTGTCCGTAGGCTACGCGGCGTGTCATTGGTGCCATTCCATGGCCCACGAATCGTTCGAGGATGCCGAAACCGCGCGGCTCATGAACGAGCTGTTCATCAACATCAAAGTCGACCGCGAAGAGCGCCCCGATATCGACCGCATCTACCAGATCGCGCAGCAGATGCTCACGCAGCGCTCCGGAGGTTGGCCGCTCACGATGTTCCTGACGCACGATGATCAGCGCCCGTTCTTCGGCGGCACGTACTTCCCGAAAGAGGCGCGCTTCGGCTTACCCGCGTTCAAGGATGTGCTGCGCAAAGTGGCGAAATACTATCGCGAGCACGAAGCGGAGCTGCGTCAGCAGAACGAATCGCTCATGCAGGTGTTCACGCAGCTGAACCCTCCACCCGCAGCACCCGACCTGCAATTTGGCGACGCGCCGATCAGAGCCTGCCGCAAGCAGCTCGCGCAGACCTTCGATGGCCGCTTCGGCGGCTTCGGTGGCGCGCCCAAGTTCCCGCATCCCAAAACGCTCGAGCGGCTGCTGCGCGACTGGCACGCGAGCTCGGCCAAGAGCGAACCGGACCTGCACGCGCTCTACATGGCGACCCTCACGCTGCGCCGCATGGGAGAGGGCGGCATCTACGACCAGATCGGCGGCGGCTTTTGTCGCTACTCCGTCGACACTTACTGGATGATCCCGCACTTCGAAAAGATGCTCTACGACAACGGTGCGCTGCTTGCCGTCTATGCCGAGACCGCGGTGGCGACGGGCGATGCGTTCTACGCGCGCATCGCCGCAGACACTGCGAGCTGGGTCATGCGTGACATGCAGTCCCCCGAGGGCGGCTACTACTGCAGCCTCGATGCGGACTCTGAGGGGCACGAGGGCAAGTTCTACGTCTGGGACAAGGACGAAGTGCGTAGTGCCCTCACGGATACCGAGTACGCAGTGTTCGCGCCCCGCTTCGGCCTCGATCGCGACGCCAACTTCGAGGGGCGCTGGCACCTGCACGTGTTCCAGTCACTCGAACAGATAGCAGCGGCAACCGGCGGTCGCAAGGTTGAGGAGGTCGCAAGGCTCATCGATTCGGCGCACGCCAAACTCCTCGCAATCCGCAATGCGCGCGTCTGGCCCGGGCGTGACGCGAAGATCCTCACGTCCTGGAACGCCCTGCAGATTCGCGGCATGGCTATCGCTGCACGGGCGCTCGCTCGCGAGGATCTCGCCGCAGCGGCGACCCGCGCGCTCGATTTCATCCGCCGCACCCTTTGGCGCGACGGCCGGCTGCTCGCCACGTACAAAGACGGGCGCGCGCACCTCAATGCCTATCTGGACGATTATGTTTTTCTGGCCGACGCCGTGCTCGAACTGCAGCAGGTGCGCTTCCGCAGCGAGGAACTGGCCTTCGCGCGCGCTCTACTGGATGCCGTGCTCGAGCACTTCGAGGACCCCGAGGCGGGCGGTTTCTTCTTCACCTCGAACGACCACGAGTCCCTCATTCACCGCTCCAAGTCCTTCAGCGACGATGCGACCCCCGCCGGCAACGGCATCGGCGGGTTCGTCCTGCAGCGCCTGGGCCACCTCCTCGGCGAACCGCGCTACCTCGCAGCCGCCGAACGCACCCTGCGGTCCGGATGGCAGGCGCTGACCACGCATCCGCACGCGCACACCAGCCTCCTTGCAGCACTCGAGGAGCTGCTCGAGCCGCCGCAGATCGTGATTCTGCGGGGCGAGCCGGCGAAGCTGCAGGAGTGGCAGGGGCAGCTGGCAAAGCTGTACGCGCCTCACCGCTTGGTTCTGGGCGTGCCCTCTTCCCTCGCGGATTTGCACCCCGCGCTAGCTGACAAGACCGCGCGTGGCACCGCAGTCGCCTACGTTTGTCGGGGCAACACCTGTTCCGCGCCGATCGACTCACTGAGCGGGCTACTGCACGAGCTGGGCGGTGATCGTACGAGCGCGTAAGCCGCGGCGCTCCCGAAGGTCCCGCGGCGCTCCTGAAGGTCCCACGCCGCTGCTGAATTCCCGCACCGGCGCTCGCAGGATCCAGATGGTTTCCAAATCGACTCGCCTGGAACCAAACCGTTGCGCTACGCTATTCGCCAACGTCAGCGCCACCCCATACGAACAAAAGCGAGGCTATATGGCACTCACCGAATGGATGATGAAGGGAACCGAATTCGCCCATTGCAACTGCGACTGGGGCTGCCCTTGCCAGTTCAACGGTCTGCCCAGTCACGGCAACTGCTGCGCACACACCTTTGTCCAGATCGATCAGGGGCATTTCGGGAACGTGCCCCTCGATGGGCTGCGGTGGGGCATCCTCGCCGCGTGGCCCGGGCCGATCCACCTCGGCCATGGCACCTTTCAGGCGATCGTCGATGAGCGCGCGGATGCGAAGCAGCGCGCGGCGCTCGAAGCCGTGGCGCTCGGACGCGAGACAGATCCGGGCAAGCTCGTCTGGCAGATCTTTGCAGCGATGACCGAGACCACACTGCCCACCCTCACGAAGCACATCGACCTTGCCATCGACCTCAAAGGGCGCACGGCGAAGCTGAGCGTGCCCGGCATCATCGAGGCCGATGCCGGCGCCATCCGCAATCCGGTCACGGGAGCACCGCACCGTGTGAGCGTAACGCTACCCGAGGGGATCGAGTTCACCACAGCGGAGTTCGGCAGTGGCAATGCCCGAGCGTCATCGGGGCCCATCAAGCTCGACTTCACCAATACGCACGCGCATATGGCCCCGATTCACTGGAGTACACATGGCGTAGTTCGCTGAATCTTCACGGATCCACACCGTGTGAATGCGACCACCCTCGAATCCGCCCTGCGGCGCGACCGGTTGCTGGTGTCCGCAGCGCTCGTCGCGGCAGTCATTTTGTCCTGGAGCTGGATCGTGCCGATGGCGCGCGACATGTATGGCCCGATGCAGGGCGCCTCTGCGTGGATGATGGCCGGTACCTGGGACGCGACGCACGTGCTTCTGCTGTTTGGCATGTGGGTCGCAATGATGGTCGGCATGATGCTGCCCTCTGCCGCACCTGCAATGCTGATTTTCGCCGCGGTGGTTCGCAGAAGCCCCGACGCGGAGCGCACGCACCTTCGCACGTACGCCTTCGCGGCCGGATACCTGGCGATCTGGACGGCGTTCAGCGCCGCTGCGACGATTCTGCAGCGTGCACTGAGCTCGCAGCTACTGCTCTCGCCCATGATGGAGCTTCGCGGTCGCCTGCTGGGCGCGCTGTTGCTGATAATCGCCGGTGCTTACCAGCTCACCCCCGTCAAGCGCGCCTGTCTCGCGTCCTGTCGGTCACCTGCCGCGTTCATCACCGAGCATTGGAAGCCCGGCGACTGCGGCGCATTCCGTCTCGGTGTCGAGCACGGTCTGCATTGTCTCGGATGCTGCTGGGCGCTGATGTTGCTGCTTTTCGTCGGCGGCGTCATGAATCTGTACGTGATCGCCGCGATCACCGTCCTCGTACTGATCGAGAAGCTTGCGCCGCGTGGCGCGCAGGGAGGGCGCCTGAGCGGATGCGCGCTGATCGTGATCGGCGCAACGATCATTGGTTACGGGCTGCTGCGCTAGCCTCGAGGCGTCTAGGGCTACCCCGTCGGTGCGGCCTTGAGCTTGATCCATTCCGGATTCGTCTCCACCTGGACACCGAACTTCTGGCGCACCGCCTCGACGACACTCTCGAGATTCATGACACCGAACCGACCACTGAGGGTGAGCGCCCCGACCCCGGGCCCCTCGAGCATCAGCCGGCGCCTGTTGTAGCGGTTGAGCTCCGCGGCTACCTGCTCGAGTGGCGTCGAATCGAAGACGATCTTGCCGGTCCGCCAGGCGAGGCGACGCTCGATGATGCTCGGAGAAAGTGCCTCGAGCGTAAATTGCCTCGGCCCGACCCTCGCCCCCTGCCCCGCCCTCACCTGCGCAAGGG
>FTFB01009906.1_pt1 | contig 15362 bp, 14 predicted proteins | sample 1658331 | NCBI WGS metagenome assembly FTFB01 (sample SAMEA3914816, study PRJEB12502) | metagenome | biome: forest; material: soil | place: USA | collected 2011-09-16 | depth 0.3 m | reverse complement strand
GCTTCGGCAGTCTCCTGTCCGAAGGGACGGAGCATCCGCCATACGTCAGGTTCGACTGGCGCGTGGCGACGCCAGGCGACGACGAAGTGATGCCGCGTGAGCTGGCCGACTACTTCATCGACACGGCGGCCGCCTCGTCGACGGCGCTGGAAGCATTCGCGTGTCTGCGCGCCTTTCTTCGCAGCCGCAGCTTCGATCTGTACGACGGCTGCTTCTTCATGAACATCGCCGGCGATGTGATTTGCGGCGAGGTCTCTGCGGACAATCTCGGCAAGCTTCGCTACATCGGGAACGCTCCGGAGCTGCGGGAGCCCACGGCAGCCATCGACAGGTCGATCACGGTCGCCCGCTGGAGAGCGATCTGCGAGTCGCTTGGGGGATAGGCCGCGCGGGCGCCATCACTTGCGCGCCCGCTCGAGATCCGACGCAAGCGTTCGTGCAGCCATCTTGAAATGCAGCCCGGCCCAGAGAAACGCAACGGACGCCACGGCGAGTATCGAGTAGCGGATGGCGGAGGCACCGACGGAAGGCATCAGCGCGTCGTTCAGCGCTCCGACGAGAAGCGGCCCCAGCCCGAGGCCGATGACGTTCGCGACGAGAAGGTTCACTGCGGTTGCCACGGAGCGCCGGGGCGCGCCGGCGAGATCCTGGATCGTCGCATGATACGGCCCAAGCCAGGCATGCATCAGGATCACCGCGAACACGTGCGTGCCGAGCGCGACCATGGGATTCGATGTGAGGAACACGACGGCCAGCGCCGGCACGGCTGCAGTCACCGCGATCGCGGGAAACCGCACGCGGTTGCGAATGTCCCGCCTGATGAGGTTGTCGGCCAGTAGTCCGCCTCCGATGGCGCCCGCCGTTCCCCCGATGCCGTAGATGAACGCGAGCCACGGCGCGATTTGCGCGATCGTGAAGCCGTGCACGCGAATGAAGTACGATGGAATCCAGATGCCGCTCGCGGCGAGTCCCAGAATCAGCAGCGTGTTCGCCGCCACCATATGCCGATACGAGGCCAGTCCGGCGAGATAGCGGACCACCTGCCGCAAGGCAGGGGCGCTCACGCTCGCAGTCAGCGCGTCGCTCATGCCCCGTGTCGGCTCCCGCAACGTCAGCAGCATGAGCAGCGCAAGCAGCATCCCCGGCGCACCGGCCGCCCAGAATGCCGCGCGCCATCCGTAATCGGATGCAACGGTGCCGATGACCATGAAGCCGACGAATACGCCAACCGGCTGTGCGGCGTTGATGAACGCGAAGGCACTCGATCTGCGCGGCCCGGAAACGTAGTCCGCGAGCAGCGAGAAAGAGGGCGGAGTGCCTCCCGCCTCGCCGATGCCGACGCCCACTCGCGCGAGCAGGAGCAGGGCAAAGCTCGGCGCAAATCCGCACAGGAGGGTCATCGCGCTCCAGAGGCTGAGCGCAAGAGCCATGAGGTTCCGTCGATTCCACCGGTCGGCAAGCCAGCCAGCGGGAATACCGAGCGTCCCGTAAAGAACGGAGAACGCGAGCCCGCTCAGGAGCCCGAGCTTCAGGTCCGTGAGCGCGAACTCGGCCTTGATCGGCTCGAGAATCACCGCGACGATCTGCATGTCCAGGAATCGCAGCAGCAGGGTCATCCACACGAGCGCCAGCACATAGCGCACGTACGCGCTGCTCGCCGGCCGCACCGTCGTGGATGGCCGAACAGCATCTGCAACGGGATAAGCGTCCATTCGCAAGTCTCCTTCAGATGTGCCGTCCGGCCTCAGTCCAGTACGGGGTTCGCAGCTCACGTCGCCGCAACTTGCCGCCGGCGTCGCGTGGCAACGCAGGCAGGTAGTCGAGGCCGCGCGGGCATTTCGTGGAGCCTAGCCGCGCGCGCAGGAAATCGAGGATCTGGGCGTCCACTTCGGCCGAGCGCGCCACATCGGGAGCGAGCTGGATCGCCATGCGCACTTCCTCACCCCATTCCGGATGCGGGATGCCGAATGCCGCGCAATCCGCGACCAGCGGATGCGTCGCGAGGACGCCCTCGAGTTCCGCTGGATAGATGTGCTCGCCGCGGCACGCGATCATGTCGGTCCGGCGGTCGAGCAGGAAAAGATAGCCCTCGTCGTTCAGATAGCCGATGTCGCCAACTGTCGCGAAGTCGCCGTGGCGGCTGTTCTTCGTTTTCTCCGGGTCGCCCTTGTAGACGAAATCGCTTGCTTCCGTCACCCGCATGTAGATCGCGCCGGCCTGTCCTGCGGGCAACTCGCGACCGCGCTCGTCCAGGATCTTTACCTCGTGCGGTAGCGTTGCGCGGCCAACGGTGCCAGGGAATTTACGCGAATCGTCGGGGCTCGCGACCGTCGCGCCGACTTCGGTTGCCCCGTACGACTCGAAGAGAATGTCACCCCACCACCGAAGCATCCCGGCTTTCGCCTGCACCGGACACGGTGCTGAACCGTGGATCACGGCGCGAAGAGAAGACGTGGAGAAACTCTCCCGTGTCTGCTCGGGCAGCTTCAGGAGCGAGAGAAACTGAAACGGCACCATGAAGGCCGTGGTCACCCGATGTTTCTCGATCAGCTGAAGCGCAAGGCGCGGATGCCATGTCGGCATCAAGACCAGCTTGTGCCCCATGTGCAGGGCGTAGGACGAGAAGAACATCGGTGCCGCGTAGTGCAGCGGGCAGGTGCACAGATGCACTCCGTCGCGCGGCCGGACGGAGAACATCGTCATGAACCAGTCGATCATCCCAAAGTAGATCAGCTCCGGTGGCCTGTGCGACCACTGCCGGAGTACGCCCTTTGGCCGTCCCGTTGTGCCTGACGTGTAGGCCAGCAGGGCGCCGCAAGCGCGTGCGGAAGGAGGATCGACCGCACAGTTTCCGAACGCTTCTTCGTAGGGCTGCCAGCCCGTCCGTTCACCAACGGCGATCTTCGGAAGCGCCAGGCGATCGAGCCGCTCTTGCAGGTCTTCTCTTGCGCACGTCGGGTCCAGAACCAGGATGCTGGCATCGCTGTCCGCCAGCAGGTATTCGACTTCGCTGAGCGACATGCCGGGATTCAGCGTCATGAGCAATGCGCCAATCTGACTCGTGGCGAGAGACAGAGCGACGAGTCTCCCGCACTTCGGCATGAGAGTGGCGACTACGGATCCTTTCCCGATGGCAAGCGCCTGAAGGCCATTCGAGATGCGGTTCGTTTCGGCGAACAGGCGATGCGCCGGCCACTCCAGGCCGGCTTCATCGACGAGCGCGATGTCGTCCGGATGCCGTTCGGCATGTCGCCAGAAATCCAGCACTTCCCTCTGCATTGGCGAGCCCCCTACTCAACACACGTCCCTGGATGGAAATGAACTCACGGATACAGCAGGCGGACGCTCCATGCGTCCCCGTCGCGCAGATATTCGTATCGCCTGTGCCGTCGGTGCGTGTGGCTCTCCCACAGCTCCACACGGCTCGCTCGAAGCTGCATCCCGCCCCAGTCGGCGGGGCAGGCGATGGCCTTGCCAGCAAGCTCGAAGCGAAAGGCCTCGATTTCCGCGTCCAGTGTGTCGAAACTCGACAGCGGCTCGCTCTGTCTCGATGCGAGGCTCGACAGCTGGCTCTCGCGATCGCGCTCCGCGAAGTAACGCTCCGAGAGGTGGCGCTCGAGTCTCGAACAGCGTCCTTCAATGCGCACTTGCCGGCCGAGCCGTTGCCAGTGAAACGCCACAGCTGCGGCAGAATTTGCCGCGAGCTGAAGCGCCTTGCGGCTGCCGTAGTTCGTGTAGAACACCAGTTCGCCAGCATACATTCCCTTGAAGTGCACAAAGCGCACGGACGGTCCGTGCTCGTCGGTTGTGGCGAGCGCCATGATGTCCGCGGTGTCGGGTAGCGCTGCCTTCGCTTCTTCGTGCCAGCGCCGGAACCACGCAAGCGGATCCGCCGGAAGGTTCTCGCGGTTCATCGAATCTGCCGCCGAACTTCCTGGCTGAGGCGCTCCAGCGATTCCATCATCGTCGCGACGGGCAGGTGTGCATAGCCGAGCCGCGTTCCGTGCAGATGAGGCGTGCCGGAGAACCAGTCCTGCAGGGGTGTGGGCAGCAGCACATCTTTCTCCGCCATCCGTTCGGTGAGCAGAGCGAGGTTCACGCACCGGGGAAGCTCGAGCCACAAGGTGGGGCCGCCGCCCGGCGTCGTCCAGCGAACGCCTTCAGGCATTACGGATTCAAGTGTGTCGATGCAGGCGTGATAGCGGACATCGAGCTCGGCCTGGAGCGCGCTCAGATGCTCGTCGTAGTAACCGCGATCCAGAAACTCGAACAGGACAGTCTCGACGATGGTCGCGCTGCCGAGAGTGGCTACATGCTTCGCTTCCAGTAGGGCATGGCGGGTGCGCTCGTTGGCGAGCATGTAGCCGATGCGCAGGGAGGGGAGCAGCTTCTTCGTGAATGAGTTCAGATACAGCACGTTCTCTCCCCCGAGTGCGCGGAGCGGGGGACGGTACTCGGAGTACGACAGCATGTCGGACCCCCAGTCGTCCTCGAGCAGCCCGACATCGAACTTCTTCGAAAGCGCGATGACATGGTGGAGCTCGGCGGTCGAGTAGGAGTAGCCGGTCGGGTTCTGAAAGTTCGTCGTCAGGTACAGCAATGCTGGCCTCGAAGACTCGATGCGCTCCTGCCAGGACGCAGGATCGATGCCCGTGAACGGGTCGAGCGGCAGGCTGGTGAGGCCAACTCCGGCAACCTCGAACATCCGCTTGCCGACACCGTATGTCGGGTTCTCGATCGCCATCGTTCGTTTCTTCAGCGATCGCGTCACGAGGTCCATCGCCTGCTGAGAGCCCGTCGTGAGGATGATGTCCTCGGCTCTCGCCGCAATGCCGCGCTTCATGAGGCGTTTTGCGATCAGGGCTCTGAGCGGTGCGTAACCCTGAGCGCTGTAGTCGTAAGGCAGCCCCGTATCCTTCAGAACCGCGCGAAAGCATTGAGCGAGTCGCTCGCGCGGCAGGAGATCCGGGTCGATGAACGGGCTGCCGAGATTGATCCCGCGCCGCTCGCTCGAACTGGCGCTCACCATTCGTGCTTCACGAAGCTCGGGCAGCGCAGGCGGACGGGATTGCGCGCGTCGGCGCGGCCGGCGTCGGGCCGCGACTACATAGCCGTGTCCGTTGCCCTCGACGAGCCCTCGTGCAGCGAGCTCGCGATATGCTCCATTCACCGTGTTCTTCTCGACGCGCAGCTGGTGCTGGAGCACTCGCGCAGGCGGAAGGCGGAAGCCCACGATCCCGCTGCTCGAGGCAAGCTCCCGTTCGATCGCCGAGACGATGTCGAGCCGGGTCACGCGCTGGTTCGCAGTGGCGCGCTCGATGCGCAGCCGGACATATGGCGAGCTTCCATTCGCGCGGGTCATACGGCCTCCGTTTTCTCTAGGCTAGCAGGTATGCATCCCGACGCTAAAGGCGAGGGATGCGCGACGGCCTGCGCGCCATTGCTCCGGAGCAAGTCTTCGGACGATCATGGCGCGCGTCGCAGTTTCCGCTGTTGGAATCTGCCGACCTTCCGGTTGCTGCGTGCAAACGCCCAACGTTCTGATGCAGCGGGAATGATCTGTACGACGGCCTGAAACAGAGTGGTGGCAGCCGATGCGATACGGTCTGATCGCGGAGAAATCCTTCGAAGCACTGTGGATAAACGATTCATCGGCGGCGCCCGCCGCATACGATGCGCTCCTGCCTCTGCTGCAAGCGAAGGCGCTCATGCTCTTCGTCAGGCTTGGGATAGTCGATCTTCTGTATGCGCACGCGCAGACCGCTCAGGAACTGTCTCGCTCGTCCGGGCTGGATGAGACGGCGCTCAGATTGCTGCTGAGAGTCGTCGCGGCGGCCGGCTATGCGAAGTGCGATGGAGGCCGGTTCAGCCTGACCGAGCGCTCGCGTCGCGGTCTGTGCGAGGGGGCCCGCGCCACCCGAAGGGCCCATATCCGCTTCATCGAGCTGATCTGGAGCGCGATCGGCCAGATGGAAGGCTCGCTGAGGTCGGGCCTGGGCCTCGACATGCACGCCCTGCTGCGCGGGGAAGACGAATGGGCCGTTTATCAGCAGTCGATGCTCGAGGATGCGCGAGTGGGCGCGTCGGTGGTGGCGGCGTTGCTGCCTGTCCCGAACGGTGCGCGAAAGCTCCTGGACGTGGCGGGTGCGCACGGGGCGTATGCAGCGGCCCTATGCCGCACACACCCTCCGATGCGCGGCGAGGTGCTGGAACTGCCAGAGGCGCTCGAGGAGTCGATGAGGATTGCGCGGGCCGCAGGCCACTCGGACGTCGTCTCGCACCGCGCGGGAAACGCGCTCTTCGATGATCTCGGCACCGGCTTCGATGTCGCCGTTCTGAGCAACATCCTGCACCATCTGGATGCGAGCCAGTGCAGCCGGCTGATGTATCGCGTGCGCGCCGCGTTGAATCGCAACGGCACGGTCGGCATCTGGGACTGGCGGCCGTCGGGAGACGAAGAAGCGCCTGATCTCCTTTCGGATGGCGTCGCGCTTTTCTTTCGGACCTGTTCGGCAGGCCAATGCCATGCCACGCAGGACTACTGCGATTGGTTGCGAGAGGCGGGGTTCACCGATGTCGTGGTGCGAACTTCGGCCATCGCTCCCCAGCAGGCGCTCGTTTGCGGGCGGGTTGCCGCCTGACTTGGTTGTTTCAGGGAGGATCGCAGTGATGGACGACAGGGAACCTCAGGATCTTCACGCGCTGATCGCATCGACGCTTGCGACCGCCTGCCACTGCAAAGTCGAAGCCCTGCGCGAGGAGATGAACCTCGTCGATATCGGGCTCGACTCCGTGGCGCTCGTGAGCGTCGTCGCTCAGATCGAGGCAAGCCGGAATCGCGAGCTCAGCGAGAGCGAGCTGCTCGCACTCTTCCGTACACGCAAGGTCGGCGACATCATGGCTCTGGCGCACAAGATGATGGGGGCAGAGCAGAGCGCCTGACGGAGGGCTCCTGCGTCGGGGGTGGCGCACTCTCGAGAACGTTTGCCACGGCCACGCGGACTCTGTCCATCACACGCTCGGAGACTCTGCCCATCGGCAACAGCAAGGCGATGGCAGCCGAGCGCTTGCAGATGCGGAACAGCGGTTTGCCGTCGCGCCCGGTCACGACCTCATCATGCGGCCTCGGCTTGAGCCGCTTTCCCGGCGTCCCGGCGGTCAGCAGCTGCTGATAGATCTCGCGTGCCGGCGGTCGCGCGGCCATCGCGGCGATGGCGCGAGCGCGTGCACAGGTGGCGGGCCGGTGCTGCGGATTCTCCAGAATCTCCGAGAGCTCCAATCCCCAGTTCTCGCAGATGTCGGACGGTTTTTCGAACGCACCGACCACGGCCGCGGGGAGGTGGGCAAGCTTCAGCAGGCGGGACACCTGTGAGGAGGAGATCTTCAGCGTGCGCGCGATGTCGTCCTGGGATTTGAAGTAGCCGCCGCGCAGCCAGCGCAGATAACTCACCCCGCGTTCGAACGGGCTGATGTCCTGGCGATGCCGGTTCTCGATGTCCATGGCGATGATGGCTTTGGTATCGTCGATGTTGCGCAACTCGACCAGCAACGGGCGGTTGAGCTGGCGGGCGACGAAGAGCCGCCGTGCGCCATAGATGAGCTCGATGTCGAAGCTGTGCTCGCCCACCAGGCGACGCCCGAGCGCCGGCACGAGCTGGCCGTGGCTCGAGACGCTCTCGATCATCTGCTTGCAGGTGGTCTCCGCGATGTGGGCATCGATCCTGTCATGCAGGTCCCACATACGGCAGCGGAACGGGTCGGCTTCCACAACGTTCTTCATTCGTCCTCCCTGCGCAAACGATTGTCGATCGACGTCCTGTTCGTTGCCCCTGTTTATCGTCCCCGGCCGGCACGTCGCTTCCATCGCGCGACGCAAGCGGCTCGGTGCCCGGCTGGGAAGGGGTTTGTGCCCCTACCAGTCGGTCATTGTTGTTGCCAGTTCTCGGGCTTCAGCTTCTGAGACGAACGCGGGGTCCACCGTGACATACAGCGGCCAGCGGGTTCCCCTCGCCATGACGACCACGCCGCGCCTGAACGTCAGCCACCCCCGCTGCGTCTGAACGGGCATCACTTCCACGTTCTCCCGCGCTGAGAGCTGCATGCTCTTTGATGGAATGAAGTTGTATTCGTTCTCCACGAACCCGCAGTTCGTGTGGTAGTGCGACGGCGCGAGCGCACGGATCAGCAGTCCGTAAGGCACCCAGCGGTGCGTGCTCGTGACGGTATGCCTGACGAGCGCGCGAGCCACGTCTTCCGTCACGGAATAATCGACGTTCTCCAGTCGGAAAATCAGGTAGTCGAGCAGGCAGCCAACGAGTGCGTGATCGCCCGGTACCAAGCCACGCCGTGCGGTGATCGAGTTGACCAGCAGGTCGGAGCGGGACGTGACCCGGTGCAGCGCCTGAACATATCGTGCCAGCAGGAGGATCGACGCCGTTGCTCCTGCATCGGCCGCCCGCGCCTGGATGCGTGCGATAGCGTTCTCGCTGAGCTCGCCCGTCAAGGTTGCCGAGCCGCCATGTGGCTCGCGAAGCCGGGGATCGGGTGGGTGGCCCGCAAGACGCTGCTGCCACCAGGCGATGTTCTCGCGACACCGCGCGGAACTGACGTACCGGAACTCGTCTTCGGCGAGCTCGCCGATGGAGTACTGGGCCGGTTCGAGCTGCGCGGGCCGGCCGGCGGCGAGGCTGTCGAACTTCAGGGCCACGTCGTTACAGAGATAAACGAGGCCGGCCAGGTCGGTGACGCTGTGATTCATCGTGAGGATCACGGCGCACTCGCGCTGGTTTCGGCGGAACAAGGCGAGGTGCACCAGCTTCGGGAAGTGGGATCTGCGTGCCTGCTCGCCGCCCGCGCGCGAGATCGCCGCACGCCACTCCTCATCGGAAGCGTCGTGTCCACAGGGAGCAGGGGGCGTTTCGACGGAAAGACACACATCCGTGAAAAGCCGCCATTCCTCGCCGACGATCTCGAACCGCGCTCCGAGCATTGCGTGCTTCGCACGGATCTCTTCCATCACGTTGAGCACGAGCTGCGCATCTGCAGCCATCCTGAGGAAGAAAACGATCCCGATATTGTGATTGCAGTAGGTCGGGTCCCGAAGATAGAGGTCGAAGAACCGCTTTTCGGTTTCCCGGGTGCGGAATGAACCCGCGGAGGCACTCGGTGCAGAAGCCGGCGATGGAATGATGGCGGCAGACATGGGCGTGCGGGCGCGTCATCGTGGCAGCGAGCAGCCTGCACTACACGCCAGCGGGCTCGGGCGTGTCAAGCGAGCTTGCGATGGGCGGCGGCGAATTCTTGCGTGATGGAAATGTGCAACCCGAAATCGCCACGCGACTTTTTTTTCGATGCGACGGCCGCCGGCCGCACGTGAGGTCACAGCTTCAGGTGCAGCTCGCACTGCTCCAGTGCGAATCTCGCTTCATCGAACAGGCAGCTCACTTCCAGTCGACCGCCGTCCAGCACCAGAGGGAGCCAGTAGCGCTGGTCGGGCCACATGCGCTCGAACGGCAGGCGTCCGCGCGGATACCAGTGCACCAGGTCCTCCACGCCTCGTGGTTCCCCGCTGAACTCCGTGACGGAGAAAATGTGGATGAGCAGCTCGTGCGGCTGCGGTCCCGTCAGCACGAGGCGCACCAGCCCGTGCGACGTCGGCTCGTGGATGACCAGGCTTGTCTCTTCAGCCACTTCGCGTTTGATGGCCTGAACGGGTGTTTCGCCGGGCTCGATCTTTCCTCCCGGCCCGTTCAGCACGCCTGCCCACCGCCGGCCAGGTCCGCGCTCCTGAAGGAGAACTTTTCCATCGCGCACGATGAAGCAGGTCGCCGTGAGTAGTACGCGGGACTTTTCTCCAGATGCGGTGTGGCCGCCGTAAACCGTCGGCCCGCTAGCTTGCGAGCCGTCGCTGAAGGAATTCGTGGATGAGCTTGTCATACCGCGCAGTGTAATCGAAGGCCGCGACGGCGAGTCTCTCCAGCGTACGCTCGCCGAGTCCTCCACCGTTGCTGCGGAGCTCGGCGAGGACCGACGTGTACTGTGCCGGTGCTGTGATCGTGGCGACAGATCGGTAGTTCTTGGCTGCACTGCGCACGAGACCGGGGCCGCCCACGTCAATGTTCTGCAATACACGTTCGAGCGGCGTGTGCGGGATGGAGCTGGCCTCCTCGAACGGATAGAGGTTCACGACAACCATGTCGATCGGCCGTATTCCGTGCTCCGCGATCTCGCGCCGGTGGCTCTCGTTGTCACGAAGGTATTGCAGGCCGCCGTGAATCATCGGATGCAGGGTCTTCAATCGCCCGTCCAGCATTTGCGGACTGCCGGTGAACTCGCTGATCTCCGCCACGGCAATGGAGGCTTGCCAGAGGAGCCTCGCCGTTCCGCTCGTGGCGATGAGCGTCACATCGAAATCGGCGAGGGCGCGCGCGAAATCCACGATACCGGTCTTGTCCGAGACCGCGAGGATTGCGGTGCGCACCTCAAGCATGCGAAGACATGCTCTGCATTGGAGCGAGAGTAGCGAGCCGGTGCATGACGGCTTCCAGATCCGGCGCGCCCCAGATCCGCGACTGCACCCAGCGTTCGCACAGCGCTTGGTACATGTCGGCGACGATGCCGATGCGCAGCGGCCCGAGCGATGGCGGTGACGGTCTCGCCCCTGCAGGCCGGCCCTGTACGGCCCATTGACGAACCTGCTGGCGCAATCCCGTGCCCTCGTAGCAATCACGCAGCACCTGCTTGGAGACGTGGCGTTCGCCCAGGAGATAGCGCGTGTCGTCCGGTGCGCCGGCCACATCCACCACCATGAGCTCGCCACGGCCGTCGACGCCGAACTCCAGTTTGCCGTCGGCGAGGCAGAGTGCTGCCTCACGCGCCATTCGCGCGAGCACCTGGTTCACGGCGAGCACCAGCTCCTCGATGCGCTTCATCTGCATTTCGGTGAGGCCGGCGAGCTCGCGCGCGGCGGCGCGCGGGATGTACTCATCCATCTCATCGAGCTTGGTCATGTACTCGATGAGGGGTCGGGGCAGCTGTACGCCGGGCTGCGGCGAGGCATCGAGGCCGAGGTCTGCAGGGGTAATCGTCCCGCCGGCGAGGCGCCTGAACACCGATGCCCCCGGGGGCAGGCGGTTCCGGAACACGACCTGCAGCGGAACGAAGTAGCCCACGGTTCCGGGCCGAATGCGCTCCCGCTGCGGATAAATGACTTGCAGCAACTGGAACTCGATCCGGTCGTGAGCAGGGGATCCGAGGTAGTGCGTCGGAATGCCCTGGGCCGCGAGCTCCCTGAAGTTGCGGGCCGCGATCCGGCAGGTCGCTTCGCCCTTGCCCGGCAGCTGATCCGGCATCTTGCCCAGATCGTAGATGGAGTAGTGGTCCGTGAAGCGGAACTCGCCGATGCCGGGCGCTCCGGACGCCGGCTCCCGGACCACTTTCAGCGCTCTCGATGTGAATCGTTCCTGCATGTCCTTAGCCTTTCCGGTGCCGCTAAACGGCGCTCCCGATCTGACGGATGATCGACGGGACCTCGGCCATGGTTTCCGCGTGCCGATACAACGGCGACGATTCGGGAGTCGAGCCGGCGGATTCGTGTTTCCACGTGACGTGGTATGGGATGTGGATCGCGTAGATACCGCGCGCGATCGCCGGCAGGATGTCGGAACGCAGCGAGTTGCCGACCATCGCGAGCTGCGCGGGCGGGGTTCCACAATGGCTCAGCAGGCCCGAATACGCGAGATCGTTTTTCTCGGAGACAATGCGCACCTGTGAGAAGAGTTCTGCGAGGCCCGAGCGGGCGATCTTGAGCTCCTGGTCGAAGAGATCTCCCTTCGTGAGCAGCACCAGGTTGTGCTCCACCGAAAGCCGAGCGAGCGTTTCCCGCACCCCCTCCAGTAGCGTGACAGGCCGGTCCAGCAGCTCGCGCAGGAAGCTCAGGATGACTTCGATCTCGGCGGCGGTGATGGCGCTGCCGCTCACTTCGATGGCCGTCTCGATCAACGACAGGATGAACCCCTTGGCGCCGTAACCGAAGCGCCGGAGGTTCCGCATTTCAATGCCGTAGAGATGCTCGCTCACGGCCTCGCCGTGCAGGTATCTCGCGAGGAGCGTTCTGAAACGCTCCTCGACGGACTCGAAGGCATCCTGCGTGTGCCACAGAGTGTCGTCCCCATCGAAGCTGATCGTCTCGATGCGCGCCATGGCGTTGCGCTCCTCGCTCGCCGTTCCGTTCCCTGCGCTCCACCATGCAAGACGTTAAGTGCTTCTCGAGAAAGCACTTCGCATGGGCGGGCTCGCGTGCGGTCCGGCACTTTCCGCTTGCGTATGGTTCATTGCGAGGGGAGCTTACGATTCGCCCGCCGGCGGCGTCTACACACGTGTATGAGCGTCCCGCTGGCAAGGAGTCGTCATGAACATCGTGATCGTGGGATGCCAGAACGGGGATGAGGGCAAGGGGAAGTTCACGGACTACTTCGCGTCGAAGGAGGGGGCGGTCGTTCGCTATCAGGGCGGCCCTCATACCGGACACACGGTCGAGACGCAGGAGGGGCGCTTCAGGTTCGTGCAGGTCCCGTCGGGCGTGGCACGGGGCGCGGCGTGTTTCCTTGGAAACGGCTGCGTGATCGATCCGATCGCGCTGGCTCTGGAGCTGCGGCAACTGGAAAAGCAGGCCGCTTTCCCGATACGCCTGGTCGTCAGTCCCAGAGCGCATGTGGTGCTGCCTTACCATCGCGCGATGGATGCCGCGCTCGAAGCATGGCGTGGCGATGCGATCGCAACGTCGCCTGCGACAGGTTTTCGCGATGGCAGCGGGCAGCTTGGATCGACCCGGCGCGGCGTAGGCCCCTGCCGCGAAGACAAGATTGCGCGGATCGGTTTGCGCATGATCGATCTCCTCGACGAGGATCTGCTGAAGGCGCGGCTCGCGCGCCTGGTTCCGCTCAAGCGCCGGATCATCGAGTCGATCCTTCCCGGCGGCTCGCAATTTCCGGATGAAGATTGGGACCCCGCTCGCCTCGCCATGCGATACGCCGAAGCGGGCCGCGAGCTGTCCCCGTATCTGGGGGACGTTGCCGCCCAGGTGGCCGCGCTGCATTCGCGCGGCGTGCCCATCGTGTTCGAAGGGGCACAGAGCGTCGCGCTCGACGTGGAGCACGGAACGTATCCCTACTGCTCGAGCGGCAACAGCTCGGCCGGCGGCCTGTACGCCGGTATAGGCCTGCCGCCGGCCTTTCCGGTTCGCGTGCTCGGCGTGATGAAGGCCTATGCGACAACGGTTGGCGGCGGCCCGCTTCCGACCGAGCTGAGCGGGGACCTCGCAAACCGAATACGGGAACGCGGCCGGGAATACGGCACAGTCACAGGGCGTGCGCGACGTGTCGGATGGCTGGACCTCTGCTATATCCGGCGGGCGGTGCGTCTCGATGGAACCGCCGGACTGTGCATGTCCTCCCTCGATGTGCTCGGCGGGCTCGACTCGGTTCAGGTCTGCACGCATTACGAATCGGACACAGCGAAGAGCTTCGAATACCCCGTCTCGATGGCTGCACTGGAGCGACTGCGTCCGGTCTACAGCACCCTCCCTGGCTGGCCCGAGATCGACCCGGAAGCGCCGGCGCGTGGTGGGCTGCGGGCGCTTCCGGCGGCACTGCGCGAGTATCTCGACTTCGTGGCGAAGGAAGCCGGTGTCCCCGTGGTCGCCATCGGAACGGGACCGGCGCGGCATCACACCCTCGTGACCGGCCCTTTGGCCTGACCGTCGACTGCTGCAACCGGCGGCGTTTTTTGCACGCTGCCCGTTCCTGCGTTAGCATTCCCTCCGGCGCCGGAGAGGGAACTCTCCCCGAACGAACTCAGAAAAACGCCGTGGGTGTCCATCGCGTCGAGGGATTGCTTCAGTGGCAAGGAACGTCGCCTTCGTCAGGTCGGGTCCGTGAGCCGTCTGGCTCCATTGGGAAGCCTCTTCGGAGCGCGCCGAACGCGCACCGTCCTCACCGTTGTCTCGATCGCCATCGGCTTCGTCATCTTTGGCGTGGTGGACGGCGTTCGCGCCTCGCTCGTCGATGCGAGGTCGCTGGGCGTCGGAGCGGATCGCTTCTTCGTGAACAGCCGGATCAGCCCCCTCGATCAGCTGCCGTTCACCCACCTCGCGAAGATCGAGGAGGTTCCCGGCGTGACTGCGGCCATCACCTCGACGGTGTTTGCCGGGTACTTTCAGGATCCGAAGAACGACGTGCCGGCATTCGCGGTAGACGATGTGGCGCGGCAGTTCGCGGTCTTCAGCGAGTTCAGGTTTCGCCCCGAGGCGGTCGAGCAGTTTCGCCGCATGCCCACTGCCGCGATCGTCGGCCGCAAGCTTGCGGAGCGGTTTCAGTGGCAGGTGGGCGATCGCATTTCGCTTCACTCCAGGATATGGACCCGTCGTGACGGGTCTGCCGACTGGCCGTTCGACATCGTCGGCCTGTACGACACGCCTGATCCCGCGACGGCGGTGATCTTCATCATGAATTACTCCTACCTCGACGAGGAGCGGCCCTTGCAGAAAGGCACCGTGTCGATGATCGCTTTACGCGTCGCGGACGTGTCCCGCGGTCGCGCAGTGTGCGATGCCATCGACGCACTGTTTGCGAACTCTGCCGATCAGACCTACTGCCAGAGCGAGCGCGCGCTTCAACAGTCGCGATTGCGCACCCTGAGCGGCGTCGGCATCGTCGCTCGTGCGGTCGCCTTTGCGGCCCTGCTTACGGCGCTCTTCCTCTGCACCAACGCACTTGCGCAGTCCGTCCGCGAGCGGCGGAGGGAGTACGCAACCCTCAAGGTCCTCGGATGGTCGCAGACTTCCGTGGGCGTGATGATCCTGCTGGAGTCGACCTTGCTGTGCCTCGGCAGCGCCGTAGCCGGCTTGCTCGCGGCGGGGGTCGTCCTGCACTGGCTCCCCGCCAGTGCAGGTCACTTCGAGCTTGCTCCCATCACGGTATACACCGGCCTGGGTCTGGCGCTCGCGATAGCGCTGGCGTGCGGTGTTCCGCAGGCGTTCAAGGCGGCCCGCGCGCCGATCTCCGATGCCTGGTCGGTTCAGTAACAGGAGCCGCCGCCAATGATCGTCGTGCAACTGACCCGCATCGCGATCTCGAGCATTCGCGCAAGGCTGGGCTCGTCGCTGGTCACGGTGCTCGGGACCGCGGCGCTCGTCGTGCTCCTCATGTTCTTCAACGCGGTGACCACCGGGTTGAATCGCACGCTCGTTTCCTCCGGCCGCGCGGATCGCGCGCTGGTCCTTCGCAGCGGCGCGGAAACCGAGTCGACCAGCCTGCTTCCGCGCACGTTGGCGGATACAGTGAGCTCCGCTCCCGGACTGCGGC
>FTFB01008817.1_pt1 | contig 15557 bp, 10 predicted proteins | sample 1658331 | NCBI WGS metagenome assembly FTFB01 (sample SAMEA3914816, study PRJEB12502) | metagenome | biome: forest; material: soil | place: USA | collected 2011-09-16 | depth 0.3 m | reverse complement strand
TCGAGCAGCTGGCAGCGGCTGAAAGCGCGCTGCGGGTGTGTCATGAAGAAGTGCAGCAGGCGGAATTCCGTGTTACGCAACGGCACCTCCTGCCCTCCGGCCGTAACGCGCCGCGCCGCCGGCTCGAAGCGCAGTCCCTGAATCACGACCGCCTCGTCATCGAGCTGCGGAGCGCGCCGTCGCAGTACCGCCTTGATGCGCGCGAGCAACTCGCGCACCGAGAACGGTTTCGTGACGTAGTCGTCCGCGCCGGTCTCGAGTGCTGCGATTCGATCGTGCTCGGACGAGCGCGCGCTGATGACGATGATCGACGTATCTGCGGTGCGTCGGTCCGCGCGTAGTTGCCGAGCGAACGTGAGGCCCGGCATTCCCGGTGACCAGTCGAACACCGCGGCGTCGGGGCGCGTAGTGCGCGCGAGCACTTCCGCTTCGGCCGTATTGGTCGCACAAGCGACGCGGTACCCGGCGTGCCGCAGATTGTCGGCCACCAGCTCGCGCGTGGCGGGATCCTGCTCGATCACGAGAACACTGCCTTGCATGTCGGATCTCCGTCTTGGTTGCGTAGGGATAGTGCAATCAGGCTATACGGCCGCATGGTCCCCCCTCTATCGGGCTAATCGTGCAAATGTGATCCCGGAAATACCTGATGACGGTCACGGCGCGGTGACGAAGTAGTCCGGTCTGGGCATCTCCGTCGTCGGCGTCGCACGCGTGGTGTCACCGGGCACGCGTAGCGTTGCTTCCATCGCCGCGCAGACACCACGGAGGGCCGAGACGATGTTGACGATATGCGCGCTGTTGGTGATTGCTCTGATCCTCTACCGCAGGCTCAGCGACTCCGGACCGTGAGAACGAATGTGGGCCGATCGGCTCATCGACGGGACGCGTTGGCTGCAATGCCGGGTACCTAGACTCGCCCTATTGATGCTCGGAAGGAGGATGGAGGGCGCCATGATGCGAGGCGGAAAAGAATTTAAGTCGTTGCGCGGGTGGGCCTGCGCGCTGATGGTGTTGCTGAGCACACCGCTCCTGGCCGCGACGGCGGATAAATTGGGTCCCGGCGACACGGTGCGCGTGACCGTGTTTCAAAGCCCGGAGCTCACCACCGAGGCAGAGATCACTTCGACGGGCGTGGTGACGTTTCCGTTGATCGGGGAGGTCGCGATCGGCGATCACACGCTCGCCGAGGCGGGGTCCCTGATCGCGAAACGATTGCGCGACGGTCGTTACGTGCTGAATGCCCAAGTCAGCGTCGCGATGATCGAGGTAAAGAGTCGCCGGGTTTCGGTGCTCGGTCAGGTAGCTCGCCCCGGCCCCTACCCGCTCGACGGCACCGGCCGGACGCTGACGGCAATGCTGGCGCAGGCGGGCGGCCTGACGGCCAACGCCGACGACACGGTGGTCGTGATCAGGCGGCACGGGGACGACGTCGAACGGTTGGCCGTTGACGTTCCGGCCATGTACCGCACCGGCGACGTGCGCTCGGATCTCGAGCTGCAAACCGGTGACACGGTCTTCGTTCCGAACGCGCCCGTGTTCTATATCTACGGCGCCGTGCAGAAACCGGGCATGTATCGCCTCGAGCCCGAGACTTCCGTGTTGCGCGCGCTGTCGCTCGGCGGTGGTCTTGCGCCCCGAGGCAGCGAACGCGGCGTGATCATCAGCCGCACGATGCCGGACGGATCGATGCACGAGATCCGGGCAGCGCTCGACGATCGCGTCGAAGCGAATGACATCGTGCGCATCAAACAGGGCATCTTCTGAGGCTAACGAACACAGCATGAACGCCAGTCTGTTTTTTTCGACACTGCGCGCGCGGTTCGGCATTTTCAGCGCGACCCTCCTGATAACGGTGGTCGTGGCGACCGCTCTGAGCCTGCTGTGGCCGAAGTCGTACCGGGCGACAACGTCGCTCGTGGTCGACACGCGTAACGAGCAATCGCTGAGCGATTCTCTGAACGGCCTCGCGTCCTCGCGAGAACGGCTCGGCTACATTCAGACCCAGGTCGATATTCTGACGAGCCCGAAAGTCGCGCTCAGGGTCGTGCGCGATCTTCACCTGGCGGAGTCGCCGAAAACCCTCGCGCAGTTCGCGAAGAGAAAACAGGGCGGCTCGGTCGAGGACTGGCTCGCGAACGCCCTGCGCGCCGGCATCGAGGTCAACACCTCCCAGAGCAGTGTGCTCGAGGTGAACTACGTGGCGGATACCGCAGATTCCGCGGCCGCGATCGCCAACGGATTCGCCAAAGCCTACATGGACACGATGCTCGAGCTGCGTGTCCAACCGACGCGGCAGGCCGCCGAGTGGTTCGACGAGCAGCTGAAGACACTGCGCGGCGATCTCGAGAGTGCACAGGCCAAGGTCACCGCGTATCAGCGCGAGCACGGCATCGTGTCCGCCGACGAGCGTCTCGACGTCGAACAGCAAAGGCTCGCGGAGCTCTCGACGCAGGTGCTGGACGCGGAGCAACGCACGTTGATGTTGCGCGGCCGCGAGCAGGAAATCCGCGATGCGGTCGCGCATGGCGCCTCGGTCGAGCAGATTCCCGGCGCCGAAGCGAGCGAGCAGGTTGTGCGCATGCGCATGGAGCTGCTCGCCGGGCAGTCCAAACTCGAGATGCTGGCCACGCAATACGGCGAGCGTTATCCGGAGTACCGGCGCCAACTCGCGGAGAACGTGAACCGGGAACGAGCGTTGGCGGCGGAGCTGCGCAAAGCGGCGGATAGAGCCACGAGCCTGCGGCAAGAAAGTGAGCGGCGCCAGGGCGAGATCCGCGCGTCGCTCGACGCGCAACGGGCGCGGCTGCTCGCGCTGCGTACGGGCCGCGACGAGCTCGGTGTGCTCTCCAACAACGTAGAGACTGCGCAGCGCGCGTATGACACGGCGATGCAGCGATTCGTCGTGAGTCAGGTCGAGAGTCGCGCGAGCCAGGCGAACGTGTCGCTTCTGAATGCTGCGACGGTGCCGCCCAATGCCTACCGGCCGAAGGTGCTGCTCAACATCGTGCTCTCGATCTTCGTGGGCACGCTGCTCGGTGTGGCGTTCGCGGTTGTACGCGAGCTCACCGATCGTCACGTTCGTACAGTGAGCGACCTGGACGTCGGCCTCGACATCCCGCAGCTCGGTGTGCTGAGCGCATGGAGTCGCCCGACGCACTTGTTGCTGCCGGCACCGGGCGGCACCGACGAGCCAACGTTTACCTAGGAGCGGACTGGATGAGTGTTTCCGAACGTGCCTTCAAAGATCCCGCCGTCCTCCAGGACGCGCGGAAAGACGCCGCCGTCCATCAGGACGCGCGCAGAGACGCTGTCCTCCAGGACCGCAAAGACGCCGCTGTCCTTCAGGACGCGCGGACGGATCGGCGCATCGGCGCAATTCTCGTGGAACAGCTGAAGCTGACCTCCGATCACGTGACTCAGATTCTCGACGCGCAGCGCGCTACCGGTTCCCGGTTCGGCGACATGGCAGTGCAGCTCGGGCTGATCAGTGCAGACGACCTGCGGCGTGCGATTGCCGATCAGTACGACCTCCCGTATCTGCGCCCAGAGAATCGCGACGTGAATTCCGAGCTGGTCGTGACTTCCCAGCCGTTCCATCCGTGCGCAGAGCAGATGCGGGCGCTGCGCAGCCAGTTGCTGATTCGTTGGGCCACCGGCGGAATCCGGGCTCGGATGCTCGCGATCGTGAGCCCGGGGCGTCGCGAAGGGCGCAGCTATCTGGCCGCGAATCTCGCCGTGTCGTTCGCCCAGCTCGGAGAGCCCACTTTGCTGATCGACGCGGACATGCGACGGCCGCGGCAGGGCCGGATCTTCGAGGTCGACGAAGGTGTCGGCCTGTCCGCGGCACTCTCGGGCCGGGCCACCCTCCGTTCCGCGGTGATACCGCTACCGAGGTTCGGCCGGCTGTCGTTACTGCCGGCGGGCGCCCGCCCGCCGAATCCGCTCGAGCTGCTGTCCCGAGATTCGTTCGCGATCCTGCTGCACGAGTTACAACGCGAATACCAGGTTGTGCTGATCGATACTCCGGCGGCGGAGCCGTGCGCCGACGCCCAAACGGTGGCGTTCCGCGCGGGCGGAGCGCTCGTGCTCGCGCGCAAGGACTACACGAACCTCAAAGCCACGAATCGTCTGATCCGTGTGCTCGGAGACGCGGGCGCAAGCATCGCTGGCACCGTGTTGAATTCCTTCTAGGCGGCACACGTGCGGCTGCTGTTCGTCACGAGCTCGTTGGCCCATGGCGGTGCGGAACGCCACACGATAACGCTGGCGAACCGGCTCGCGCAGCGTGGTCACGAGTGTCACTTCGCGTTCGTGAAGAACAGAACGGCTCAGCTCGGCAGAATTCGCGTGGGGCCTCGCGGCTCGGTGCATTGCCTGGATGCGCGGCGGTATTTCGATCCGCGGGCGCTGTTCCGTTTCGCAAGGACCATTCGCGCCGTCGATCCAGCGGTGATCGTCGCCGCGAACGAGTATGCGCTGCTGTATTCGAGCCTTGCGCGCTGGCTTTCAGGCACGGGCGCCGCGCTGGCCGTCACGTACCACGCAACCGAGGCGCTCGGCGCCAAGGAGCGGCTCAAGATGCTCCTGTATCGGCCGCTGTTCTGGATGGCCGACTGCGCGATCTTCGTGTGCGAGTACCAACGACGGCGGTGGTCCAAACAACGCGTCGCGGCTCGCCGGAACGAGGTGATTCACAACGGCGTCGATACCAACGAATTCGCCGATCACGCGCTGCCGGCGGCACGCGCAACCGCGCGTCGCGAGCTCGGATTCGCGGACTCGGAGTATGTCGTCGGCATCACCGCAGCGTTGCGCCCCGAGAAGAATCACAACCAGCTCGTGGAAGCCATCGCGAGACTGCGCGTGCTCGGCATGGAAGCGCGGGCTGTTCTGATCGGTGATGGACCGATGCGTACCCGGATCGAAGCCCACTCGCGCCGCCTCGGCGTGGCCGAGCACGTGAAGATCACCGGATTCGAGTCGGACGTTCGCCCGTACGTGCTTGCCTGCGACACCATGGCGCTGTGCAGCGTGACTGAAGCGTTGTCGCTCGCCGCCATCGAAGCCATGGCTCTCGGCAAACCGGTCGTGCACTCGGACGTCGGCGGCGCCGGCGAGCTGATCCACTCCGGCGTCAACGGGTTTCTGTTTCAGGTCAACGACACGGACGCTTTCGTGCGCTCGCTGACGTTGCTCGCGGACCGATCGCTGCGTGAACGCATCGGTGCACGTGCGCGCGCGACCGTCGAGCAGTCGTTCGCCGAGGGTTCGATGGTCGACCGTTACGAGCAGCTGTTCCGGGAGATCGGAGCGCGCCGCTCGGCGTTGCCCGCCGGTCCAACGGTTCAACAGCGGCGCGGCGGTTAGCGGTCGCGGTCGGAGGCGAGGATGTGCGGTATCGCGGGCTGGGTCGCAACGGGGTCGAGTGTGCCGCCCGCCACGACGGGCGACGCGATGCTCGAGGCGATCGCGCATCGGGGGCCCGACGATCGCGGCGTGTTTCACCGTCCATACGCCGCGAGCGGTCACGACGTGTTTCTCGGTCATGCGCGCCTCGCGATCATCGATCCCAACGGCGCGGCGCAGCCGATGTGCGATCCGGATGCCGGGCTCGCGCTTACCTTCAACGGCGAGATCTACAACTTTCGCGAGCTGCGCGAACAGCTCCGGCGAGCGGGGTTTCGCTTCGCGCTCGATTCGGATACGGAAGTGCTTCTGCGCGCCTATCAGCACTGGAAAGGCGACGTGGTGCATCGACTGCGCGGCATGTTCGCGTTCGCGATCTGGGACGCGCGCGACCAATCGTTGTTCCTGGCGCGCGACCGCTTCGGCGAGAAGCCGCTGTTCCTGCACCAGCGTGGCAGTAGCCTGTACTTCGGCTCGGAGATCAAGTCACTGCTCAAGGTCCCCGGCGTCGAGCGCGCCGTCGATCTCGAGAGCGCCTGGCAATATCTCGCGTATCGCTATGTGCCGGGCCCCGCGACGCTGTTCGCGGGAATCCGCAAGTTGCCGCCGGCCACGACCGCCTTGTGGCGGCGCGGCACGCTCGTCGAGACGCGTTATTGGGCGCCGCCCGATCGCCAGGCGCACTCGCGGCAGTCTCTCGGCGATGCCGTCGGCGGCTTTTCGCAGCGGCTCGAGGAAGCCGTGCGATTGCAGATGGTGGCGGACGTGCCGATCGGCGCGTTTCTCTCGGGAGGTATCGACTCTTCCGTGATCGTGGGATTGATGAGCCGGCACTGCACGCGCGTGAAAACATTCTCCGTCGGGTTCGACGAGAGCCGCTACAGCGAGCTGCCGTTCGCGGCCGAGGTCGCGAGGCACTTCGGGACAGACCACCACGAGTTGATCGTCTCCCATACCGATCTGTCGAGTCGGCTCGAGCCCATGGTTGCCATGCGCGACGGACCGGTGTCCGAACCCTCCGACATCGCGTTACACCTATTGGCTCGTGAGGCGGCGCGCAGCGTGAAGACGGTGTTGAGTGGCGAAGGCAGCGACGAAGTTCTCGGCGGTTACCCGAAGCATAGAGCCGAACGGATCGCCTCGGGCTTTCAGCGGCTGCCGCGCTGGTTTCGCAATGGCCTGATCGAGCCGTTGGTTCACGCCCTGCCCTACGGCTTCCGCCGCGTCAAAACCGCGGTGACGAGTCTGAATCTGCCCGATCCGCGCGAGCGCTACGCGAGGTGGTTCGGTGCCGTGAGCGACAGACAGCGTGAGCGGCTGACGTCGTTGCGCAGTGCCGGCGGTGCGCGGCTCGACCGCCCGCCGTACGACGCCGATCCGCGCGCAAGCGCGTTGCGAAGGATCTTGTACTTCGATCAAACGAGCTGGTTGCCGGACAACCTGCTCGAGCGCGCCGATCGCATGACGATGGCCGCGTCGATCGAGGCGCGTGTGCCGTTCCTCGATCACGAGCTCGCCGCGTATGTGTCGGCGCTGCCGGATCGGTATCGCGTCAGAGGGTTCACCGGCAAATGGATCCTGCGCGAGGCCGCGAAGCACTGGCTCCCGCGGCGGATACTGACGCGACCCAAAGTCGGGTTTCGCCTGCCGGTCAACGAGTGGTTTCGCGGCCCGATGCGCGAGTACTTGCTCGATCACCTGCGCGGCCGCAACGCGCTGACGAGGGAGTATTACGACGCGCGTACGCTCGACACGGTGCTCGACGAGCATCTCGCCGGGAGGCAGAACCACGAGAAGCTGCTCTGGACGCTACTGAACCTCGAAGTGTGGCATCGCTGCTACGGCTTTTCGCCGGTTCGCGCGTCCGCGGTGAAATTGCGGCGCGTGGCCTGACGCCTCGATGGCGACTCCCTCGCATGCCGTTCGCCGGCTGACTCGAGCGCGTTGGTATCTGAACCGCCTGCGGTGCATGACGGTCGCGGAGGTTCCGTTTCGCGTCGCGCAGACCGTCAAGAAGCATACCGAGCGGTGGTTCGCCGCGTCGAACGCGGCGGCGCCGGTGCCGAACCTCCAGCGCCTGGGGCGTCCATGGATCCGCGCGTCGCCCACGATCTCGTCCGCACGCTACCTCGCCGCAGCCGAGCGGATCGTGGCGGGCAAGATCGACGTGTTCGCCCTGGCCGACGTCGACCTCGGGACGCCGCCGCGCTGGAATAGAGATCCGAAAACCGGGATCGAAGCGCCGCCGCGTTTCGGCATGCTGCTCGACTATCGCGACACGAGTCTGGTCGGTGACGTGAAGTACCTGTGGGAGCTCAATCGCCACGGACATCTCGTCACGCTCGCCCAGGCCTATGCGCTCTCCGGCGATCTGCGTTACGCGAAGACGATCCAGGCGCATCTGGAGAGCTGGTTCGTAGCGTGCCCGTGCGGCATCGGAGCGAACTGGGCCAGCGCTCTGGAGCCGGCCATTCGGCTGATCAACTGGTCGGCCGTGTGGCATTTGCTGGGCGGCGTAAACGCGGCGTTGTTCGATGCGCCGAGCGGCGCGGCGTTTCGCGACCGCTGGCTCGAGTCCGTGTATCGACACGCGCGTTTCGTGCGCGGACATCTCTCGCGCCATTCGTCCGCCAACAACCATCTGATCGGTGAAGCCGCGGGGTTGTACGTGGCCGCGCGTACGTGGCCTTGCTGGCCGCGGGCCGAGCGATGGCTTCGTCAGGCGGCTGCGATCCTCGAGCGCGAGGCGCTGCTACAAAACGCGCCGGACGGCGTGAACCGCGAGCAGGCGGTCGCATACCAGCAGTTCGAGTTCGATCTGCTGTTGGCAGCCTTGCTCGCGGGCGAGGCCGATGGCGCGAGTTTTTCCAAAGAAACGCGCGAGCGCCTCGAGCTCATGCTCGACTACTTCGCGGCCATCATGGATGTGGCCGGCCACGTGCCGATGTTCGGCGACTCGGACGACGGCTTCGTGGCCCGCTTGTCGCAGGAGCCGGACTTTAGCAGTTTTCGTTCGTTGCTGGCCACCGGAGGCGTGCTGTTCGGGCGCGCCGACTTCCTCGCGAAAGCCGGCGCATGCGACGACAAGACGAAGTGGCTGCTCGGCGAACGTGCTGCGACGTCGTGGCGCGAGCCGGTATCGCCGCCGCTACCGCGAACGGAGTTCCCGGCTGGCGGTTACTACGTTCTCGGCTGCGCGTTTGGGACCGCGGGGGAAATCCGGCTCGTCGCCGACGCCGGGCCACTCGGCTACGGGTTGCTCGCCGCCCATGGACATGCCGACGCGCTCTCCTTCACGTTGTCCGTGGGCGGCCGCGAGTTCTTCGTGGACCCGGGAACGTACACGTATCGCCCCGACACGCCGTGGCGCGCGTATTTTCGTGGGACCTCGGCGCACAACACGGTCCGCATCGACGGAGAGGATCAATCGCTGCAGGGCGGCAACTTCATGTGGCTCAGGAAGGCTCACGCCGAGTGCCGTCACTGGTATTCGTCCGCGATGCTCGATGAGCTCGAAGGCGTTCACTACGGCTACAAACGGCTCGCGGATCCCGTCGTGCATCGGCGGCAGATCGCGCTCGACAAAGTGGCGCGCCGGATCGTGATCGACGACACGCTGCAGATGTCCGGCACTCACGACGTGGAGCTCTACTTCCACTGCAGCCCTTCCTGTCGTGTCGGCAAAGGTCCTGAAGGTCTTGACGTGCATCACGGCGAGCGCACCGTGTTGCTGCAACTGCCGCAGACCGCGGGCGGCAACGTGCGCGTTTGCCGCGGCGAAACGGATCCCATCTGCGGTTGGACGTCGCCGCGCTTCGACGTTCTGGACGCGTCCTGCACGATCGTGTGGCGTGCGCGCATCGCGGGCTCCACGGTGCTGCGCACCGTTCTGTGCTGTTGAGCTAAACGGACTACACCGCTCCTTCCCCGCGCCACTGCGCGTTCCGATGAGCGGGTGCACGCTGTGCTCCGACGTCGGGCCTTCGCGTCAGTGCGCGGCTCACAAGGGACTCATCAGGAGCAGGGATGAAAATCTGTGTAATCGGACTTGGCTATGTCGGCACGGTCGTCGCCGCGTGTCTCGCGCGACTCGGACACGAGGTCGTAGGCGTCGACACGCAGCAGTCGAAAGTCGATCTCCTGAACGCCGGTAAAGCCCCGATCGTCGAGAAGGACATCGATACGCTCGTCGAGGAGCAGGTTCGCGTCGAGCGACTGGCCGCGACGACGAACCTGGCGGCGGCGGTCGAGCTCACCGACCTGGCGTTGGTGTGCGTCGGCACGCCCGCGGATCGCAACGGGCGAATCGACCTGACGTACGTGCGCCGGGTATGCGAGGAGATCGGTCCGGCGCTTCGCAAGCATCCCGGTGCGCCCGTGGTCGCAATTCGCAGCACCGTGTTGCCGGGGACGACGCGCGACGTGGTAATCCCCGCGCTCGAGTCCACGTCCGGCCGCCGAGCCGGTATTGATTTCGGGCTCTGCATGAACCCCGAGTTCCTGCGCGAGGGAACCGCAGTACACGATTTCCTGAATCCGCCGAAGACCGTGATCGGAGAGCTGAACCGCGCGAGTGGTGAGGTGCTGGCGAAGCTGTATGACGGGCTTCCCGGCCCTCTCGTGCGCACGGATCTCGAGACGGCCGAGATGGTCAAGTACGTGGACAACGCGTGGCACGCGCTGAAGGTAGGTTTCGCCAACGAAATCGGCGGCATCTGCAAGGCGGTTGGCACCGACGGCCATCAGGTGATGGACATCTTCTGCCGCGATCTCAAGCTGAACATCTCGCCGTCGTATCTCAAGCCGGGATTCGCATTCGGCGGCACGTGTCTGCCGAAGGATTTGCGAGCGCTGCTGGCCAGCGCCGCCGCGCACGACATCTCCGTGCCGATTTTGAACGCAGTGCTGCCGAGCAATCAGCTGCAGCTCGAGCGTGGGCTCAGGGCCGTGATCGACGCGGGTCGAGGCAAGGTCGGCATCCTCGGGCTCAGCTTCAAAGCGGGCACTGACGACTTGCGCGAGAGCCCAGTGGTCGAGTTGGTCGAGCGTCTGCTCGGCAAGGGGTTCGACCTGCGCGTGTACGACGGCAACGTCAACATGGCGCAGGTCAACGGCACCAACCGCGACTATGTGCTGAACAGGATTCCGCACATCTCGCGCCTCATGGTGCCGAACATCGACCAGCTGCTCGCTCACGCGCAGACGATCGTGATCGGCAACTCGGCGCCGGAGTTCAAGGACGTGCCGAAGGCCATGGTCGAGGGCCAGGTGCTCGTCGATCTGGTGCGAATCGCCGACATGCGCAGTATCGCGGGCGTGTACGAAGGTATCAGCTGGTGAGACTTTGGGACGCCGCGGGGCAGTATCCCGAGCGATCGCGCGGGGTTCTGATCCTCGTCGAGAACCTTCCTGTCCCGTTCGATCGACGGGTGTGGCAGGAGGCGCTCGCGCTTCGGGCGGCCGGTTACACCGTCTCGGTGATCTGTCCGCGCGCGCCCGATTACCACGCAGGCTACGAGGTCATCGACGGCATTCACATCCATCGCTATCGGCCCGCGCCCGAGGCGGCTACCCCGGCCGGCTACGTGCTCGAATACGGCAACGCCCTGCTGGCGACGTTCGTGTTGACGTGGAAGGTCCTTCTGACCCGAGGCTTCGACGTCGTTCACGCCTGCAACCCGCCGGACATGTTTTTCCTGATCGGCGCGTTCTTCAAACTGTTCGGCAAGAAGTTCGTCTTCGATCACCATGATATCGGCCCTGAACTGTACGAAGCGAAGTTCGGTCGTCGCGACCGGTTGCATCGGCTGCTCGTATTCCTCGAATACCTCACGTTTCGCACGGCGGACGTCTCGCTCGCCACGAACCAATCGTATCGGGAGATCGCGATCGGACGCGGACACATGCGTCCCTCGCGCGTCTTCGTCGTCCGCAGCGGTCCGAGCCTGGACCGCGTGCGGATCACGCCGCCCGACGTGCGGTTGCGACACGGGCGCCGGTTTCTCGTCGGCTACGTCGGTGTCATGGGTGAGCAGGAGGGCGTGGATGGCCTGCTCGAAGCCGTGCGCTACATCGTGCGCGACCTGGGTCGCACGGACGTCCACTTCGCGTTGGTGGGCGGCGGAACGTCGTTCGAAGCGATGAAGGAGCTGGCCCTGCGGCTCGGCGTCGCGGATTACGTCACTTTTACCGGACGCGCGCCGGACGAACTGATGCTGCGCGTGCTGAACACCGCGGATGTCTGCGTGAACCCCGATCGGGCCAACGCGATGAACGACAAATCCACGATGAACAAGATCATGGAGTACATGGCGCTCGGCAAGCCCATCGTGCAGTTCGATCTCGTGGAGGGCCGTTACTCGGCGCAGAACGCGTCGTTGTACGCACAGCCTGGCGATACGCGCGACTTCGCCGAGAAAATCCTGGCGTTGCTGGACGACTCGGAAAAACGCCGGTTGATGGGTGAGTTTGGAAGGCGGCGCGTCCTCGAGCAGCTCGAGTGGAGGCGCCAGATCCCTGCGCTGCTCGCCGCGTACGCCGCGCTGTGGCGCGCCGAGGAAGACAGGGAATATGAGACCTGGATCTCTTGATACGCCCGCTCACATCGAGGTGACGTTCGAGCAGTGCGCTGCAGGCGTGCGCGCGTTCCCCGCGGAGCACTGACATGTGCGGATTCGTGCTCGCATATGCTAAACACGGCGGCGCACCCTTGCCCGGCAACGACTTCGTCGAGCGCATGTCGGCCACGATCGTCCATCGTGGTCCCGATCAGCATGGTCAGGCCGCCTTGGAGCGGGTCGCGATGGCACATCGGCGGCTCGCGATCATCGATCTGAAGGGCGGCCAGCAGCCGATGTGCACGTCCGACGGCCGACTGTGGCTGGTGTTCAACGGCGAGATCTACAACTTTCGCGCGCTGCGCGACGAGCTCGCCGCCGCAGGGCATCCGCTCGAGACCGAGTCCGACACGGAGGTGCTGTTGCACGCGTACCGCGTCTGGGGCGCAAAGTGCCTCGACCGGTTGAACGGCATGTTCGCGTTCGCGGTGTACGACGCCAGCAATCAATCCGTGTTCGCAGCGCGCGACCGGTTCGGCGAAAAGCCGATGTACGTGCTCGAGACCGACAGCACGGTCTACCTGTCCTCCGAGCTGAAGGCGCTGGTCGAAGCCGGCGTCGTCGAGAAGCGGCTCGATCCGCATGCGCTCTACGAGTACTTCACGACGTGCTACATCACGGGTCCCCGCACCATCTTCCGCGGCGTGCGCCGTCTGCAGGCCGGGCATTGGCTCAGCGTGCGCGACGACGCGGTCCGTGCGTATCGTTACTGGGCGCCGCCAAACCCCACGAACGAGCTCACGAACGAAAGCGAAATCATCGACCAGGTGCTCGACACGCTGCGAGAGTCGGTGCGACTGCGGCTCGTTGCGGACACCCGCGTCGGGCTGTTTCTGTCGGGCGGCGTCGATTCTTCGGCGGTCGTCGCACTCGCGAGCGAGGCGAGCGACCGCCCGCTCGAGACGTTCTCGGTCGGCTTTGCGGACGCCCGTTACGACGAGCGACAGCACGCGCGTTTCGTCGCGAAGCGATTCGGCACCCATCACCACGAATTCGTTCTCGAGCCCGGCGGCGTCGACGTCATCGAGCGCATCGCATGGCACCTGGACGAGCCGTTCGCGGACTCCTCGGCGCTACCGAGCTGGTATCTCTCGCAGCTGACGCGCCGGCACGTCACGGTCGCGCTCTCCGGCGACGGCGGCGACGAAATGTTCGCCGGCTACGACAGCTACCGCGGACATCTCTTGAGCGAGCGTTTGCGCGCACTCCCCTCTCCGATCCTGTCGATCGCGGCGGCCGCGCTGCGAACCGTTCCCTCGCTCGGCGCGGGCCGTCGCTTGGCGCGACTGCGCCTGGCGCGCAATATCGCGGACGCGGCCCTACCCCACGACGAACGGTTCGTCGCAAAACAACAGACGGCGTTTCGCCGCGCACAGCTTGCGAGTCTGTCACCTTACCTCGCGCCCTACGCGACAGCGGCGCACGACCGCGAGTTGTTCGCGCCGCTGTTCGACCGCGAGCGCTCGCCGCTCGCAGGCATGACGTTGTGGCAGCAGTCCGTGGGTCTCGTCGACGACATGCTGGTCAAGGTCGATCGAATGAGCATGGCGCACAGCCTCGAGGTGCGCGCGCCGTTTCTCGACCACCGGCTTGCGGAAATCATGAATCGCGTGGCCTTCGACACGAAGCTGCCGGGCGGTCGTCAGAAATACATTCTGCGCAAGGCGATGGAGCGGTATTTGCCGGCGGATTTTCTGTGGCGCAGAAAGCAGGGCTTCGAGGCGCCGATCCGGCAGTGGTTCACGAGCGACGTGGGCGACTACATCGTGCAGAAGGTGCTGGCGCCAGGTGCAATGACAGGACATCTGTTCGGGCGCAATACGCTCGAGACGATCGTGGGCGAGCACAAACGTCTCAAGCGCGATTGGGGCACCGCGTTGTGGGCGCTCGTGATGTTCGAAGCGTGGTGCAGTCGCTACGGTGTGGGGCCGGAGGCGCTCGCTGCCTGAGAGGCAGGCTGCTCGTGCAGCAGTCCACGCAAGTGCCGCTGCCACTGCTGCGCGATCGCATCCGTCCCGCTCTTCATGAGCGCCGTATGCATGGCATGACGCGAGAACACGCACCATTCGCGGTCGTCGGTCAGCATCCGAATCGCGGCCGTGGCGTAGCCGGCAATGTCGTCCTGCTCGACGATAAATCCGTTTTCGCCTGGCCGAATCGCATCGCGCAGATCCCCGACGTCGGCCACCACGGGAACGGCGCCGGCCGCCATCGCTTCGAGCATCGCGATCGACAAACCCTCCGAGCGGGACGTCAGAATGAACACGCGCGTCGAGGCGAGTAGCTGATCGACGTCGGCGCGCTGGCCCAGGAAGCCCACGGTGTCGATCAGTCCAAGTTTGACGACCTGCTCGTGCAACGCGGCTGCGTCGGGGCCGTCGCCGATGAGGGCCACGCGCACTCCGGGTACGGCAGCGGCGATCGCGGCAACTGCCGCGATGAAACGATCGGGCCTCTTGCACTCCGTCAGCCGGCCCACGAACGCGACATCGATCGAGCGCGCATGGAAGTCACGCCAGCCCAACCGCGGTTCGACGCTGCCTGTGATGATGCCGAGGCTACCCGCGAAGCCGAGCCCGCGGACATACGCTGCGGCGCCGCTGCCGCGGACGACGACCGAGTCGAACGCGCGCACGAGCGCCGCCGCCAGTCGGGCCACGCGCGGCGATGGACCGCCGAGCGCCCGCAGAGCCCTGTTCTCCGCGAGCCAGCCACCGCCTTCGAGCTCGAGCGGTCCGCCCGTGACCTGGTAGCAGGCCGGCTTGCCGAACAGCCTCGCGACGCACAACGCGATCACGGCGCACGGGAAGATGTGATAGCCCATGTACAGGTCGGGCCGATAACGCCACCCGCAATAGAGCGTCCAGACCAGCTTGGCGCCGGCACGCGTCAGCGATGCCTGTAGCCACCGGGGTGCGAAGTGGACCCGGACGCCGCGGATCGGCTCCACCGGCCGGTCGCATACGAGGACGACGGTACCGACACCGCTACGAGCCAGCGGCCGGATGTGAGCGTGAAACCAGTTCGGATTGTAGAAAGTACCGACGACGAGGATGCAACCCGAAGGCCGCCCGGCTCGCATACGCGCGAATCGGTGCGAGACCCAGAGGACTGCCGTATAGATCGCGGCGACGCCGGCGGTGGCCACGATGCGGCGGGCATGATGACCGAACGCGCTCACGGCCGAGCCGCGATTGCCTCGAATGCGCCGGTCGTCACGCGTCGACGCCCGAGGACGTTTCCGGCTGCGGGGCATGCACGGGCGCGGCGGGCCGCGCGGGCGGCGGACGAAGAGTCGCGACGCGCGCGCCGACGTAGCGCCAGCCGTCGCCCAGCCGCTTGATGCCGAGCCGCAGGTGACCGCGCGCACTGCGCGCGACCAGGCAGTCGAACCGGCGCACCGGGTGCCCGTCGAACTCCTTCTTGAAGCGATTGACTCCCACTCGTTCGGGCGTGGACTCGTCCTCGAACAGTCCGCCCCAGTCGTAGTGAGTTGCGCCGTGCTCGCTGAAGTACAGCATGCTGCGCCAGTGC
>FTFB01005731.1_pt1 | contig 15588 bp, 13 predicted proteins | sample 1658331 | NCBI WGS metagenome assembly FTFB01 (sample SAMEA3914816, study PRJEB12502) | metagenome | biome: forest; material: soil | place: USA | collected 2011-09-16 | depth 0.3 m | reverse complement strand
GTCGCGCGTGGCTGGCGGAGCAACCCCGAGGGATTCGAGGACCTTGCGGAGCGAGGTACGGTCGATCGCGATCTTTCCGCTGATCGTTCGCTCCCCGGAGAGTTTCTCCCCGGCGGCGGTGAGATGCAGGGAGAGCTTCCCGAGCCTGGCCTCGAGACTGGCGGGTGCCAGAGCCTGCGTGTCCCAATCGAGCACGATGGCGGGGGCACGGATAGAGAACGGCAACCCCTTGCGTGGCAGCCCGCTGTCGTGCGCACGATCTGTGGACGTCGTCTGCGTAGCATTGGCTGCGCCGAACCACTCACCGCTTGCATCGACGTTCTCGATCTGCAGGCGTGAGGCACCTGCAGGAAGCTGCGCTGTCGCCTTCGCCTCGACGTGCGCAACAGGGGCCGGGTCGCCCGTACCGTAATCGAACTTGATCTGGGCTCTGACCGGATCACCACTCGCGAGCGCGCCCGCGTGCAGCTCTAGATCCGCAAGGCGCGACACGCTCTTGGTCACGTCGTCGCGGTACACGAGCGCGGAGTGCGTGACGTCGACGCCACCGATGGTGGCCCGTGGGGCATTGCTCGACTGCGGTGGCTTATCCTTCTGGGACTCCCCGAGGTCCTTCCAGTTAGTGTCATCAGGGCCGCGGCTGACGAGCTCGACGACTAGGCCGTCCACGGCGACTCGGCTCACTTCGAGTCGCTTGTGAAGCAGGGGCAGTATCTTTACGCCCACGCTCGCGTGCTTCACGCTCAGGAAGGGTCGGGAGCCGTACCCGGGTGGATTCCCAAGCGTGACGTCGTTGATCTGGAGTGCCAGCCAGGGGAAAAGCTTGAGGTCGAGCTTGCCCCCGATATCCAGATGCCGGCCGGTCTTCTGCATGACCAGCTTTTCGATGTCGTCGCGATAGTCGTTCGGGTCGACCCACAGCAGGATGGCGATCGCGCCGAGCGCCACGATTGCCGCCAGGACCGCGGCGACGATGCCCGCTATCTTGAAAATTCTAGTCATGGTGCCGCGACGGACTGGGGTCGACGGCGGATTGTCTGATTTTTGATCGCAGCCCGCCAACCCAGGATCTGCGAGGCGGCCGCCTCGTCAGAACACCCGTCCAAGTGACAAAACGGGTGGTCCCTCTGAGTTTTCGCGACGCGTCGCCCTGCCCCGACACCGGGCTCTCATTATTGTGAACTGCCGCAAGGAGATGGTGCGCCGCCTCTCTATGCTCGCGCAGGAATGGTGCTCGCGTGGGGCGGGCGCCATGCCGCACTCCGGACGGAGATCACTCTGTGGCAGCACCCAATGTATCTCGCTCGCTCGAAGGCGGCGCCGACGGCGTCTCTTCCACCCCGAATCCTCAGTCCTCGGCGCGAGCCGCGGCGGAAATCATCGCGATCACGACGCGCGACGATTTTCTGCTCGAGCTGGGTGAGGCGCTGAGTGGTCAGGCGTCGATCCGCCCCGTCGATTCCGCGGCGACTGGCCTCGAGCACCTGAACGACGCGCGACGCGTGCAGCTCCTCGTCGTGGACGCGCGTGAAGTCACCGATGTCCGCGCAGAAATCGACCATGTTCATGCACACGCGCCGCACATACTGGCGCTTGTGTTCAGCGATGCCGAGGCGGAGAAGCAGGTTGCTGCCGCTCTCAAGGGCTCGAACGTATTCGCAGTGCTGCCGCTGCCCGTCGACAAGCGCAAGACTGCCGCAGTGTTCGACGGCGCGATCGCGGAGGCGGCGATCCGCCGTTCGACGGCTCGCGCGGGGTCCGATGCGCGCCGCGCGGACACGCGGTTCGATCAGGGCTCGAATATCAGCGTCGGGCCCGCGCACGTCGGCGGACTCGGTTCTCCTTTCAGAGATTCCGGGTTCGGTGGCAACAAGAAACTCATTCTGATCGCCGGTGGCGCAGGTGCGCTGCTGCTCATCGCAGGCGCAGCCTGGTTCTTCGCGCGCGAGTCGACGCCGCCCGCCGCTGCCGCGCGCAAGCCGAGCGTTTCCATCACCGCAGTGCCCGCCAATCCGTCCCAGGACGCCGTCCCCGAACCGGCCCCGGTCGTTGAAACACCGCTCGTCAAAGGTACCGTGGACGAGCTGCTCGAAAAGGCGCGCCTTGCGATGCGCGAGCGCCGCTACACCGAGCCCGCCGGCGACAATGCGCTTCTGTATTACCGCTCCGCTGCCGCTGCGGACACCAGCAACGGTGAAGCTCAGGACGGACTGACACGCGTGGCCGCCGTCCTCAAATCCAGGCTGGAGGAGGCCTCGAGCGCAGGGCGCTACGATGAAGCCGCGACAGCGCTGGCGCATCTGAAGGCGGCGACGCCCAACGATCCCAAAGTGACCGCGATCGAAGTGCGTCTCACCACCGCGCAGGTCACGAGGGCGCTGGCCGACGGGAATCTCGACCGCGCGGCCGCGCTCGTGCGCGCCGCCCAGCAGTCCGGTGCCGTCGCTGCGGACCAGACGAACAAATGGCGCGCTGACATCGGTCGCCGCCAGGATGAGGCGAAGCAGAAGCGGTTCGTCGACCTGGCACAGGAACGCATCCGCGATGGTCGGCTCCTCGACCCGCCCAACGACAGCGCCAAGTACTACGTGGATCAGATGCGGGAGCTCGGCCCCTCGGGCGCCGCCGCACAGCAACGGGTCATGCGCGATCTGGTTGCGGCGTATATGAAGAAAGCACGTGAGGCTGCGGTTGCCAACCGCGCTTCCGAGGTGGATCGCTGGCTCGGCGAAGCCAGAGCGGCCGGCGTCAGCGCCAACGATATCACCGGTTTCCAGCGCGAACTCGCGACCGCGCGCCAGCGCGCCGTGTCCGCCGAATCCGAACGCCTCGCGGGTCTCATCCGTGAGCGGCTGCGCGATGGCAAACTCACCGAGCCGGCGCAGGACAGCGCGGCGTACTTCCTCACCGCGCTGCAAGCCGCGGATGCGAGCAACGGCGCAGTGGCCGCGGCGAGTCGCGAGCTCGCGGCGAAGCTTCTCGACCGCGCCGGCGCCGCCGCGCGCGACGCCAAGACCGCCCAGGTCGACGCCGACCTGACTCAGGCGCGCCGCTGGGGCGCCGATGCGAAGGATATTCAAGCCGTGCAGCAGATCGCGGCCGCGCCGAAGGCTTCCACGAGTGCGAATCGCAATGCCGCTGCGGGCTCGCTGCAGGGCAAGCTGAAGCGAACGCGCTACAGCGCGCCCGAGTATCCCGACCGCGCACTCGCGCAACGCGCGACCGGATCAGTGACCGTCGAGTTTGTGGTGGACGTGAACGGCGAGCCGCACGACGTCCGCGTCATCGCAGCCGAGCCGGTCGGCGTTTTCGATCGCGCCGCCATCTCGGCGGTCAAGCGCTGGCGCTATGAGCCAGTGATCGTGGATAACGTGCCGATCGAAGTACCGGCGCGCACGGTAATCCGCTTCGCCCTCCCGACTCAGTAGCGGCCCAACGGAGACTTTGCATGAACCTCTCGGGCGCGGAACGCAGTCGTCAGCTCGTCACGGCAGGCGTCGGCGCGCTGCTGCTAATCGTGATGGGCGGCGTGCTCATCGCAGGCTTCCGTCTCGCGACGCAGATGACGGCCAATATTACGGCGCTGCAGACGGCGAGCATGCTGCAGACCTACCCCAACACCATCGCGCAGCAATTGACCTCGCTCCGCGACCGACTCGAAGCCCGCGCCTATGCGGGCCAGGCTCTCTCGGATGTGCGGGCCAGCGCGCAGCGCTTCGATCGTGACCTGAAGCAGCTGGGGTCGGGCGCCTTCGGGCACTCCCCGCAGCTCGACCAGGCGCTGGTTCTGTGGCACGAGTACGGACCGGTCGTCGACCCGGTGGTCAGCTTCACCGGACAGCCGTACGTCGATTCCGATGAGGCCGGCAGCTCGTTCTCGCGCGCAGGGCGCACTCACTACGCTGACGTGAAGCGCGCGCAGCTCTTCTCGCAGGAGAACGCCCGACGGCTGCAGAGCCTCCTCGCCGGAGTCGCCTCGCGACTGCAGGTGGAGGCTTCCGCGGGAGCCGGGAGGCTGCGACTGTTGCTGTCCACCGGTGTGCTGGCCGCTGTCCTGTTGGCCGCCGCCGCGGCCTGGTTGCAGCTGACGCGCGGCCGCAGCGAGAGCGCAGCGCGGGAAGCCCAGGAGCAGACGCGCGACATTCTGAAGACCGTGAAAGAAGGCTTCTTCCTGCTCGATGCCGACTATCGGATCGGTTCGGTGTGGTCGGACGCGCTCACGCGACTCTTCGGCAGAAAAGATTTTGCGGGGCTGTCCTTCGAGGAGCTCCTGCAGGATCTCGTACCCGCCGCCACTCTCGCCACAGCGACCAAGTACATCAGACTCCTGTGGGGCGAGCGCGCGCACGAGAATCTGATGAAGAGCATCAACCCGCTCGGCCAGCTCGAGATTCACGTCGAGACCGCGAGCGGCGGCCGCGAAAACCGCTATCTGCAGTTCGACTTCCACCGCGTGATGGGGCCCAAGGGTGTCAAGCACGTTCTCGCCAGCGTCGGGGACATCACCTCGAGTGTGATGCTCGCGCGCGAGCTGCAGGATTCTCAGGAAAACGCGAATCAGCAGTTCGACATGATGCTGGGAGTCATGCACATCGACCCGGTGCAGCTCGTTTCATTCCTCGACACCGCCGAGACGGGTCTGAAGCTCGTCAACGCCATCATGAAGGAGCCCGCGCGCAGCGACGGTGAATTCCGCAGGAAGCTCGACGGGCTGTTCCGCGAGCTGCATTCGATGAAAGGCGAAGCCTCCGCCTTGAATCTCATGAGCGTCGCGCAGCGCGTGCACCTGCTCGAGGACATGGTGGCGGAGCTCAAGAAGCGCGCCGAGCTCTCCGGCAACGACTTCGTGCCGATGGTGCTGAAGCTCGACGACCTGCTCGCGCATCTGCGCAGCGTCCGCGAGCTGAGCTCACGGCTCTCGACTCTGCGCGACAGCGCGGCGGGCGGCGGCCATCAGAGCACGAGCTCTGGTGACACGACGACAGCCAACCTGCGCGGGACCGCGGGCGGCGGCGTAGGCGGCGCGGCCGCCAGGGCGGCTGCGGAGGAGCTTGCGCTGACGTTGCACTCTCTGGCAGAGCGGCTCGCCAATGACCACCAGAAGAAATTCAAGCTTGCGCTGAGCGGTCTCGCGGACATCCCGCGTGCGTACGTTCCGACGTTGAAGGACGTACTCATCCAGATGCTGCGCAACTCCGCCGTGCACGGTATCGAGACGAGCGACGTGCGGCGCGCGCACACGAAGGAGGACGTGGGCGCCGTGCGCATCGAATTCCGCAAGGGGATCGAGGGCCTCGAGCTCCTGTTCGAGGACGACGGCGCCGGTCTCGTGCCCGAGACGCTCAAGGCCGTTGCTGTGCGCAAGCAGATCGTCACGGCGGCGGAAGCTGCCGTCATGGACACCCGCGCCGCGATGGCACTCATCTTCCGCCCGGGTTTTTCAACTCAGGAGCATGTGTCGATGGATGCGGGGCGCGGGGTCGGCATGGACGTGGTCGCCAAGAGCGTCTACGCCCTGGGTGGCAAGATCGGCGTGAGCACGAACCCTGGCAAGTTCACGCGCTTCAAGGTCACATTGCCGGCCACGGAGGAGGCGAATACGGCAGTCGCCTAGCCGCTCTCCAAGGGCGGTCGGCGCGGCTGACGTGCAGCAACTCATGAACACAGTGAACGGCAACGCGGCGGGCAGCGGCTCCAAGAGATCCTATAAGCTCATGATCGTGGATGACTCGAACATCATGCGCCGCCGTATCGAGCGCTCGCAGCAGTTCGAGGAGCTGTACCTGGTCGGCACGGCCTCGAACGGGCTCGAGGCGCTCGAAATGTTCAGAAAAACCGACCCGGACGTGATCACCATGGATCTCACCATGCCGCAGATGGACGGCATCGAATGCATCGAGAAGATCGTGGAGATCAAGCCCGCGGTCCGCATCCTCGTGATCTCGGCGCTGGCCGACAAGGCCACCGCGGTGGAGGCCATGGAGAAGGGTGCCAACGGCTTTCTCAACAAGCCGTTCACCGACCGGCAGCTGAACGAGGCCATCGCTGACCTCATCAGGATGCCCTGATGTTGCAGGAGCAGGAACTCAAGACGTTCATCGAGGGAACGACCCACTATTTCGAGGTCGCCGCCCAGCAGCCGGCCTCGATCGGTTCGCCCTATCTGGTCACGGAAGGACAGCCATCCGTCCATGACTACACGGGCATCATCAGTATTTCCGGCAAGCGCGAGGGCGTGGTGTACTTCACCGCTCCGCGCGCCATGCTCACAGTGCTCCTCATGAAGATGCAGGAGAGCGATTTCAGCCACGAGACCATGCGCGATCTGGTCGGCGAGGTGGCGAACACGATCTCCGGCAACGCGCGCAAGGACTTCGGCCGCGATTTCGTCATCTCCGTGCCGAGCGTGCTCGCGGGTGAGAAGCCGCAGATTCCGGCATCTGCCGGGTTGCGCTCATTCGTCATCCCGATCAACTGGCGCAGCCATTCCGCGAAACTGGTCGTCGCATTGAGATGAACGCTACGGGGCGCGCGGGCTGGACGTGACGTGCGTCAAGAATCTCCGCGAGTCGCCATTCAGCGACTCCCCCTGAGGGCGCGAGTCCTGTTATGTTCGATCCACAACGTTTTTTCGGGGGTCCGATCCGATGAGTCCGCTCTTTCTGGCGCAATCCGTGCCGCACGCATTCCGGGCCCTTGCGCTCGATGACAACACCGTCTCCGTGCTCGTTATGCTCGCCGGCATCATCATCGGCGCGACCATGGCGGGCCTGCACCAGCAGCGTAAGGCCAAGAAGGTAAAGGTCGAACGCAAGTCGCTGGAGCCCCGCCAGCCCAAGTAGCACGCGCCGGCTCGGCGGCGCCCCGACTCGGTGGCACGCGCCGACTCGGCTGTGCCCCGTTGTAGCGTCCCCTCGGTCGCACTTCCCCGGCTCGGTAGAGCCCGCTCCGTCGCCGGCGGTCGCGGTGCGGAACGTAACTTGCTCGACTGGCGACGGCCCAATGCCGGCGACCCGCGTCCGGCACGGACGCTCATGGCATGCGCTATCTGGCCCTCTGCTGCGACTACGACGGCACTCTCGCGACCGGCGGCCGGCTCGAGGCGCCGACCGCTCGCGCGCTCGAGCGAGTGCGGGCGTCCGGCCGCCACGTCGTGCTGGTCACCGGACGCGAGATCGGTGACCTGCAGTCGGTCTGCAGCCGGCTCGATCTGTTCGAGTACATCGTCGCAGAGAACGGCGCCGTGCTCTATCACCCCGCGACGCGTATCGAGAAGACACTTGCCGCGCGCCCGCCCGAACAGTTCGTCGCGACGCTGCGCGAGCGGGGTGTGAGCCCACTCTCCGTGGGGCAGGTCATCGTCGCAACCTGGGAGCCCCACGAGACACAGGTGCTCGAAACCATCCGCGATCTCGGCCTCGAGCTGCAGGTGATCTTCAACAAGGGCTCGGTGATGGTGCTGCCTGCCGGGGTGAACAAGGCGACCGGGCTCGCAGCCGCCCTCGATCGGCTCGCTCTGTCCGAGCACAACGCTGTAGGCGTCGGTGACGCGGAGAATGACCACGCGTTTCTGGCGCTGTGCGAATGCGCGGTCGCCGTCGCCAACGCGTTACCAACGCTGAAGCAAGCGGCAGACATCATTACGACCGCTCGCAACGGTGCCGGCGTAACCGAGCTCGTCGACGCCTTGCTGCGAGACGACCTTGGTACGCACGCTTCGCATCTGATCCGACACGACATTCTGCTCGGCAGCGACAGCGAGGGGCGCGAAGTTCGAATCCCGCCGTACGGCAGAAACATCCTGCTGGTTGGCACGTCCGGGAGCGGCAAGTCGGCGCTCGCCACGGGCCTACTCGAGCGGCTGGCGGAGCAGAAGTACACGTTCTGCGTCATCGACCCCGAAGGGGACTACGAGACCTTCGCCGATGCCGTTGCCCTCGGTGCACCGACGCACCCGCCGACGCTGGACGAAGTCGTCGAATTGCTCAGCAAACCGGCGCGCAACGCAATCATCAAGCTCCTGGGCCTGCCGCTCGCAGATCGGCCGGCATTCTTTGCGAGTCTCGCGCTGCGCCTCCTGGAATTGCGTGCGCGTACCGGCCGCCCTCATTGGCTCGTGATCGACGAAGCCCACCACCTGTTGCCCGCAGAGCGGGCATCGGACGATCTGGCGCCGCCGGACAAGCTCGGAAGCGTACTGCAGATCACCGTCCACCCGAACCTGCTCGCGCCAAAAGCGCTGGCCGACGTGGACATCCTCATCGCAGTGGGCAAGACACCCGAGGCCGCGATCAGCGAATACTGTCAGGTGACCGGCCTGCCCGTGCCGCGCATCGAACCCGTGCAGCTCCCGCCGGGTGAAGCACTCGTTTGGGATCGCGCTCGGGGCAATCCCTTCCGCCTGCGCGTCGCCCCGAGCCGTACGGAGCACCGGCGGCACACGCGCAAGTACGCGGAAGGTGAGCTTTCCCCCGACCGCAGCTTCTACTTCCGCGGGCCCGAGGAGAAGCTGAACCTGCGTGCGCACAATCTCATAGTGTTCACTCAGCTCGCCGACGGGGTCGACGACGAGACGTGGATGCATCACCTGCGGCGCGGCGACTATTCGGCGTGGGTGCGCGACAACATCAAGGATGAACGGCTCGCGGACCGGATCCGTGCGATCGAAGCAGACGAGAGTCTTACGCCGCTCGAGAGCCGGCTGCGCATCCGGGGAGCAATCGAAGAACAATACACGCTCCCGGCTTCCGCCGATCGCGCAGACACATCACGTGCACCGCGACGGTAGCGCGGGCCAGGCTGATTCGGCGCCGGGTCAGTCCAAGCGCTGCACCCGCACCGCGCGCAACGCACCATCCTCTTCCAGCTCGATGGCGAACTCGATCGGACGGCAGCAGACCTCGCAGTCCTCGATGTATTCGCGCTCTCCTGCGGTGAGATCGACGCGCGTATCGAGCCGTTCGCCGCAATACGGGCATTGCACGGCAACGAACTTCTCCGGTTCGATGCCGCGGCGCGCGCTGTCCGGTTCGAACACGGGCTCGAGGCCATAGAGTTGATCGACGTCGCGCGCCTCGAGGCTCGCGATGCGTCGTGTGAGGGATTCGAGATCTCGGGTTTTGCGCCGGGTCACGGCTGGCATTCTACTCGAGCGCCGCGCCGCCCTGACGCCAGGTCCGTCGTTCCGTTGCCACGCACGCGCCCGAGCTGACGTTTTGCAACGCAGCCCCACAAGTTGCGCCCGATAGCTCCGCCGGGCGCCTCTGTCGATCGATGCGGTGCGCGTGGCCCTTTCGAGCGATGTGGCCGTGGCCGGCCTCGTTTTCTAATGATGCCCTCGAGGTACCGTCGGAGTTTCGCCATGACGCGCGCACTTTTCACGACCGTCGCGTGCTACCTGATCGGTCTCGCGGCAGCATCGACCGTCTGGGCGGAGCAGCCCGAGTCCCAACAGGCCACCGCCGCACCGACATCGGATGAGCCTGCGCAACCTGCGAAGAGTCCGGCCGGGAATGGCGCGCAGGCGAGCCGGGCTGCAAAGATCGAGGCGGCCCGCCGTCAAGCCGAGGAAATGCGGCGGGGGCTGCAGCGCAGCGCGAATCAGCTCGCGAGGCTGCGCTGACGGCGGACCGATCCGAACTCAAGCCTGCGGCTCGCTCGCGTGGCCGAAGCGGAACAGGCGCCTACAGCTTGTAGGCCTGTTTCGGCAGACGATAGGCAAGATCCGCGGCGATGCGGTGCGCGTCGTGCTCTCCCAGACGATGCTCGGCGACCAAACGCGCCAGAAAGGCGCAGTCGATGCGGCGGGCCGCGTCGTGGCGCGCCGGGATTGAAAGAAACGCGCGCGTATCGTCGTTGAACCCGACCGTGTTGTAGAAACCCGCTGTCCCGGTCGTGTACTCGCGGAAACGCATCATGCCCTCGGGACTGTCGTGGAACCACCAGGCCGGCCCGAGCCGCAGGGCCGGGTAGTGCCCCGCGAGCGGTGCCAGCTCGCGGCTATAGGTGCTCTCATCGAGCGTGAATACGATCACCGTGAGGCGCGGTTCGTTTCCAAAACGATCGAGGAGCGGCTTCAGCGAGTGCACGTAGTCCACTGCACGCGGAATGTCCGCGCCTTTGTCGCGCCCGTACTCCTCGAGGAGCGACGCATTGTGGCTGCGGTATGCACCGGGGTGAATCTGCATGACGAGACCGTCATCGAGACTCATGCGAGCCATCTCGACCAGCATCTGGGCGCGGAACAATTCCGCATCCTCAGCCCGGCACCCCTCGCCGAGAACGCGCCCGAAGAGCCGCTCGCACTCCACCACGGACAGATCCGCGGTGCGCGGTGTTGGATGGCCGTGATCCGTTGCAGTGGCACCGGCACGGGCGAACGCGGCGCGGCGCAAGCGGTGCGCTTGGAGGTACCCCCGCCACGTGCTCACATCCTGGCCGGTGAGCTGCCCGAACTGCGCGAGCGCGGGGCGGAACTGATCATGTTCGGGATCCACGACTGCATCCGGGCGGTAGGTCGTGATCACGCGCCCCGTCCAGCCGCTCTTCTTAATGGCGTGATGGTGCTCGAGCCCATCGACGGGTGATTCGGTGGTCGCGAGCACTTCGATCCCGAAGCGCTCGAAGAGTGCCCGGGGGCGGAACGCCGCCGTCGCGAGCGCGCCGCCGATCACGTCGTAGTAGTGGTCGGCGGTCTCATCTTCCAGCACCACCTCGAGACCGAAGATGTTCGCAAATACGTAGTTGAGCCAGAGCGCCGAAGGCGTGCCGTGAAACAGATGAAAGTGCTGTGCGAACACACGCCACGCCCGACGCGGCTCCGCCACAGATTTCTTCCGCCGCGACGCGACGCCCAGATCCTCAAGTCGCACACCCTGGCTGTAGAGCATGCGGTACAGATAGTGGTCCGGCGCCAGCAGCAGCTCGGTTGCATTCTCGAAGGGCTCGTTGCGCGCAAACCAGGCGGGATCCGTGTGTCCATGCGGACTGATGATCGGCAGGTTGCACACCGCGCCGTACAGATCCCGGGCGACGGCGCGCACCGCCGGGTCGGGCGGAAACAGGCGATCTTCGTGCAGAACGAGCCGGTGCGGCATGGAGCTGGAAGCGCAGCGTCGGGGCGACATGATAGCGTTCCCAACCGGCTGGACAATAGCGGCCAGCGGCACTTTAATGACACGGGTTTCCGCCAGGAAGCTCACCTGACCCGCTCACCTGACCCGCATGAATCCTTCGCTGTGTGATGCCGCACTTACCAAGCTTCCGCAGTCCGTGGCACGACCACGCTACGTGCGCCGCGCGGTGCGGACCGGCGTGGTGCACTTTGGCCCAGGGGCCTTTCACCGCGCCCACCAGGCCTGGTTCGTCGAGGCGCTGCTTGCCAATGATCCGCGCTGGGGAATCTGCGCCGTGTCACTGCGCGCCGCGCACCTGCGCGACGCGCTTGCGCCGCAGGACGGGCTCTACACCCTCGTGGTCCGCGATGAATCGACCTCGTTGCAGGTCATTGGCGCCGTCCGAGAAATTCTCGTCGCACCCGAAGACCCGCAAGCCGTGCTGGAACGACTGTGCGCGCCCCAGACGCGCATCGTCACCGTCACGGCGACGGAGAAAGGCTACTGTCTGAGCGCGGATGGCAGTCTCGACGTCGCGCATCCGGACATCCGGCGCGATCTCGACACGCCGCTCGCGCCTGTCAGCGTCATCGGCTACCTCGCCGAGAGCCTGCGCCGCAGGCGCGCTGCCGGGCTGGCGCCGTTCGTCGTCGTCAGTTGCGACAATCTCGTCGACAACGGGGCGCGGCTCGCGGGTGCGGTCATCCGTCTCGCTCAGATCCGCGACGCAGACCTCGCGAGATGGATCGAGGGCGAAGTGATTTTCCCGCGTACGATGGTTGACAGCATCACACCGGCAACCACCGACGCGCTCAAGGATCACGTGGAAGCGGTGCTTGGCGTGCGGGATCAATGGCCTGTGCAGCGTGAGTCATTCGCACAATGGGTCATCGAGGACCGCATGCCCGCCGGTACACCGGACTGGCAGAGCGTCGGCGTGACCCTGACGAACGATGTCGCGGCTTTCGAGCGCGCCAAGCTGCGGCTGCTCAACGGCGCGCATTCGACGCTTGCCTATCTCGGAGTCCTCGTCGGCCACGAGACCGTGGCACAGGCGATGCAGGATGCGGATCTGCGCACGTTCGTGCACACAATGTTGACGGAGGATGTGGCTCCGTCAATCGACACCCCGACCGGGCTCGATGTGCCCGCCTACATCGACTCGATCCTGCGGCGCTTTCGCAATCCCACGATGCGGCACGAGCTGGCACAGATTGCCTGGGACGGTTCGCAGAAACTGCCGTTCCGGCTACTCGGCACGATTGGCGACAATCTCGAGGCGGGACGGTCGATCGACCGACTGTGTGTACCGATCGCTGCGTGGATGCAGTTCGTGCGGCGCGCCGCGTGTGGCGGTCGCAACGTGATCGACCCCCTCGCGCAGCGGCTGTTCGACATCGGTCGTGCATGTCAGGGACACGCCGCCAGCGATGTGCCGCTGTTTCTCGCACTTGACACAGTGTTCCCGCCGGAATTGCGCGCCGATCCGCGCTTTACGCAGGCGCTCGGGCGCGTCTACGACGGACACGAAGATGCACGCTTCCCGATTCCCGTGCGTCTGCGTGGTGCGCTGCGTTCGTGGCAGGACGCGGGAAAACCGCTTCAGGCGTGCGAACGGGACTAGCACTCATGGGATCAACTGTCGTCTGCTTCGGTGAGCTGCTGCTGCGCTTGAATGCACCGGATCGAGAGCTGCTGCTCCAGACTCCTGCGTTGCGCGTGTATGTGGGTGGCGCAGAAGCGAATGTCGCCGTATCTCTGGCGCGGTTTGGGCACACTGCTGCGTTGGTCAGCGTCGTCCCCGATACGGCCTTGGGCCATGCGTGCGTCAGCGAGCTGCGGCGCTACGGCGTGCTGGCGGACGGCGTGCGGCTGGGAAAAGGCAGGATGGGTCTCTACTTCATGTCCGCAGGCAGCGGCCAGCGGCCCTCGCACATCGTGTATGACCGGGCCGATTCCGCTTTCGCTGCGAGTACCACCGCGCAGCCGGTGGATTGGAACGAGGCGCTCGCGCATGCCGGCTGGTTGCATGTCTCTGGAATAACCCCGGCGCTCGGGCCAAGCGCCGCCGCAGCTACGTTGCGCGCCGTGCAGACGGCGCGCGAGCGCGGCGTGTCCGTCTCGTTCGACTGCAACTTCCGCGCGAAGCTCTGGGAAGCGTGGCAAGGCGACCCCGCGAAGATTCTCCGCGAGCTGGTCGATCACGCCGATCTCGCGTTCGCAGACGACCGTGCGCTGGCGCTCATCCTGGACGAAGAGGTGCCGGACCTTGCGCCCCCGGAGCGCTTCCGTCGTGTATCCGCGCGGGCATTCGAGACCTTCCCGCGGCTGCAACGGCTCGCCACGCTGGTTCGCATCGAACACAGTGTCGATCGACACGATTTGTCTGCCCTCCTGGTGTCGCGTACGAGCTTCACGTCTACCTGCACGTATTCGCTCGAAGCGATCGTCGACCGCATCGGGACTGGCGATGCGTTCGCAGCCGGCATGCTTCACGGATGCATCATCGGTCTCGAGGATCGCGCCGCGGTCGACTTTGCACTCGCCGCGGCGCGTCTGAAGCACTCCATCCCGGGGGACTTCAATCTCGCGAGTGTCACCGACGTCCAGGAACTGCTGGCCGACCGGGGCTTCGCGGTGCGACGATAGCACCCATGAACACGCGTTTCGCCATCGCAGAGATCCTGCAGCTCGCGCCCGTCATGCCCGTTGCCACGATCGATGAGGCAGCCACCGCAGCTGACCTCGCGCGGGCACTCGTGCGCGGGGGCATTCGCGTCATAGAAGTGACGCTGCGCACACCCGAGGCGCTGCACGCCATCGAGGCAATTGCGGCTGCCGTGCCGGAGATCCGCGTGGGTGCGGGGACCGTGCTCTCGGCCGCAGACCTGCGCGCTGCCGCGGACGCGGGTGCCTCTTTTGCCATTTCGCCCGGTGCAACGCGCGAGCTGCTGGCCGCGGGAAGAGACTCCGGCATTCCGTACCTGCCGGCTGTCGCCACCGCCTCGGAGCTCATGGCGGGACTTGCTGCCGGATACCACTGCTTCAAGCTCTTTCCGGCGAATGTCGCCGGTGGCATCGCGGCCCTCAAGGGATTCGCCGGGCCGTTTCCCGAGGCCCGCTTCTGCCCCACCGGTGGCATCACGGCGCAGACCGCTTCCTCGTACCTCGATCTGCCCAACGTGCTGTGCGTCGGCGGCTCATGGCTCACCCCGAAGGATGCATTGGCGGCGCGCGATTGGGGCTGCATCGAAGCGTTGGCGCGCGAGGCGGCGGCGACGCGCCGGCGGTGAGACCCGCGCGTAGCGTCTTACTTGGGCAGCTTCGCAGGATCGAAATCGCCGACGTAGTAGTCCATCAGCGTTCGCTGGAACAGCAGGTTGTAGCGCGCTGCGACGAGCGCGCTCGCCGCCTGGAAGTGCGTCGCCTGCGACTGGGTGAGCTCCACGAGCGTCGAGGCTCCCGCACCGTAGCGATCCTGAGCGGCTTGCAAAGCGAGATCGGCGGCGCGCACTTGGGCCTCCGCCGACGTCAGTTGCTGCTGGGCGGAAGTGAAATCCAGATGCGCGCGCCTGACCTGCGTGCCGACATCATTCTGCAGGCTCTCGAGCGAGATGCGCGCGTTCATCGCGAGGATCTCTGCACGGCGCGTGGCATACCTGGCGCTGCCCCGATCGTAGAGCGGAACTGAAATGCCGACGCCGACTGAACCGCCGCGTCGCTGGTCGAGCTGGTCCGTGAGGCTGAAGTCAGACGCGCTGGTATACGCGCTTCCGTAAGCCGCGCTGAGTGAAACCGTCGGCCACCAGTTTGCACGCGCCACACGCACGGCCTGGTCGGCGGCGGCCACCCGCGCCTGCTCGGCATAGAGATCGGCACGCTGAGTGCTGGCCCGCGTGAGCAACTCGGTAAGCTGAAAGCTGGCGCCAGCTGCCGCACCGATGTCGGCGGCCGGTGCCTCGAACTCGTACGTGCCGGCAGGATCCAGCTGCAGTGTCTGGATGAGATCCACTTTGGCGAGCTCAGTCGAGCGTTCCGCTTCCACCAGCGAGAAGCGCGCACTCGCGACGCTCGCCTGCTGCTAATACAGATCCGCGATGGTGCGTGCACCGGCGTCGACGTACGTCTGGATCTGCTGCTCGAGGGCTACCTGCGCCGCAAGATTCTCGCGCTGCACTCGCAGCTGCTCCTGCTGTTGGATCAGCGCGAGAAAGTTGGTAGCAACGGTGAACGCGGTGGTCTCCCGCGCACGCTTGACGTCGCGCTCGCTCGCCTGGCCGGAGAGTTTAGCCTCCTCGAGTGCGGCGGTGTTACCGAAACCGTCGAACAGCACCACGCCCGAGGACAGGTTCAGGCTCAGCGAATTGGTCGTGGTGCTGGTGATCTGACCCAACGACTGGTTGAAATTGCGCCCGAAGTTCTTCGCGCCCTGAGAACTGAGCTGCAGGTTGGGCAGGAACTGGCTGCGCGCCTC
>FTFB01010055.1_pt1 | contig 15647 bp, 15 predicted proteins | sample 1658331 | NCBI WGS metagenome assembly FTFB01 (sample SAMEA3914816, study PRJEB12502) | metagenome | biome: forest; material: soil | place: USA | collected 2011-09-16 | depth 0.3 m | reverse complement strand
GGCCTGTTCGACGACAGCGACGAGAATTCCGGCCGGCATGCGACGTTCTACTTCTTCGCCGACGATGGCGAACTCTGCCTCGAGAAGCGGCTCGATCTGGTTCCTCGCCAGCGACAGACCGTCGACTTGTCGGAGCTCAGTGCGGGAGCGCGCGGCGAGATCGGCACGTTCTGCGTGTTCCATTCGCATACGCCGCGCGCGGTGAGCGATCTTGGCTCCTACTTGGCGGAAAGAGGCTACGTCAGCTACCGCTACCGGTGCGCGCCGTTACGCGCGTACGTGCACGGGAATCTCGATGCGATTGCGTTGGGTGCGGACAACCGCCTGCAACTGCTCGGCTCGGGAAGCTTTCTGCCGCGCGAGTACCGGTTGCAACACGAAATTGCCGGGTCGGCGTTGTACGAGATCGCCGTCGTGAACCCTAGCGCGAGCACGAAGAGCATTTCTTGCCAACGCATTTCGACGCGCGACGGCAAGACGCTGGACGTGCAAACGGTCAAACTGAGACCGAGGGCATGTCATTTGTTCCCGATCCGCGCCGATGAGCAACCCTCGAGCAGAATAGTCATCGTCGGCCGTTTGGTAATGCCCCGGCCGCTCGTCTTTCGAACGAGCAATCAAGCGTTGGATGTCTTTCATGGCTAGCACTAAGTAAGGCGACATACATGGACACGATTCATGGCTAAGAAGGTACTGGAAGTCGGGTACGGCTCCGTAAGCCGCGTGCGGATCGGCGATCGGCTGCCGCTCGCGTTCATCGGCGGTCCTTGCGCCATCGAAAGTCGCGAACATGCGTTCAAAATGGCGAAAGAAATCGGCGACATCTGCCGCCGGGTCGGCATCCCGTGGATCTACAAGTCTTGCTATGACAAGGACTGCCGGTCATCGCCGGAAAGTTTCCACGGTCTAGGAGCGGATCACGGGCTGCGTATTCTCGCGGATGTGCGCGACGAGTTCGGTATCCCGGTAGTTTCGGACTTCTCCGAGCCCGCATGGGGTCCGGCTACCGGCGAGGTGTGCGACATGGTTCAGGTGCCCGCGTACCTGTGCCGGCAAACCTCGATGTTGCGGGCAGCCGCGCTCACGAAGCGCGTCGTCCACCTGAAGAAGGGCCAGTTCATGAGCCCCTGGAACATGAAGAACTCGGTCCGCAAGCTGGAGGCGAACGGCAACCATCAGGTGCTGCTCGCGGATCGGGGCACGTTCATGGGCTACAACATGCTCGTGAACGACATGCGCTGCTTTCCGATTATGGCCGAGACGGGCTACCCCGTGTGCTTCGATGCTACGCACTCGATCCAGCTGCCTACGTCGATGGGCAACATTTCCGGCGGGCAGCGCGAGTACATTCCGCACCTCGTGCGGGCTGCGGCCGGATGCGGAATCAACGCGCTGTTCATGGAAGTGCACGACGATCCAGACAACGCGCTGTCGGACGCGAACACCGTACTCGACATCCAATATCTCGAGAATATATTGAGTCAAGCGAAGAGGGTGCATGAGACTCGTCTCGAGCTGCTCGAAAAATTTGGAGAAGACAATGTCCACCCGCCGCAATGAGAATCTGCTCGTGCAGGAGGTCATGCTGGCCCCTGATCGCCTTCCGGTCATCGCCAGGGAGACGATTCTGAAGGAAGCGCTTGAGGTCATGGGGAAATTCCACCTGGGCATCGCCTGCATCGTGGACGAAGACCAGAAGCTGCTCGGCATCCTCACGGACGGCGACATCCGCCGCAAGTTGCTCAAGGTGCAGAAGCCATTTTCCGCGCTGTTCGTCGACGATGCGCTCGATCACGCGATTCGTAAGCCCGTGTCCGTGCGTCCCGACGAGTCGCTGATGCGAGCCGTGCAGATCATGGGCGACAAGAAGATCTGGGATCTGCCGGTGGTCGATTCGAGCGGCAAGCTCCTCGGCCTGCTGCATTTGCATCCAGCGGTCCAGGCGCTGCTCGGAATCCAGTGATGTGCCGCCTCAACGTGTCGATCGAACAAGTTCGCGCGACGTCCTAATCCATCATCAGCAAGAGAGGACATGAACAAGATATTCGAGCAACGCGCTGCGTTGAAGCAGAAACTGCGCCGCCGCGAACGCCTGTTCGCGGGTTGGGTGTCGTACGCGCACCCGTCGATTACCGAGACGTTCGCGCGTGCCGGCTTCGACTTCGTCGCGATCGACATGGAGCACTCCACCATCTCGTTGGAGCAAGGGCAGCGAATCATCGCGGCGAGCCAGAGCGAAGGCGTGCCGTGCTTGCCGCGTCCCGTGTCCCACTCGAACGACTGGTTCAAGCCGCTGCTCGAGTCCGGCGCCGACGGCCTGCTCGTCCAGATGGTCAACACGCCGCAGGAAGTCGAGGCGATCATCGGCCACCTCAAATATCCGCCTGCGGGTAGACGCAGCTATGGTGTGAGTCGCGCGCAGGCCTATGGCTTCGACTTTGACGCCTATATCCGCAACTGGAACGACACGTCGACCTTCATCATTCAAGTCGAGTCGGCGCAGGCGGTCGAGAATATCGACAAGCTGCTCGCGTTCGACGAGATCGACGGCGTGATGGTCGGGCCGTATGACATCTCGGGATCCCTCGGCGTGCCGGGGCAGACCACGCATCCCAAAGTGCTGGAGGCTTCGCGGAAGGTCATCGAGGCCTGCGAGCGGTTCGGCAAGAGCTGCGGCACGCAGGTCGCCGACGCGACGCCGGCCAGCGTCGAGGCCCTGTTCGACCTCGGCCATACCTACGCGATTCTAGGCTCCGACTTGTTCGTGCTGTGGAAATGGGCCGAGCAAATGCAATCGCTGATGAAGTCCATGCGCTGAGCGAGATCACGGAACCACGATGAACACGTACCTCAATCAACTCTTCGGCCTCGAAGGCAAGGTCGCGGCGATCACGGGCGGCGGTGGCCACCTGTGCAGCGAAATGGCCCGCGGCTTCGCGCGTGCGGGCTGCGCCGTGGCCGTGCTCGATCTGCGCATCGAGAAGGCGCGCGCGATCGAAACGGAGCTGCGCGCCGCGGGCTTCGACCGCGTGCTGTCGGGCGCCGTGGACGTCGCCAAGAAAGCCGATCACGTCGGCGCGCTCGAGCAGGTTCTGGCGGCTTTCGGCCGCGTGGACATCCTCGTGAACGGCGCCGGCACCAACGGTCCCACCCCGTTCCTTGAGATCGGCCTTGAGGAATGGCATGCGATCCTGGATTCCCAGATCACGGGCACGTTCCTCGGGTGCCAGGTGTTCGGCGCGCAGATGCTGAAGCAAGGCAAAGGCTCCATCATTAATATCTCCTCGGCGTCTGCCGGACCGCCGCTGTCGAAGGCATTCACTTACTCGGTCGCGAAGGCCGGCATCAAGAATCTTACGCAGAATCTCGGCCGCGAATGGGGCACTTCAGGGGTCCGCGTGAACGCGCTGCGCCCGGGCTTCTTTCCCACCGAGTGGAATCGGAAGAACTTCATCACGCCCGCGCGCGAGACGGCGATTCTCGGGCACACGCCGATGGCGCGTTTCGGCGAGCCGAACGAACTCATCGGCGCGACGCTCTGGCTCGCGTCCGACGCTGCGGGTTTCGTCACGGGCGCGGAAATCGCCGTCGACGGCGGCTTCTCGGGTATGAGCATCTGAGCATGGAGCAGAAAACGGTCGTCATCACCGGCGGCAACAAGGGCATCGGGTTCGGCATCACGGAGGCGTTCGTCAACGCGGGCTATCGAGTGGTTGTGGGCGCGCGGCAGGAAGTCGGCCTCCCGGCGCGCTTCGGGAAGCGCGTGACCTTCGTGGCTTGCGATGTGCGCAACGAAGCGGATCACCGTGAGCTGGTGAAGCACGCCCTGGGTGTCGGCGGCAAGGTCGATGTCTACGTCAACAACGCGGGGGTTTCGGCGTGGCGTCCGATCGAAGCGATCGACGAGCCGTTCCTCGACGAGCTCCTCGGCATCAACCTCAAAGGTGTGTTCTGGGGCTGCAAGGCCGCCGCCGCCGCCATGGTGAGCGGCGGTTGCATCATCAACATCTCGAGTCTGGCGGGTAGGCGCGGCACGCCGAACAACTCGGCCTACTGCGCCTCGAAGTTCGGAGTGAACGGCGTCACGCAGGCGTTGGCGAAGGAGCTCGGGCCGCGCGGCATCCGCGTGAACGCGCTATGCCCCGTGCTCATCGCGACGGATGGGCTCATCGCTGCGTTGCGCGGTCCGTACGCGCCGGCGAAAAACGATCCGGAAGGATTCATCGCGCGGTTTGCGCAGGAGCAGTCGGCGCTGAAGCGTCTGCCGACCAGCGCGGAAGTGGGGGCGATGTGTCTCGTGCTCGCTTCCGGTTCCGCGTCCGCCATCACCGGACAATGTATCAATGTGGACTGCGGCGTGCTGCCGACGTGAGTATGAATTCGTCATTGAAGATCGTTGCGGTCATTCCGGCGCATCTCGCTTCGGTGCGTTTCCCGCGCAAGATCCTGTTTCCGATCCATGGCCTGCCGATGATCGAGCATGTGCGCCGGCGCGCGCTGCTGTCCAAGAACATTGCCGATCTGTTCGTGGCTACCTGCGACGACGAGATTGCTCGCACCGTGCGCGGCTTCGGCGGCAACGTCATCATGACCGCGAACACGCACGCTAACGGTACGACGCGGGTGGCGGAGGCGATCCAGAGCATCGACTGCTCGCACGTCATGCTCCTGCAGGGCGACGAGCCGTTGCTGTTACCGCGGCATCTGGACGTGTTCGCGGCGGCCATCGCGGCCGAGCCGTCGTTGGAGGCATGGAACGCCACCGGGCCGATCGAGCATCCCGAGGAACTCGACCGGCACTCGTTCGTCAAGTGTGCGTTGGCGAAAACCGGCCGTGTCCTTTACTGTTTTCGCCGCTCACCGGCGTACAGCGCATTCGAAAAACAACAGACATTCATCCGCAAGATCCTCGGCATCATCGCTTACCGCCGCGACTTCCTGCTCGAGCTCACGAGGCTGCCGCCGGCCACGATCGAGCAAGCCGAGTTCATCGAGCAAATGCGCATCCTCGAGAGTGGTTTCGGGCTGCGCTCCGTGCCGGTCGAGCCGAGCTTGCCGTCGATCAACGAGCCTCACGAAGCCGGCGTCGTGCTGAAATACCTGCAGGACAACGCCGAGCAGCGCGACCTGCTGACGAGGATCATGGGTGACAGCACGTGACGTTGAACGCCGGGCAGTATCTCGCCCTGTGTGAGGCATGCGATCGCGTCTTGCTTGCGCCGGATGCCACTATCGAGCGCGTCGCGGTGCCTTGGCTGCACGTGATTCGCGAGCACCCGGTGTTCCTGCAGAACTACACGGACGAAGTGCACGGCTCCGGCGGCGCCGTCACGCGGTCCAAACGCGCGCTGCGTAGGCAAGCGATCAAATGGCGCCAGCTCTGGCGGGCGGCGCGCTCGGACGGTTTGCCCTGGCATACGGCCAGCGCGCTGCCAGAAAGCGTGGACGTGCTGTTCGTCTCGCATTTGCTGAACGCCGCGCAGGCGGGGCAGGCCGAAGACTTTTATTTTGGATCGCTCACCGACAAGCTGCGCGAGCGCGGCCAGCGGGCGGCGATCGCGTTGCTCAACCATTCGGGGCAACCGAGCCACGACTTGGCTTCGCGGTGGCACGGGGACGCAGCGCCTCGCGTGGTGCTGTCGGCGTCCCTTGACCTGCCGCGGGAGCGAGCGCTGCGCCACCGTTTGCTAACTGAGTCCCGCCGTCTCGAGCAGCTTGCACGCGGTGCCGCCAGTGCGCTCGAGCGGCGCGTGTGGTTGCGCGCAGCGGAGGAGGCGTTGTCGGACTCGGCGCTTGCGACGTTGAGAGTGTCCGAGCAGATAGGCGCCCTAGTCGCAAAGCTGGGTCCGTCCGCCATCATTGCCACTCACGAGGGCCACGCATGGGAACGCGTGGTCTTCGCAGCCGCGCGGCACAGCCGGCCGGGGATCCGCTGCATCGCGTATCAACACGCCGCTCTGTTCAAGTTGCAGCACGCGGTGCGCCGCAATCTGCACGGTCACTTCAATCCCGACTGGATCGTCGCGGCCGGCAAAGTGGGCGCCGCGCAGCTCGCTCACGCGCCGCGGCTTGGAGGCCTGCCCGTGAGCGTGCTCGGCTCTAACCGCGCAGACAAGGCTGCCGCCGTCGATTCGCGTAGCGCGCGTGCCGCGACGGTGCGCGCCGGCAAGGCCGCCATCTGCGTCGTGCTTCCCGAAGGCATTCCGGAGGAGTGCCATCGGTTGTTCGAGTTTTCGCTGGAGTGCGCGCGCGCGTGCCCCGAGATGCGCTTCGTCTGGCGCTTGCATCCGATTGTGACCTTCGAATCGCTGCTCGCGCAAAACGCGAAGCTGCGCAATCGTCCGTCCAACGTGGAGCTGTCCACGCGCGCGTTCGCGGATGACCTCGCGACGGCGGGCTGGGCATTGTATCGGGGCTCTACCGCGGTCATCCAGGCGGTTGCCGAGCAGGTGCGACCCGTCTACGTGCAAGTCCCGGGCGAGATGACCGTGGATCCTCTGTACGAGCTCGAAGGCTTCCGTGAGCACGTGACCACCGCCGCGGACTTCGTGCGCCTGATACAGAACGTGCCTGATGACCGCGCGGTGGACGCGGCGCGTGCATACTGCGGCGCCATGTATGTTCCGTTCGACGTGGGCGTACTGCTCGAGGCGATCTCGCCGACCGCATCGTCGGGTCGTACGGGTTCAGCCGCGCATTTGGACAGGATGGTGTCGTGAAGAGATTACTTCGTCGTGTAGCCAAACGAATTCCCGGTGTGCCGTACGTGTTCGACAAGTACGTTGCGCTCACTCTCAGGTCCCGCCCCGCAGAGGACGTGTTCACGTCGATCTTCGCCGGAAACAAATGGGAGGGGACAGAGTCGGTGTCCGGGCAAGGCTCGGACCGCGAGCAGACGCTCGTTGTCGTGCGGGAACTCGGTGTACTTCTACGGGAGCTCGAAATCGGCACGATGCTCGACGTACCCTGCGGGGATTTTCACTGGATGAAGCAAGTGGACCTCGGGGCCACGACGTATATCGGCGCCGACATAGTCGCTGATCTCATCCAACGGAACGAGATCCAGCACGGCAGCGACCGTGTGCGTTTCGAGAAGCTGAATCTGCTTAGCGACAGATTACCGAACGTAGACCTCATTTTCTGCCGCGACTGCCTGGTGCATTTTGCGTACGACGACGTTTTTCGCGCGCTCCGCAACATCTGCGACAGCGGTGCCAGGTATCTGCTGACAACGTCGTTCCCGGGCCGGCGCCGCAACGACAACATCGTTACGGGCCAATGGCGGCCGCTCAATCTGCAAGCCGCTCCGGTTGCGCTTCCCGCGCCGCTGCGATCCGTCGAAGAAGGCTGCACGGAGAATCGCGGCGCTTTCCACGACAAGTCCTTGTGCCTCTGGCGCGTGGACGACGTACACTCGCGACTACTTTCGCAGCGGGCCTGAGGAGCGCGTGTTGGACGAACCATCGAGCTTGCGGAGAGACGTCTCGGTCGTCATCGCGACCTTGGGCGGCGACTGCCTCGCGGCGACGATCGAGAAGTTGAACGCAGGCACGATCGCCCCTGCGGAAATACTAATCTGCATTCCCGAGCTCGAGGCGCTGCGTGCCGCCAAGTTCGCTTGCGACAATGTCAGGGTGGTCACGACGCCATGCAGGGGGCAGGTGGCGCAGCGCGCCTTCGGTTTTCGGCAGGCGCGGCACGAGTTCGTTTTGCAGCTCGACGACGACATTCATGTGCACGCCACGTGCATCGAGCGGCTGCACGCGTGCGTTTCGCGGTTCCCCGACGTGGCAGCGGGGCCGAAGCTGCACGATCTCGCCACGGGCGAGTACACATCGTTTCTCAATCCCACGTCCGACGGCAATCGGCTCTTCGAGCGTTTACTGTTTTGGGTCATCAATGGCGCCGGAGGCTACGAGCCGGGTCGCATCGGACGAGCGGGCATCTGCATGGGCTTGCCGGAAGAGCCTGAGGAATGGTTCGACATCGAATGGTTGCCCGGTGCGTGCGTCTTGCACCGGCGCGCTAACCTCGTGCTCGCGGACTACTACCCGTTCCGAGGAAAGGCGTTCGCTGAGGATTTGTTCCACTCCGTCGAGCTCAAGCGCAAAGGCGTGCGGCTCGTGCGGTGCGGCTCGGCTAGCTGCCAAGTGGATTTCACGGGGAGCAGAGTGCATAACCCAGCGACGTTCGCGAAGATGTATCTGCGCTATGCGCGCGCGCTTACCCGGTTAGTCAAAGAGATCGGCGGCAGCACGGTGTGCCTCTACAGTTATTTGTTCTTGGATCTCCTCCGCAAGGTGCAACGCACCCTCATAGCGTCGAAACGGAGCGCCTGATGCGGTCTCCCGTCTACGATGCGGCGGCCCGATTGCTGCTGCCGCTCATGTGGGTGAATCTCACCGCCGGCGAGAATCACTGGGACATCCTCGGCCTCGGCGTCGCGCAAACGTTGAACTGGATCAACATCGGGCTTGCGTGGTATTTGGCGTCGCAATCGCCGTATCAACGATTCGCCACCGCGATGCTTCTATGCGCCTTCGCACTGCGGCCGATGGAATCGTTAAGCGGCGCGGAATTTGTGCAGGTCTTACGTACCGGTGCGCTCGGCGTCGTGTTCATAATCGCGGGAGCATGTATCTACGGACGGAATCCCGACTTCCTACGGAAGCAATTCGTGGTCTTTCTGGCATTGTGCGTGCCGATCATGTTCCTACAGGTCCTCGGAGTGGGCTCATGGGTGATGGGTTGGAGCACCGGCTATTTGCATGACCCGGCCGCCATGGATGAGAGCGAGGTGGGCACGTTCATGAACATCCAGCTGTATCCGACGTTGTTCGTCGGCTTGGGCGATCTCGTCTACTCGATCGGACAAGCTCGGCCGGTCGGCTTGATGCATAGCAGCAATGTTCTTTCCATCTTCGTGGCGTTCGCGGTCGCGCTCAATCTCGTGATTCTACGGAGTTCCCGCTTGCGCGCTGGCGATCTCGTCGTCACTGCCGCCGTTGTTCTAACGATGAGCAAGATGGTGTTCGTGCTGCTGGTGTTGCTATACGCCGGCGCGATTCTTTTTGCGCCCGCGGTGCGTAAGGTACTGGCGCTGAAGCTTTTGTGCGCCTTCGCTGTCGGGATGGCGCTCTACTTTCTGTTGTTCCCCGGGCTGTTGCTGGCGAATCTCTCCGAGGAGATGATCCGCACGAGCATCATGCTGCGGCTCCTCGGCGTGCTGAATGCGGTTGGCGTTGCGAACCTGGGTGCTTTTCTCTCCGATCAGTCAGAACTCATAGGCGCAGCCTTCAGCGACGACGAGAGTTACTCGATGGTCGCGATCCTGCTCCGCAGCGGTGTCGCGATCCCGGCGCTCGCCGCGATGGGTGCGGCGGCGATCGTGTATCTGTATCGCATGAAGCAGATGGGCTTCGGGACCGCATCTGGCTACGCCGTGTTTCTGTTCGCGTGCATGGCCACGCAGTTTGCGATTCCGTTCGTGGCGGCTGCGTCGTTTCAGCTGGTCCTGGGTCTAGCTCTCTTTCCTTTGTTTACTCTTCTCTGGCGCGACCGCGTTCCCTCGCGCGACGCCGCTCCTCACGCAGCGCTTCCGGCGACCCGACCGCCTTCGATTCACTGACCCTGGCAATCACTGCTTTGCGAGTGCTGCACATCACGACGGGGCTTCGCAACGGGGGTGCCGAGGCGGTTCTATTCGGGCTCGTTACCGAGGATGCTCGCGACGACACCCACCAAGTGGTGTCGCTCACCGATGCCGGGTTCTACGGCGAGCCTTTGCAGCTCGCCGGACTTCCCGTTCACACGCTGCAGCTGCGGCGTGGCGGGATCACGGTAGCCGCGATGCTGCGGCTCTACCGACTCATCCGGTCGGCCCGCGCAGATCGAGTGCAGACGTGGATGTATCACGCGAACCTCGTCGGCGGCGTGCTGGCGCGACTGGCAGGAACCCGTGTGATCTGGAGCATTCATCACAGTGACCTCGATCCGGCGAAAGTCTCGTTTGGCACCCGGGTCGTCGCGCGGACTTGCGCGTGGCTGTCGCCGTTCATTCCGGAGCGCGTTATCTATTGCTCGCGCAAGGCAGCGGACGTTCATTTGCGCCTCGGCTACAGCGCGGGGAGCGCGGTCGTCGTGAACAACGGCGTAGACATTCAGCGATTCGAGCCGGACGCCAGGGCGCGTGCGCGGGTGCGCGCGGAGTGGCACGTGGCCGAAGACGAAGTACTGCTTGGTATGGTCGCGCGGTGGGACCCGCTGAAGGATCACGCGACCCTACTTGCTGCGCTCGGCGGCACCGACGCCCGTCTGCCAGCTGGTTGTCGGCTAGTGCTCGTTGGCCCAGGAATGGACGGCTCGAACGCCGAGCTCGCGGCGCTCGTTGAGCGGCACGGTGTGCGGGACCGAGTGCTGTTGGTCGGGGCGCGGTCGGACGTGCAAGCGGTCATGAACGCCTTGGATCTTCACCTCTTATCGAGTAGCGGTGAAGCGTTCGGCAATGTCTCGATCGAAGCCATGGCGTGCGGCGTCCCGGCCATCGTCACCGCGACCGGTGCCGGCGCCGACATCGTCGGCGACACGGGCTGGGTGGTCCCGGTAGGGGATCCGGACTCGTTGGGCGAAGCGGTCCTGACGGCGATCGAATCGATGGCCGATCGCGACCAGTGGCGCGCCCGCCAAGCCGCGTGTCGCGCTCGTGTGGTCGAGCACTTCAGCCTGAAGCGAATGGTCGAGGGGTACCGCCAAGTTTGGTATGATTCAACGGCCTCCGGCGCGTAGTCTGCGCGTCTTGGCGATACGCCTGCGTTTCCGTAACCTCCGCTCCAACATGCCGCTGTCTACTCGTCTCATGAGCAGCGCTGTGATCACGGCGGCGTTGGTCTTGGGGCTCGATTAGCGAATGTTCTGGCTCGTCTTTGTCGCGTCGGCGGCGGTATCGTGGGGAATCACGGGAATCGTGCGCCGTTACGCGACGGCGGGTCAGGTCCTCGATCATCCGAACGCCCGCAGCGCTCACAGCACGCCCAAGCCGCGCGGCGGCGGCCTCGCGATCGTCGTCGTGACGAGCGTCGCCGTCGCGGTTCTTACCGCAATCGGTCTCGTGGACGTTCCTCTAGCCGCCGCTTTGCTCGGCGGCGGGATTCTCGTGGCGGCGGTCGGTTTTTTCGATGATCGGCGTTCTCTGCCGGTCCGGTTGCGCATCTTGGCGCACTGCGTGGCTGCCGCGGGTGCGGTCTATGCCTTGGGCGGCCTTCCGCCGATCCGCGTCGGTGAGGTGGTCGTGCAGACCGGCGCGGTGGGCTACGTGCTGGCGACCCTCGGCATCGTTTGGAGTCTGAACCTCTTCAACTTCATGGACGGCATCGATGGCATTGCGGGGTCCGAAGGCGTTTTCGTGGCGGCTGCCGGCTCGCTGCTTGCGCTGGTGGCGGGTGCGTCGGCGGGTAGTGTTCTGCTCGGGATCGTGTTTGCGGCATCCTGCGCGGGGTTTCTCGCTTGGAATTGGCCGCCGGCGAAGATCTTCATGGGAGACGTCGGCAGCGGCTTCGTCGGCTTCGTTCTGGTCATGCTCGCGCTCGCCGATGCGCGCGGCAACCCGGTAGCGCTGTTGGTATGGGTGATCCTCGGGGGCGTGTTCTTCGTGGACGCAACGGTGACTTTGGCTCGGCGCCTGCTCCGCGGGCAAAGAGTCCACGAAGCGCACAACAGTCACGCCTATCAGCGGCTCGCGCGCCGCTGGAAGAGTCACCGCCGAGTGACGTCCGGCGTTTGGTTATTGAACGTGCTCTGGTTGCTACCTTGTGCGTTCGTTGCGGTTCGCTACCCTTCGCAAGCGGCGCGGATGGTGGTCGTGGCCCTCGTGCCCTTGGTCGTGCTGACCCTGCTTTTGGGGGCCGGCCATTCGGAAAGCCCGACCGAGCACGGTCCGACTTCAGCGCGGCGTCGGGGAAGCTGAGTCCGCTATGAGAATCCCATGGTGGGGGAAAATCGGAGCAAAGCTTGTTTTGTCGCGGCTGCCTTTCGGCTACGCGCCGTGGCAGCGCCTGGGCCTGTTCCGGCATGGCCAGATGGATTCGGCCGCTTACGCGATTGCCGTGTTCGATAGCCATGTCGAACGGGCCGGACTGAACGGGCGACTGCGAGATAGGCAGATTCTCGAGCTGGGCCCCGGCGATAGTCTGGCTACGGCGCTAATCGCCGCGGCGCATGGCGCGCGCGCAATTCTCGTGGACACCGGCGCCTACGTGCGTTCCGATATCGGACCCTATCACGACTTGCAACGAGCCCTCGCTGCGCGCGGCCTTCGTGCTCCCGATGTGTCCGCGTGCGCGTCCATCACGCAAATCCTCGAACGATGCGGGGCGCGCTATCTCACAGACGGCCTTGCCGGCTTCCGGACGATTGGAGATGCGAGCATCGATCTAATCTTTTCCCAGGCGGTGCTCGAACATGTGCGCTGCAATGATTTTCTCGCGACGTTGCGGGAGTGCCGCAGAGTGCTTGGTTCCGGCGGAATCTGCTCGCATCAGATCGACCTCCGTGACCACCTCGGCGGCTCATTGAACCACTTGCGGTTCAGCCAGAAAGTCTGGGAGTCGGAATTCTTCGCTAGATCGGGCTTCTACACCAATCGCATTCGGCACGCGCGTATGGTGCAGCTCTTCGAGCAGGCGGAATTCTCGGTGGAATGCACGGACATGCAACGCTGGGACGCGTTGCCCACGCCACGACGCAAGCTCTCGAGCGAGTTTGCCGACGTCCCCGACGATGAGCTGCGGATCTGCGCGTTCGACGTGTTGCTGCGTTGAACGGGCAGACTGTGCGCAGCATCGCCATGATTTCGAGTCAGGCATTCTCCATCGCCAATTTTCGAGGCCCGCTGATTCGGGAGCTCGTGGCTCGTGGAGTCGTGGTGCACGCGTTAGCGCCAGACTTCGACGCCGATACGCGCGCCCGGGTTGCCGCTCTTGGTGCGCACCCGGTGGACTATTCATTGTCGCGTACCGGACTGAATCCTTTGCGGGACTTGTGGGACGTAGTGCGGCTTCGACGCGTACTGAAGCGCCTCTCGCCTGACGCGTCCTTGGCCTATTTCATCAAACCCGTCATCTACGGATCGCTCGCGGCGTGGGCTGCGGGCGTGCCGGCGCGATATTCGATGATCGAGGGACTGGGATATGTGTTTGTGGAAGGTGGGAGCGCCAAGCCGTACCGCCGTGCGTTGCGATTGGCGGTCTTGCATCTTTACAAATGTGCGATGAAGGCAAACCGACGCGTGCTCTTTCTGAATCCCGAAGACCTGAAGCAGTTTGTCGAGGGCAAAACAGTTACGGCGGCGCAGGCGGCGCAGATTGACGGCATCGGCGTAGATCTCGATCACTATGCGCCCGTTCCGCCGGTACTCGAGCCGGTCACTTTCGTTCTGATCGCGCGCATGCTGCGGGAAAAGGGTGTCTACGACTTCATCGAGGCGGCCAGGATCGTGAGGGGACGATTCCCTAGCGCGCGTTTCATGCTCGTTGGTGGAACGGATCCCAATCCCGGTTCAGTCGCGAAATCCCACCTGGAAGGTTGGGTGGCGGAAGGATTGATCGAGTGGTCCGGACAGGTCTCCGACGTGCGGCCGTGGATCGCTCGCGCGAGCGTGTTCGTGCTGCCGTCCTACTATCGCGAAGGCGTGCCGCGGAGCAATCAGGAAGCAATGGCGATGGGGCGCCCCTTGATCACGACCGACTCGGTTGGCTGTCGCGAGACCGTCGTCGACGGAGTCAACGGTTATCTCGTCCCGGTTCGAAATCCCGACGCGCTCGCTGCGACGATGGCGCGCTTCATCGAGTCACCAGAGCTGATTCGGCAAATGGGCCGCGAGGGAGTGCGCCTGGCCAACGAGCGGTTCGATGTCCGGATCATCAACCGCGAAATCTTGGCGATTCTCGGCCTGAGCGAATGATTCTTCGTCGCCACGCGAGCACGCGTGACTACAGCCAACGATTGAACAGCGCATGAGCCGAATATTGGTAACGGGAGCGACGGGGTTCGTCGGCACGACCCTGTGCGAGGTTCTATCGCGAGCGGGACACATGCTCCGTGTCGCTCTTCGCGCCGATTGCACGCTGCGCGCGGGTTGGAGCGAGAAAGTCGTCGTTGGTTCGATCGAAGCGCATACGCAGTGGGATGCTGCGCTCGCGGGATGCGACTTCGTGATTCACGCGGCCGCGAGAGCGCATGTGCTGGACGATGCCGCGTCCAATGCGAGCCTGTATCTCGAAGCAAATGCAGAGGGCACTCGTAGTCTCGCCGAGGCAGCCGCGCGGATGGGGATTCGGCGGCTGGTCTTTCTGAGCAGCATCAAGGTCAACGGCGAAGCGACGACGGATCGTCCTTTCCACGCGTCCGACGCGCCGAATCCTCAGGATGCTTACGGAATGTCGAAGTGGCTTGGCGAGCAGCACTTGATGGAGATCGCGGTACGCACGGGAATGGAGGCGGCGATCGTGCGCTCGCCGTTAGTCTATGGCCCGGGAGTCCGGGCAAATTTTCTCCGCCTGCTGCGTTGGGTTGATCGAGGCTGGCCGCTGCCGCTCGGCGCCGTCGGAAACCGTCGAAGTCTCGTGAGCGTCTGGAATCTTTGCGACTTGATCGTCGCGTTATTACACAGTCCCACGGCCACTGGGCGAACGTGGTTGGTTTCCGACGGGGAGGCGCTCTCGACGCCGGCCCTGATTCGACGCATCGCCAAGGCGATGGGACGAACACCTTGGCTCGTGCCGGTTCCGCCTACACTCCTGAAGGCGGCGGGCGTGCTCGCGCGCCGCGTGGGCGAGGTCGAGCGGCTCTGTCATTCGCTGGAAGTGGATATCGGCCCGACACTGTCCGAGCTCGGGTGGTCTCCACGGTTGACCGTCGACGATTCTCTCGCGAGGACCGTGCAGTGGTATTTAGCGCATGGCGGAGTGTGATTTCGGACCGTCTGCTTCTTCGCACAGTTTGGCCGACCATCACACTAATGGCACAGCGTAAGACGCTCGATCTCGAATCGCGCGAGTTCCACCCCCTGCATCGATCCATTTTGAAACCTACGGCCCCGAAGTGACCGGAGCACGCTCGAGCGCGGAATTTGCCGGCGCCGGTGCCGCAAACAGCGAAAGGCGGACTGCACAATGCTGCGGTCGCGGCGCGTGTCGTGGTCTGCCCAAAACGCGACCTGCTATCCTTCAAGAGTCGACAGTCAGTTGACCCAAGCTTTCGCAACAAGGTATGCCGTTGACTCCGTTGTCTATCGACCTCATCGCCGCCGCGCGCCCCAACTTCATGAAAATCGCGCCGCTGTATCATGCGCTGGCGGCGGAATCCTGGTGCGCCCCAAGAATCGTCCATACCGGCCAACACTACGACGCCAACATGTCGGATGCTTTTTTCTCCGACTTGGGCATGCCGAAGCCCCAAGTGCATCTCGGCGTCGGCAGCGGCGCCCACGGCGAGCAAACCGGCCGCGTGATGATGGAATACGAAAAGATCTGCCTCGCCTCGCCGCGCCCTGGCTGGATCGTCGTGGTGGGCGACGTGAACTCCACGCTGGCCTGCGCTCTGGTGGGCGCCAAACTGCTGATCCCGGTGGCGCACCTCGAGGCCGGCCTGCG
>FTFB01005585.1_pt1 | contig 15689 bp, 13 predicted proteins | sample 1658331 | NCBI WGS metagenome assembly FTFB01 (sample SAMEA3914816, study PRJEB12502) | metagenome | biome: forest; material: soil | place: USA | collected 2011-09-16 | depth 0.3 m | reverse complement strand
GCGCAGCATGATCAATGACACGCCGTCGAGCGCGGTGAGCACGACGCTCGTGCGCTCGCCGAGCCCTGCCATCGCGACACCGAAGAACACCGAGAACACGACGATCTGCAGGATCTCGTTGCGCGACATCGCGTCGACGACGCTCGTCGGGATCGTGTGCGAGATGAACTCCTCGAGCGAGAGCGCACCGGCCTTGAAGCCCGTTGTCGCGTCGCCCGGCGGAATGGCGAGATGCATGGCCTTGCCCGGCTCCAGCAGATCGACGAGCACGAGACCGAGCGTCAGCGAGACGAGCGAGGCGAACAGGAACCAGCCGAGCGCTTTCGTCCCGATGCGGCCGACGGTGCGAATATCGCCCATCTTCGCGATGCCGACCACGAGCGTGGCGAACACGAGCGGGGCGATGATCATCCTTATGAGCCGCAGGAACGCCGTCGGCATCAGCGCCATCGTTTCCGCGAAGCGCGTGCTCGACAGTGGAAAGTACTCGTGGCTCACCCAGCCCGCCGCGATACCGAGAAAGAGGGCGACGACGATGCTGGTCGTCAGGCGATTGCCTTGCCTCGAAGCAGTTGCGGGTTCGGCCATGTGATTGAAAGTCTCAAGGTTGCAAACGCCGCGGAATCATAACAGCGTCTCTTGCGTCTCTCGATCGCGCGCAGCGATGATGCGTCGGCGTCGCGTTGGCGCGGGACGATCGCGGGGGAGCGAATGGCAGCCAAGACTTTCGGGTTCGGGCAACGCGCGGGTCAGATAGTTCAGACGGCCTACGTCGTGCAGCGAATCCGGCCTGCGATCGATTGGTGGATCAACGACGGCAGAGCCGGGCCGTTCTTCCTGCTCGAGAGCTTCACGGGCGGAGATCAACGCTACCGCGGCCAGCCGACGACGGCCGATGTGAGTATCGCGATGGGGTTCGCGGGCCACATGATGATCGAGCTGATCCAACCGCGCGACGACAAGCCGTCCGTCTACAAGGAGATCGTGCAGGCGCGCGGCTACGGTTTTCACCACCTCGGGGTCGCGTTCGAGGACGTCGAGGCCGAACGCTTGAAATACGAAGCGCGCGGCTATCACGTCGCGTTCTCCGCGCCCGTGCCGAGCGGGGGCACGGTCTACTACATGGGCGAAGGCGCCGGGGCGCCGGGCTTCGTCGAGTTGATCCCGGCGACGTCGGGCATGGACGAAATGTTCACGCGCTACTGGCAAGCGTCCGTGGACTGGGACGGGAAGGATCCGATCCGACCCTTCGGCTGAGCGTCCGTCAAACGCAGTGGGGCCGGGCCCCGGCCGTCGTCACGGACCTTCGCCGTTGCGTTTTGCAGCCGTGCGTGGCGGAATAGCGCCCCCGCGCGCGACCCATCGAGACAATAGACCCCCCCGTGCCCCGAGCCGCCACCAAAACCAAAGTGCCGAAAATCGGGTTCGTGAGCCTCGGTTGCCCGAAGGCGCTCGTCGATTCGGAACGCATCCTGTCGCAGCTGCGCGCCGAGGGTTACGAGACGGCGGCCGACTACGCCGGCGCCGACGTCGTCGTCGTGAACACGTGTGGATTCCTCGACAGCGCACGCGCCGAATCGCTCGACGCCATCGGCGAAGCGCTGGCCGAAAACGGCCGCGTGATCGTGACTGGCTGCCTCGGCGCCGAAGCGCAGACGATCCGCGACGTGCATCCGAACGTTCTCGCGATCACGGGGCCGCATCAGTACGAAGCCGTGGTCAACGCCGTGCACGAGGCGGTGCCCGCGCCGCACGATCCGTTCGTCAATCTCCTGCCGCCGCAGGGCGTGAAGCTCACGCCGCGGCACTACGCATACTTGAAGATTTCCGAAGGCTGCAACCACCGCTGCAGCTTCTGCATCATTCCGCGCCTGCGCGGCGATCTCGTGAGCCGTCCCGCCGCCGACGTGCTCGGCGAAGCCGAGCGGCTCGTGCGCGCCGGTGTCCGCGAGTTGCTCGTGATCTCACAGGACACGAGCGCGTATGGCGTCGACGTCAAATATAAGGAGTCGCAGTGGCGCGGCCGCGCCTTGCCGGCGCGAATCACCGATCTCGCCGCGGCGCTCGGCGAGCTCGGCGCGTGGGTGCGGCTGCACTACGTGTACCCGTATCCGCACGTCGATCAACTGATTCCGCTGATGGCGCAAGGCAAGATACTTCCGTATCTCGACATCCCGTTCCAGCACGCAAGCCCGAAGATCCTGAAAGCCATGAAGCGGCCCGCCGCCGAGGCGAAAACGTTGCAGCGCATCCGTGACTGGCGCACGGCGGTACCCGAGCTCACGATCCGCTCCACGTTCATCGTCGGATTTCCGGGCGAGACCGAGCAGGATTTCCAGCAGCTGCTCGATTGGCTCGAGGAAGCCGAGCTCGACCGCGTCGGCTGTTTCCGCTACGAGCCCGTGCAGGACGCGGCCGCGAACGCATTGCCGAACGCCGTTCCGGAAGAAGTCAAAGAAGAGCGTTGGCACCGCTTCATGGCCGCGCAGCAAGTCATCAGCGCGCGTCGTTTGCAACAGCGCGTCGGCAAAGACATTGCCGTGATCGTCGACGAGCTCGACGGCGAGCAGGCGCTCGGCCGTTCCATGGCCGACGCACCCGAGATCGACGGCCGCGTGTATCTGCCCGCGGGCAAGGGCGCGAAGAAGCTGAAAATGGGCGACGTGCTGACGGCGCGCGTGACTGCGGCCGACGAGTACGACCTCTGGGCCGACCCGGTCTAGCTCAAACCCGCGAGCGAAAGGTCACGTACGCGAGCCACGGCACGAGGAATGCCAAGCCCACGAATTCGTGCAGCGTGGAGTCGACCCCTCGCCATTCGTCCGAGACCAGGAAGAACTGGGCGAAACCCGTCACGACGAGCCACACGAGAAACAGCACGAGGATCGTGCCGCTGACGCGACGCCGTTGCCGCTGCGCGCGATGGTCGGCCACGATCCAGCCGAACAGGAACGTCGCGACCACCGCCAGAATTCCGTGCAACTCCGTGAGCGGCGGTTGCCACGGATGGGGACCGAACACGTCCGGATCTTCAAAGAAGTGTTTGAGCACGAACACTCCGGTGCCGATGATCCACAGGAGGCTGAACGTCGCGTGCACGGCGACTCGCAACCACGGGGGCGAGTCACGCAGCACGTCTAGCGGCCCTCAGCGGGTCTGACGACCTGCTGCCACAGCGCCAGCAGGCGGCGCACGCCGTTCGTCACGTGCTCGGAGGACATCGTCGCGCCGGCGATATTCTTGATGTCCGTGCGGAAGCCGAGCCGCGCCTGCGTCGCGCGCCCCGCGAATTGCGCGAGCCAGCGCCGGTTGCGAATCTCGCCGCCGTGGCTCTCGCGATAGTCGAGGATCTCGACCGGTGTCAGCGCACCGTTCACGTCCACACCGACGGCGTAGGTGATGTAGTCCTCGCGACCGACCACGTTGTCGACGAAGACATGGCCGATCACGGCGCCGCCGCGCCGGACGGTCCAGGCGCGCAGCTCGCCGTGAGGCGCCTGCTCGCCGGCAGCAGCGTTGATCGATGCCAACTGCTCTGCAGTCAGCGCGAGCGGCAGCTCGACGAATCCGTCGGCCGTCGGAAACATCGCGCGCTGCGCCGCTTGGACCGTCAGGTACGTGGCGGCAAAGACCGACGGCGCGGGCGCGACGATCGCGATCGCGATCACCGAAGCCGGCCACAGGAATTCACGTTCGAGTCGGTTCATGCCATCTCGAGTTCAAGCCGATCAGAACTGGTAGCCCACGCCGATATCGAACCCGCTGTTCGTGTCGTCGCGCTTGAAATCACGATAGTCGAACTTGAACACGACGCCGTTCGCGATCGTGAGATTGAGCCCCGCGGTGGTGATCTTCTCCTCCGACAACGGGTCCGGCGTGAGCCCCACGCCGAGATTGGCGTACTTCGACGCCGTGTTCAGCATCTCATAGCGTACGAACGGCGAGAGCGTCCAGCGATTCGCGAGCGTCGCGCGATACGCGCCTTCCACGTAGTGCCCGAAGAACTCCGACGGAATCAGCGTCGGGTTGCCCACGAGCGGCAGGTTCACGGCGGCCGTGTTCGCAATGCGGCCTTGCGCCGTCAGCGCGGAGAGTTCCCAGTTGCCGGGATTCCAGCGTACGTGCCCTTCCCACAGCGTAACGTCGTTGTCGCGGAAACCCGGCTGCCCCTGCGCGGAATTGCCGTGGAACAGCGAGCCGCCGATACGCAGACCCGGAACGCCCGAGTAGTTCACGGCGGCGAACACCGAAAGGTCGCCGGCCGAGGCGAGCGCGAGCTCCTGGTGGATCGAGCCGAGCGGCGACTCCTGCCCCTCGCCCGCCGTTGCATCCCACTTCGAGAGATTGAAGCCCGTGCTCACGCCGGCGTCCCAACGCAGCCCGTTGTCGAGGTTGCCCTGGAACGCGACGCCGCCTTCGCGCCAGGTCGTCGGGATGATCGCTGTCTCCACCGAGTTGCGGAACACGCCGAAGTAGCGCGTCGGCTCGTGGTTCTCGTTCAGCAAGCCAACGGGCATCAGGAAAAGGCCGAATTTGGCGAACAGGTGATCGCCGGTGCGGTGCTCGACGTATGCCTGCTCGACCTCGAGCTCGCCAGGATCGTCGGCAGACGCGATCGTGTGCTCGACCTCGAGCTCGCTGACGAACCGCGTCTTGGCGTCGAAACGATACGTCGTGCCGATCACAAATCGACCGACATCGGCAACGGCACCCGCAGCATTGCCGCTGGGGCGCGTGTAGGTCAGCTCACCGTAACCGAACCAGTCGAGCTTCGGTGAATTCTCGGCCTGCGCGGTCGCGACCGCAGGAGCGGCCGCGGCCACCGCCGTCTGCGGGCGCTGCGCCTTCAGCGCGGCGAGCTCGGACTGCAGTTGCGAGAGCTGTGCAGACAGCGCGTTGAGCCTGGTTTCGAGCTCCTGCTCGGTGGCGGCATAGGCGGCGGGCGCCAGAATCGCGGCCAGCGCTGCGCTCGCGAAGGTCGCGGGGAGGATGTGCGCGCGGCGCGTGGCTCTGTTCGTCGTGGGGATCATCGTTGGGCTCTCATTGATCGGTCAGGGTATTCAGGAACGCAATCACGTCGTCGATGTCGGTGTCGCGGAGCGCCGGCAAGTCGCCCGCGTGCCGGTCGTACGGCACCTCGGTCGTGTTCACGTTGGTGCGATAGGCGTCCGGCAGATCGTCGAACTTGATCGGCCGTCCACCCGCGTCGAGCGGATAGAACTTCCCCGGATCCGTGTCGCGTTGCACGTAGAACTCGAGCGTCTCCCGCAACGTCGCGAAGCGCCCGTTGTGGAAGTAAGGCGCCGTCAGCGCGATGTTGCGCAGCGTCGGCACCTTGAACGCGCCGCAAAGATCGGGGCGCAACGCCACGACGTCGGTGCGATCGGGCCCACAGAGACCTAAGTCGAAGTAGCTCGGATCGGCGTTCGCCGCGATCGCCGGATTCCGCGGCACGCCGAGGTTGTCGTACGTGAAATCCGTGAACAGCGGTGGCGCGCCGCCGGCGCCGCGGGCACTCGGATGGCAGCCGGCGCAGTTGCCGCGCAGCGGGTCGTTGAACAGCGCGAGCCCACGCAGTTCCTGCGCCGAGAATTGCGCGGTGCCCGCGAGAAACCTGTCGTACTTGCTCGAGTACGGCGCGAACTCCGCGACGTCCTCGAGCTCGTAGCGTTGCAGCGCGAGCAGCATTCGCTCGAACGCGTCGTCGGGCTTCGAGAAGATGTCGTCGCCAAACGCGGCGCGAAAGTCGGCCGCGTAGGTCGCGGCCGCGACCCTGGCCACGACGGCGGCGACCGAGGCGTTTGCCATCTCGTGCGCTGCCAGGAACGGCCGGCGCGCCTGCAGGGCGAGCGAATTCGCGCGGCCGTCGCGATCGAACCCGCCGGTCGGCGTGCCTTCGCCGTCGAAGAAGAATCTCGGGTTGGCGACGAGGTACTTCAGTGACGGCGCATTGCGAAACCCCGGCGTGGTGAGCGCAGGACCGCCGAGCGGCACCGGCCCGCTACCCGGCGGCGCGGCGAACCCGTCGGCGGGCGAATGACACGTCGCACACGCCATGCGGCCGCTGGCGGACAGCGACGGATCGTGGAAGATGTGATCACCGAGCGTGGCGATGGCGGACAATTCCGGCGGAGGCGCGACGGCGGCGGATCCGTCGCCGGGCGACGCGGAGCAACCGACGACCGCGAGCGGAACGAGCCAGAGGAATAGATGAGCGACGCGTTGCATTGGATCGTGGACGGTAGCCTGGTCGCGAATGATAGTAATTCGTATTTGTAATTGCATCTGCTTTCTATCGCGGAAACTCCCATGAATACGATTCCTGAGTCTGTTCAAAGGGTTAGGCCCGTCCTCGGCACCTTCGTCGCGATCGACGCGGACGGGGCCCACGACCTCGAAGGGGCCGTTTCGGCCGCTTTCACCGCCGCGCAGCGCGTCGACACGCTGATGCGGCCGAGCTCGGTGGGCAGCGACGTATGGCGGATTTCCGCGGCCGCGCCAGGGAAACGACTGCAAATCGATGTGTGGACGTACGCCGTGCTCGAGCTCGCGCACCGCGTGCACGGCGATTCGGACGGGGTGTTCGACCCGTGTCGACCGACCAAGCCCGGTCGCCTCACGGACCTCGAGCTGCACGCGCCGGACGCCGTCGTGTGCCGCGCACCCGTCGCACTCGACCTCGGCGGCATCGCAAAAGGTTTCGCGGTGGATCGCGCGATCGACGAGCTGCGCCGGCACGGATGCGCGAATGGCTTCGTCAGCGCCGGCGGCGACGTCCGCTGCTTCGGTGCGCGAACGCGGCGCGTCCTGCTCGACCGGCCCGAGGCCGCACTCGAGATCGACCTCATCGATGCCGCGGTGGCCGTCAGCGCTCCGCGCTCGGACCGCTCGCCGAAGGAGCATGTCGGTTACTACGTCGGCACCACGCGCGAGTTGGTGACGGGGCGCTGGACGGCCGTGATCGCGGCCGAGGCCGCCGTGGCCGACGCGCTGTGCAAATGCGTGATGTTGACTCCGCCGCCCGCCGCGGCTCGAGTACTCGCGCTGTACGGCGCGCGACGGGTGATCCCGCCCTCCTGAGGCCGCGAGCGCCCGCGGCGGCGGCCGCCCCGTGTTGGCGCAACGCACCGCACCAGCTGCCAGTTCGTGGTGCAGGCGTGACTCACGGGCCGCGGCGGCACGTGTGCGCACGCTTCTTGCACTCCCCAACCTCCGACCGGCACGGCAATCAGGGCGTGAGCCAGAAACCTCTGCGCATTTTGATCATCGACGAGAACGCGGTGCGCGCCACGATTCTCGAAGAGGGCTTGCGCGACAGCTCCGTGGCCGGACCGCCGTTGGTGGTGCACAGGATCGGCCACGAGTCGGCCGACCTCCTGCCGCGCATCGCGGCGATCGACCCCGATGTCATCCTGATCGACCTCGAGAACCCGAGCCGCGACACGCTCGAGCAGATGTTCCAGGTGTCGCGTTTCGCGAAGCGGCCGATCGCGATGTTCGTCGATCAATCCGACAGCGAGACCATGCAGGCCGCGATCGACGCCGGCGTCTCGGCGTACGTCGTGGACGGGCTGCGCCGCGAACGCGTGAAGCCGATCCTGGACCTCACGATCACGCGGTTCCGCGCGTTCGACCGGCTGCAGCGCGAGCTCACCGAAGCGAAGTCGGCGCTCGAGGACCGCAAGCTGATCGAACAAGCGAAGGCCATCGTCATGAAACAGAAAGGCATCGACGAGCAGCATGCGTACGCCCTGCTGCGTCGCACGGCCATGAACCAGAACCGCAAGATCGCCGACCTCGCGCGTGCCCTCGTGGCCGCCGCCGCGCTGCTTACGCCCGGAGACGCGAATGGCTAAGCGCATCGTCGCCGGTTTCGTGCCGCTCGTGGATAGCGCGGTGCTCGTCGTCGCGCGCGAGCTCGGCTTCGCACGCGCGCAAGGCCTCGAGCTCGAGCTGAAGAGAGAGCCCTCGTGGGCCAGCCTGCGCGATCACCTGAACCTGGGCTACCTCGACTGCGCGCACGCGCTGGCGCCGTTGCCGATCGCATCGGCCATCGGCGTGAGCCAGGTCCGCGTCGAGTGCGTCGCACCGTTCGTGCTCGGCCGCGGCGGCAACGCGATCACGCTCGCCGCGTCGCTGTTCGAGGAGATGTGCACGGCGGCCGGCGCGAAACTGCCGGTCGAACCGCGCGCGACGGGCGCCGCGCTCGCGCGCGTCGTGCGCAAACGCCGCGAGCCGCTGACGCTCGGCATGGTGTTTCCGTTCTCGACGCACAACTTCGATCTGCGCCACTGGTTGGCCGCTTCCGGCATTCACCCCGATCGTGACGTGCGGCTCGTCGCGATTCCGCCGCCGCTGATGGTCGAAAGCCTGCGCGCGGGTCACGTCGACGGTTTCTGTGTCGGCGAGCCATGGAACAGCGTCGCGGTAGCGCAGAACCTCGGCCGCATCGTCACGACGAAGTCGCAGCTGCTGCCGCGAAGCGTGGAGAAGGTGCTCGCCGTGCCGCCGGCGCTCGCGGCCGACGCCGCGACTCTGCGCCCGCTGCTGCGCGCGCTGGCGGCCGCCGCTGCGTGGGCCGACGATCGCGCGAACGCGGCGGAGCTCGCGCTCCTGCTGTCGACGCCCGAATACCTGGGCGTGCCCGCCGAGCTCATCGAGGACGCGCTGCTCGGCGGCCTCGCACTCGGCGGCGGCCAGCGACTCGACGATCCCGACTTCCTGTTCTTTCACCGGCACTCGGCAAACGTGCCGCACACCGGGGAAGCACTCTGGCTGTATGCGCAGATGGTCCGCTGGGGCCAGTTGCCCGCGAGCGCTGCGAACCGCGAGATCGCCGCGCGCGTGTTTCGTCCGGATCTGTATGCGTTGCATGTAGCTGACGTGGCGCCGGCACCGCTACCGCAACCCTTCGACGACGCACGCTTCGATCCCGCCGATGTGGCCTCTTACCTAAAACGCGTACCGATGGATACGCCGTTCGTTACGACGACTCACGCCGACGGCTGATCGCTGCACCAAGTCGCGTCACTCGCGGGGTCGCATGCGCCATCGTGGCGCAATACGAGCCGCTCGCGGCGACGCCCAATCGACAAAAAACCGCGCCGCTGCAACGTTTTCCGACTTCGCAGGCTTCTGGCACGGGATTTGTATTGTCTAGCGCAAGGTCCACGAGCAGGCATCGCTCGGGGCCATGGGTCCAACGACGGGCCGCTTTCACAGCAACGCCGCTGTCGCACTTCGAGATTTCGAAGCGCACAGCGGCGTTTTTTTTCGCCACGCATTTCGCACGGAGGATGACTGCATGCGGACGACCAGCGGAACGACGATGGGCTTCGCGGCCTTGGCCGCGGCGCTGCTCGGCCTGCACACCGCGCTCGCCGGCGAGCTGAAGCTCGAGAAAGACGAGCTGAAGCTCGGCTTCATCAAGCTCACGGACATGGCGCCGCTTGCGATCGCATACGAGCTCCGCTACTTCGAGGACGAAGGCCTGTTCGTCACGCTCGAGCCGCAGGCGAACTGGAAAGTGTTGCTCGACCGCGTGCTGACGGGCGAGCTCGACGGCGCGCACATGTTGGCGGGCCAACCGCTCGGCGCGTCGATCGGCATCGGCACGCAAGGCCAAGTGGTCACGGCGTTCTCGATGGACCTGAACGGCAACGGCGTGACCGTTGCCAAGGAAATCTGGGAACAGATGAAGCCGCACGTGCCGAAGGGCCCGGACGGCAAACCGCTGCATCCGATCCGCGCCGATGCGCTGAAGCCGGTCGTCGACGCCTACCGCGCCGCGGGCAAGCCGTTCAACATGGCGATGGTCTTCCCGGTTTCCACGCACAACTACGAGCTGCGTTACTGGCTCGCGGCCGGCGGCATCAATCCTGGCCTGTACTCGTCCGCCGACGTCACGGGCCAGGCGGGCGCCGACGTGCTGCTGTCCGTCACGCCGCCGCCGCAGATGCCGGCCACGCTCGAGGCGGGCACGATCTACGGCTACTGCGTCGGCGAGCCGTGGAATCAGCAGGCCGTGTTCAAGGGCATCGGCGTGCCGGTCGTCACGGACTACGAGATCTGGAAGAACAATCCCGAGAAGGTGCTCGGCGTGACCGAGGAGTGGGCACGCAAGTATCCGAACACGCATCTGGCGCTGATCAAGGCGCTGATCCGCGCCGCGATCTGGCTCGACGCCGACAACAACGCGAACCGCGCGAAGGCCGTCGAGATTCTTGCGAAACCGCAGTACGTCGGCGCCGACAGAGAGGTGCTGGCGAACTCGATGACAGGCACGTTCGAGTACGAGCGCGGCGACAAGCGCGCGGTGCCGGACTTCAACGTGTTCTTCCGCTACTACGCGAACTACCCGTTCTACTCCGACGCGATCTGGTACCTCACGCAAATGCGGCGCTGGGGCCAGATCGGCGAAGCGAAGCCTGACCAGTGGTACGCCGACACGGCCAAGCGCGTGTACCGCCCCGACGTGTACCTGCAGGCCGCGAAGCTGCTCGTCGCCGAGGGCCGCGCGCGCGAGCAGGACTTCCCGTGGTTGAGCGACGGCTATCGCGCGCCGCAATCCGAGTTCATCGACGGCGTCGTGTACGACGGCCACGCACCGAACGCATACCTCGGAAAGTTCGCGATCGGGCTCCAGGGAAAGACCGCCAGCGCGCACTGACGCGATCGAGGAAGTCATGACGACACCCGCCAACATCGTCGAAGTCGCCGCGCGGCGTCAGGCGCCGAAGCGCCCGGCGCGTTTGCACCGACTGATCGCAGGCTCGAGCGGCTATTTCGCGCTCATCGGCCTCGGCTGGATCGTGCCGCTGTTCAAGCTCGCGGCGGGAGACGAGCCGCGCCGCCAGCTCACGGAGCTGTGGCAGGGGTTGGCCGTGCCGCTGCTCGCGCTCGGCTCCCTGCTGCTCGTGTGGGGCCTGCTCGCGCCGCGCATCGCAACGAGTCTCGGCACGGTTCCGACTCCGGGCGCCGTGTGGACCGAAGCGCGCAACCTCGTGGCCGAGCACCACGCCGAGCGCGAGCGTCGCGACGAGTTCTACGCGCGCCAGCACGAGCGCAACGCTGCCAAGCTCGCCGAAGACGCGAACGCCGACACCAAGATTCGGCAGTACACGGGCAAGCCGACGTTCCTCGATCAGATCTTCACGAGCTTGCGCACCGTGTTCGCCGGGTTCGTGCTCGCGACGCTGGTCGCGGTGCCGGTCGGCGTGCTCGCGGGCTTGTCGAAGACCGTGAACGCGGCCGTGAACCCGCTCGTGCAGCTGTTCAAGCCTGTATCTCCTCTCGCGTGGCTGCCGATCGTCACGATGGTCGTCAGCGCGCTGTACGTGAGCAGCGACCCGTGGCTGCCGAAGTCGTTCGTGACCTCGGCGATCACGGTGACGCTGTGCTCGCTGTGGCCCGCGCTCATCAACACGGCGCTCGGCGTGGCGAGCATCGATCGCGACCTCATGAACGTGGGCCGAGTGCTGCAACTCGGCTGGTTCGCGCGCGTCACGAAGATCGTGCTTCCGTCGGCGCTGCCGCTGATCTTCACGGGGCTGCGCCTGTCTCTCGGCGTGGGCTGGATGGTGCTGATCGCGGCCGAGATGCTCGCGCAGAACCCGGGCCTCGGCAAATTCGTGTGGGACGAGTTCCAGAACGGATCGTCGACTTCGCTCGCACGGATTCTCGTGGCCGTGTTCGCGATCGGCACGATCGGTTTTCTGCTCGATCGCGTGATGCTCGCGCTGCAGTCCGCGTTCACGCACACGGCCACTCGCTAGCCCATGAACGCGCAGGCCCAGAGCTTCCCGCAACCCGCGCCGGCAATCGCAGTCCCGGCACTCGAGCTGCGCGGCGTGGCGAAGACGTTCGGCGTCGGCCAGAACACGACTGAAGTGCTGGCCGGCGTCGATCTCTGCGTCGCACCGGGTGAGTTCGTCGCGATCGTCGGTTTCTCGGGCTCCGGCAAATCGACACTGATCTCGCTGCTCGCGGGCCTGGCCCAACCGACCGCGGGCAGCGTGCTACTGAATGGCGTCGAGGTGAACGGCCCGAGTCCGGATCGCGGCGTCGTGTTCCAGAGCTACGCGCTGATGCCGTGGCTCACGGTCCGCGGCAACGTCGCGCTGGCCGTCGACGCGGTGCACGCGAAGCGACCAAAGAGGGAACGCCGCGCGCTCGTCGAGCGCTACATCGACATGGTCGGGCTCACGCACGCGGCCGAGCGCCGCCCTTCCGAGCTCTCGGGCGGCATGCGGCAGCGCGTGGCCGTCGCGCGCGCTCTCGCGACGTCGCCCGACGTGCTACTGCTCGACGAGCCGCTGTCGGCGCTCGACGCGCTGACGCGCGGCAAGCTTCAGGACGAAATCGAAACGATCTGGGCGCGCGACAAGAAGACCGTCGTGCTCGTCACGAACGACGTCGACGAAGCGATTCTGCTCGCGGACCGCATCATCCCGTTGACTCCGGGGCCGCGCGCGACGCTCGGCCCCGAGTTCCGTGTCGAAATGCCGCGGCCGCGCGACCGCACGCGCATCAACGACGACCCCGAGTTCCGCCGCCTGCGTGGCGCCGTGACGCGCTACCTGCTCGACGTGAGCCGCCGGCGCACCGCGAACGACACCGTGGTTTCGCTGCCGACGGTGGCGCCGCCGAGCCACGAGCCGCCGCGCGCCTACCTCAAAGCGGCCGGCTACACGAGCGAGCGCTACGTCGAGTTCTTCAATGTTACGAAAACGTTCGCCACGCCGCGCGGACCGCTGACCGTAGTCGACGGTTTCGACCTGCGGCTCGACAAAGGCGAGTGCGTGGCGCTGATCGGCCACTCGGGCTGCGGCAAATCGACCGTGCTGTCGATGGCCGCGGGCCTGCTGCCAATCAGCAGCGGCGGCATCGTGCTCGATCACCGCGAGGTCGCCGCCGCGGGGCCCGATCGCGCCGTCGTGTTCCAGGCGCCGAGCTTGTTTCCGTGGCTCACGGCGGCAGAGAACGTCGCGCTCGGCGTCGACCGCGTGTATCCGCACGCGACACGCGCCGAGCGGCGCGACATCGTCGACTACTACCTCGCGCGTGTCGGTCTGCACGACGACCGCAACAAACACGCAGCCGAGCTCAGCAACGGCATGCGGCAGCGCGTCGGCATCGCGCGTGCGTTCGCGCTCTCCCCAAAGCTGCTGTTACTCGACGAGCCGTTCGGCATGCTCGATTCGCTCACGCGCTGGGACCTGCAGGAGCTGCTGATGGAAGTGTGGGCGCGCACGCGCGTCACAGCCATCTGCGTCACGCACGACGTGGACGAAGCGATCCTGCTCGCAGACCGCGTCGTCATGATGACGAACGGCCCGTACGCACGCATCGGCCGCATCATGCGCGTGGACCTGCCGCGTCCGCGCACGCGCAAAGCACTGCTCGAGCATCCTGACTACTACGCCTACCGCCAGGAGATCCTGACGTTTCTCGCGAGCTGCGAGCCCGGCCCCGCCGCGCCGGCCGCATCGACTTAGCGGCGACCCAATCCACAACCAGGGAGGTTGGAACGTGTTGAAAAGATCTTTGCAATCGAGTCTCGTGTTGACCGGCCTCTCGGCAGCCGGGTTTGCCTCTGCCGTCGAGACGCTCGGGCAGGCGCTCCGCGAATCGGACTTCATCGTCGACTGGCGGCTGCGTTACGAGTCCGTCGATCAGACCGGTGTGGCCGAGACGGCGGAAGCCCTCACGGGCCGCTTGCGGTTCGGATTTCAAACGGCACCGCTCGCGAAGACGCGCCTCCTGGCCGAAGGCGTCTGGATCGGCGCGGGCATCGACGACTACAACAGCACGACGAACGGCCACACGCAGTATCCCGTCGTGGCGGATCCCGCGAACTTCACGGCCCTGAACCGCTTCGCGCTCAGCAATAACTCTCTCGACCACACGACGCTCACGCTCGGCAGGCAGCGCATCGTGCTCGACGACACGCGGTTCGTCGGCAACGTCGCCTGGCGGCAGAACGAGCAGACGTTCGACGGCTTGCGCGCGCAGATCGACGGCGTGGTCAAGGTCGACGTCAGCTGGTCGAACCAGGTCAACCGCGTCTTCGGCCCCGACTCTTCGGTAGGCCGCTGGCACGGCGACGTGGTGCTGACGAACGTTGCGCACGCGTTCAAGTTCGGCACGCTGACGGCGTTCGACTACTACCTCGATCTCACGGACGCCACCGCGGTGTCGAGCAACACGCTCGGGCTTCGACTTGCGGGCAGCAAACCGCTCGGCAAGCTCGGCGCAAACTACACGCTGTCGTACGCGCGCCAGGCCGACGCCGGCGCGAATCCGGCGAGCTTCGGCCTGCCCTACACGATGGTCGAAGGCGGGCTCACGTTCAACAAGAAGCCGAACGTATCGCTCGGCTACGAGCGGCTCGGCAGCAACGGCACGACCGGTTTCAGCACGCCGCTCGCGACGCTACATGCGTTCCAGGGCTGGGCCGACAAGTACCTCGCGACACCGGCAGCCGGGATCGACGACAAGTACGTGAAGTTCAGCTATCCGTTCGGCAAGCACGGCGCGTTCACGAGCGTGAGCGCACTCGCGTGGTATCACGACTTCACGGCGGAGCAAGGCTCGACGCATTTCGGCGACGAGGTCGATCTGCAGCTCGTCGCGCGCACGAAGAAGATCGCGTTGACGCTGAAGTACGCGACCTATGACGCGGACCTGCTGTTCACCGATACGGACAAGCTCTGGCTGTCCGTGGACTACGCGCTGTGACGCAGCTGCACGAAGCCGCCCGTCCTAATCTCAAGGGACGCAAGAAGCTCGTGCTCGTCGGCAACGGCATGGCCGGCATGCGCGCGGTCGAGGAGCTGCTTACGCTTGCGCCGGATCTGTACGACGTCACGGTGTTCGGGTCGGAACCGCACGGCAACTACAACCGCATCCTGCTGTCACCCGTGCTCGCCGCCGAGAAAACAATCGCGGACATCATGCTGAACCCGCGCGACTGGTACGAAGAGCGCGGCATCACGCTGCACGCGGGCGACACCGTCACACGCATCGACCGCGCGCGCCGGCGTGTCGTGACGACCAGCGGCTTAGAATCACCTTACGACCGGCTGATCCTCGCGACCGGATCCATGCCCATCGTGCTGCCGTTGCCCGGCAAGGATTTGCCCGGCGTCCTTTCCTATCGCGACATCGCGGACGTGGACCGCATGGTCGACGCCGCAGAGAGCTACCGCCACGCCGTCGTGATCGGCGGCGGACTGCTCGGCCTCGAGGCCGCGTACGGTTTGCAGAAACGTGGCATGGACGTCACCGTCGTCCACCTCCTGCCGTCGCTGATGGACCGCCAGCTCGACCCCGCCGCCGCCAGCCTGCTGCGCGCGTCGCTCGAGCAGCGCGGACTGAAGTTCCACATGCCGGCGCAGACGAGCGCGCTCGTCGGCGACGGGCGCGTGCAAGCCGTGCGTTTCGCGGACGGCACGGAGCTGCCGGCCGATCTCGTCGTCATGGCCGTCGGCATCCGGCCGAACGTCGCGCTCGCGAAATCGAGCGGCATCGCGTGCGAGCGCGGCGTGCTCGTGAACGACACGATGCAGACGTTCGACCCGCGCATCTACGCCGTCGGCGAATGCGTGCAGCATCGCGGCGCCTGCTACGGCCTCGTCGCCCCGCTGTTCGAGCAGGCCAAGGTCGTCGCGAACCATCTCGCCGAGTTC
>FTFB01007025.1_pt1 | contig 15699 bp, 10 predicted proteins | sample 1658331 | NCBI WGS metagenome assembly FTFB01 (sample SAMEA3914816, study PRJEB12502) | metagenome | biome: forest; material: soil | place: USA | collected 2011-09-16 | depth 0.3 m | reverse complement strand
GTGATGTCGGCGCCCTTCTCCACGTGGTAGGCGATCATCGGACCGTAGTCCATCTTGTAGATGTGATCGCCAGCCAGCACCAGCACGTGTTTCGGGCGGTGGGCCAGGATGAGCTCGAGGTTCTGGTACACCGCGTCGGCGGTGCCCCGATACCAGTGCGGCCCGACCTGCTGCTGGGCCGGGATGATCTCGATGAACTCCCCGAACTCGCCACGCAGGTAGCTCCAGCCACGCTCGACGTGCTGGATGAGCGACTGCGCCTTGTACTGGGTGAGGATCGAAATCTGGCGGATGCCGGAGTTCACGCAGTTCGACAGGACGAAGTCGATGATGCGGAACTTGCCGCCGAACGGGGTGGCGGGCTTGCAGCGGTTCTCGGTGAGCGCTTTCAGGCGCTCGCCGCGGCCACCGGCCATGATGATGGCGAGTGTCCCGCCGGTTAGGCGGCTGACGTACCGGCCGGATGATGCTCGCGCGGGCTGTCGGGGCATGGTTAAACGGGGGACGATCGGTCCTCTTGTGTTAGCGTTCTGTCTACACGTCTGAACTACGATGAGTCAATGGCGAAGCGCGCAAGCCACCGTACCCAGCTCGAAATGGACCTGCGCCGTATCGCGGAAGGCCGCCATCACGACCCGCATTCGGTGCTGGGAATACACCAACGCGACGGCGCTGTCGCGGGCGCGGCTCACGTGCTCGTCTTTATTCCGCAAGCCCGGGACGTGAAGCTCGACGGTCACGCCGCAGCCGAGCGGCTCGGCGACACCGATTTCTTTTCCTGGTCGGGCGCGCGTTCCGAGCTGCGCCCCCATTACAAAGTGTCGTGGATTGATTCGCATGGCACCTTTTTAGAGCAGGTGGATCCCTACACCTTCCCGCCGCTCGTCGACATGCGGGAGGTGGACTCGTACTCACACGGCCTGCACCGGGCGGCGTGGCGATTGCTCGGTGCGCAGATTCTGTCCAGCGACGGTGTCACGGGCGTGCGCTTCACCGTATGGGCGCCGGATGCGGAGCGCGTCAGCGTAGCGGGGCCCTTCTGCGGATGGGACGGGCGGCGCTTTCCCATGCGCGTGCTCGGTGGCAGCGGCGTGTGGGAGCTCTTCATTCCCGGGCTCGGTGCCGGCGAGCTTTACAAGTTCGAGATCCGCAATCGTCATACCGGCGCCGTCTTCCTGAAATCGGATCCGTGCGCACGGGCCGCGGAGCTGCGGCCGGCCACCGCGTCGGTCGTCACGGCCACTTCCCAGTTCGAGTGGCAGGACAAAGACTGGCTCGAACAGCGCGCGGAGCGGGACTGGCTGCATGCGCCCATGAGCATCTACGAGGTGCACCTGGGCTCCTGGCGGCGCAGGGACGATGGCGGCTTCCTCAACTATCGCGAGATCGCCGACCAGCTCGCGCCTTACGCGCAGCGGCTCGGCTTCACCCACATCGAGCTGCTGCCCATCGCGGAACATCCGCTCGATGACTCCTGGGGTTACCAGACCACCGGGCACTTCGCGCCCACGAGCCGGCACGGCTCGCCGGACGACCTGCGATACCTCATCGATCGCTGCCACGCGCACGGCGTCGGCGTCATGCTCGACTGGGTGCCCGCGCACTTTCCGCGGGATGCGCACGGCCTCGCCGCGTTCGACGGCACGGCCCTCTACGAATACGCCGATCCCCGCAAGGCGGAGCACAAGGACTGGGGAACGTTGGTCTTCAACTACGAACGCCATGAAGTGCGCGCGTTTCTTCTCTCCAGCGCGTATTACTGGTTGCACGAGTTTCACTTCGACGGGCTGCGGGTCGATGCCGTCGCCTCCATGCTCTATCTCGACTTCAGCAAGAAGGCCGGGGAGTTCGTGCCCAACAGGCACGGCGGTACCCATAACCTCGAAGCCATCGAGTTCCTGCGCGAGCTGAACGCCGTGACGCATGCCGCGTTCCCGGGCACGGTGATCATGGCCGAGGAGTCGACGGACTGGCCGCAGGTCACGCGGCCTACCGACATGGGCGGGCTCGGCTTTTCCATGAAATGGAACATGGGGTGGATGCACGACACGCTCGCCTACATCAAGGAAGACCCGATCAACCGGCGGTATCACCACAACCGGCTCACGTTCGCCATGATGTATGCCCACACCGAGAACTTCATCCTCCCGCTGTCGCACGACGAAGTGGTGCACCTGAAGCGCTCGTTGCTCGGCAAGATGCCGGGAGATCGCTGGCAGCAGCTCGCGAGCCTGCGCCTGCTGCTCGCGTATCAATGGACCTTTCCGGGCAAGAAGCTGCTCTTCATGGGTGCCGAGCTTGCGCAGCCCTCGGAGTGGGATTTCCGCTCGCCATTGCCGTGGCATCTGCTGAGCGACCCTGCCAACGCCGGTGTTCAGCAGCTCGTTGCAGACCTCAACAGGCTCTACGTCGAGAAGCCGTCACTGCATCGCTACGAGTTCGAGTCCGGTGGATTTCAGTGGGTAGAAGCGAATGACGAGCAGCATTCAGTCTTCAGCTATCTGCGAACGTCTGGCGACGATCATTTGCTGGTGGCGCTCAACTTCACGCCTGTGCCACGTAACAATTGGCGCGTGGGCGTGCCTGCAACGGGCGAGTATCGCGAGCTGCTCAACACAGACTCGCGGCACTACGGTGGAACAAACGTTGGCAACCTTTCGACGGTTCGCGCGCATTCCGTCGGCGCGAACGGCAGGCCTGCTTCCGTTGAGCTGAACCTGCCGCCGTTGGGGGCGGTGGTTCTCGAGCGGCAGCGGTAGGAGCAACTCGAGAACCTGGTCGTTACGAAGGCGGTGGCACCCGCCCCTGCGACGGCCTCGCTAGAGCCGCTTCATCAATCCCATTTCGAACGGGTGCTTCAACAGGTCGTGTGACGGATACACGCGAAGCTCCGTCGCAAACTGTCCGCATTCGGAGGTCTGGGCATCGAGCGCGAACACTGCGGCGCCATCGGGCTCCTGCTCGCCGGTGGGGGAAAACGCTACTGCCCACACGCCATCTGTCGGCTTCGCTCCGTACGAGGTGAGCGGCGGCAGCTCGAGGTTCGACTCCGGAAGCTGGCGCCGTGCGACGAACTCGACGCGGACATCGGAAGGCTGAAGCCCATTGAGGCCGGCGGCTACGCGCAGACTCAGGCGTTCACCGCGCGGCAACTCGGACGGGTTCTCCGCGAGTAGCCGCAAGCTGACCTTCGGCCACGCTACACGAACACGCTGCTTCCAGTCCGCCAGCGTGCGGGCGCCAGCGAAATCCTGGTCGGCGAGCCGCTTGGCGTGACGCGCAAGCGGGTAGTACACGCCTTGCGCGTAGTCATAAACCGCGCGCCGCATGTTGAAGCGCGGCATCGTCGACGACATCGCCCGCTTGCTCCGGCGAACCCACTCAGGCGAATAGCCCTCGTTGTTGCGAGAGTAATAGAGCGGCACCGTCTCTTCTTCGAGGGTGTCGTAGAGGAGCTCCGCTTCGAGCGCATCCCGGCGATCCGGGTCTTGCACATTGATGGGGGGAATGCCCCAACCGTTATCCTGCGTCCAGGCCTCGGCCCACCAGCCGTCGAGCACGCTGAGATTCAACACACCATTTACTGCGGCCTTCATGCCGGAAGTGCCGCTTGCCTCCAACGGCGCGATGGGGTTGTTGAGCCAGACATCGACGCCAGACACGAGCCACCGCGCAAGCTGCAAGTCGTAGTCTTCGAGGAACACCACGCGGCCGACGAACTCGGGCGCGAGCATCAGCTGCTTGATCTCACGCAGCACCTGCTGGCCGGGCACGTCCGCCGGATGTGCCTTGCCCGCGAACAGGAAGAGCAATGGCTTTTCCGGGTCGTTCACGAGCCGCGCGAGCCGCGCGCGATCCCTGAGCAGCAGCGCTGCGCGTTTGTACGTGGCGAAGCGCCGCGCGAAGCCAATAGTAAGAGTGTCGGGTCGATTCGGGTCCAGGTGCCGCGTGACGTGGCGCCACTGCGCCGGGCTCAACCCCTTGCGCGCGTATTCGCGCTGCAAGCGCTCGCGCACGCTCGCGAGCATGCGCGACTTCACCGACTGCGATGTCGCCCAGAACTTGTCATCTGGAAAATGCTCCACGGCATGCCAGAACTCATTGTCACGCAGGCGCTCTCGCCAGTCGTTGCCGAGCGCATGGTCGAGATGGCTCTGCCACGTCTGGTGCACGAACGTCGGCGCGTGAATGCCGTTGGTGACGTAGCCAACCGGGTTCTCTTCCGGCCGGATCTCAGGCCATTGATCCGCGCACAGGCGCGATGAAACGACGCCATGAATGCGGCTCACGCCGTTCACACTTCGCGTGCCGTTCAACGCGAGTCGCGTCATGTTGAAGAGGCCTGGCACCGTGGGCGACCGGCCGAGATCGAGGAAGCGATCGAGCGGCAGGCCCAGCTCGCGAATGAAGTCGCTGAAATGCGCAATCATGAGCTCGTGCCCGAACGCGTCGTGCCCCGCGGCGACGGGTGTGTGCGTGGTAAACGCACACTGGCTCGCGACAGCTTCCAGCGCCGCGCCATAGGGCAGGCCGCGCGACAAATGCTCTCGAAGCAGCTCGAGGATAAGAAACGCCGCGTGGCCCTCATTGAGGTGGAACACGGCTGGCTGCAGGCCCAGCGCTCGAACAGCGCGCGTGCCGGCGATGCCTAAAATCATCTCCTGCCGAATACGCGTGGACTCGTCACCACCGTAGAGCCGATAGCTGATGTCCCGGTCTGCCGGGGCGTTCTCAGGGCAGTTGGTGTCCAGCAGATATACAGACACGCGCCCGACGTGCGCCTTCCACACGCGCGAAACTACGTCTCGCCCGGCAATGCGCACGGTGACGGAGAGCCACTTGCCGTCCTTGCTGACGGGTTCGACTGGCAGGTCGCGCGGATCGTGATCCCGATACTCGGCATGCTGAACGCCGTCGTTATCCACCGTCTGCTTGAAGTAGCCCTGCCCGTAAAGCAGGCCGACGGCGACGAAATTCATGCGCTCGTCGCTGGCTGCCTTGCAGTGGTCTCCAGCGAGCACGCCGAGACCGCCGGAATAAATGGGGAAGCTCTCGTGGAAGCCGTACTCGGCGCAGAAGTAGGCGATGAGCGGCGCATCCGCGCTCGTAGGAGCGGAGATGTATTCGTCGAATGCTCTCAGCGCCTGCTGGTAGCGGCCAAGGTAGGCCGGATCTTTCGCGGCGTCGGTCAGCGCATCCTGGCTCACGCACCGGAGCAGCAGGCGCGGGTTGCCTTCGGTCTGTTTCCACAACTCGCGGTCGAGGTCTTCGAACAGCGCACGGGTGGGCCGGTGCCAGCCGAAGAACAGGTTCCCGGCAAGCTCGGGCAAGCGCACGAGCGCGTCCGGGATTACCGGGGTCACTTCAAGTACCGGGTTTCGCATAACTTTTCGGCTGTCCAGGGAACGCGCGAGTCTACCAGCCCCGACTGCCTTCCAATGTCGGGGCCAACACTGATGCGCGCTAAACTGCACTTCATGAGTTACAGGCGAACAACAGTGGGGCGGGCGCGGCATTCGTCCGCACTCGTTATTTCCGCAGTCCTTCTCCTCACGCCCGCACTGAACGGCGCTGCGCCCGCGGCCCCGGCCAATGCGCAAGCGGCGCCCGCTCCAGGTGGGTGCCTCCGCAGCGGAAATGGCTTCCTGCGGGCTCGCATTCGCGGCGTGCTGAATCTTGACGTGAACTGGCAGAACGCCGAGCTCGAATGCGACGGTGGGGCACGCCCGGACGGCAACGGCATCCGCCTCAGCTTCGCCGGCCCCCTGCGCTCCGACGGCCGACGAATGCGCATGGTGTTTGGGGTAACCCACGCCACAGAAGGCAGCTCCGGCAGTGCGCTTCCGACAAACCTGACCGTGATCTTTGAGGGTGAAAAGCGCCTGTTCGCGACGCGTGGGGACGACAAGTGCACGGTGGACAAGCTGCAGCAGGAGCGGGTCGAATCTGTCGGCGGCGATAGCCGGTCATACAGAGTAATCGGCAGCGGCTTCTGCACTGAGCCCGCCAACACGCTCAATGACAAGGAACGCATCGTCGTCAGCAGTTTCGACTTCGCGGGGCGCGTGACCTACACGCCCAGGCCCGCAGCCGCCGCACCGACGGTCGCGCCGGCCCAACCCACTCCCTGAACCCAGCCCGGCAAGGCCCGCACCCACATGACGATTTCGCCCGCTTCCCTGCGTAGCTCCTTCTGGCTCGCGGCCCTGCTCACGCTGTTCGTGACCGCCTGCATGGCGCAGTCGGCCCCGGCGCTGCTGGAGCTCGACTCCTTTCCCAAGGCGAAGCTCGAGATCCACAGCGGCAAGGAGACCTGCCGCTTCGAGATCTGGATCGCCGAGACTTCCGCCCAGCAGCAGCAGGGGCTCATGTTCGTGCGCGACCTGCCGGAAAACCGCGGCATGCTGTTCATCGCCAAAGAGCCCCGGGTCTTCGAGATGTGGATGAAGAACACTTTCATTCCGCTGGACATGGTCTTCATCGGCGCCGACGGGCGCATTGCGAAGATTGCCGCGAACACCACGCCGCACTCGCGGGACATCGTGTCTTCGGGAAGCGTCGTCGGTGCGATCCTCGAGCTCAAAGGGGGCGAGGCAGCCCGCCGGGCCCTGCATCCGGGCGACAAGGTGAGCTGGACGCGAATTCAGTAGTCCCATCCCTGTCACACCGGCGTTGTCCTCAGGCAACTATCGTGCCTGCAGGGGAAGTGGCCACACCCCAAATCCCCCTCCCCCGGGGCGAAAACGAGCCGTTCGTCCCTGTATAGGACGATTTTCTCTTCGTTTCATCGTTGTCGCGTTTCCGCCAAGGCGCTTTTACGACTGTCGCCTCGCTGCTACTATCGGCGTCACGCGAGATCGGGACCGGTCCCCAGTCCGGCTCGATTTCGACACACAAACGACCCTGCCGGCCGCGTGTGAGCGCATGCCGGCAACACAAAGATTGAACGGTGCAAACCGTTCGCAGGAGGAACCCGATGAATCGCCTCAGCGAAGTCTCGCTTGCGGTGCGTCGCGCACTGCCCGTCAGGGCAGTCGTCACCACCGGTCGAATCATGCTCACTCTCGCCGTTACCACCGCCGTCTCGGCTCCGGCATTTGCGCAGGAACCCCCTGCGGAACAGCCCGCGACTGTCGTCGTTACGGGCTCGCGCATTCCGGCACCCAATCTCGAGAGTGCAAGTCCCATCCAGGTCGTGACGGCCCAGGACATCCTGCAGGGCGGCCGCATGGACATCAGCGATGTCATCAACCAGCTGCCGCAGAACTTCAATAACGGCCTGGGTCAGGATCTCGGCAACAATACGAGCGGTCTCACCACCGCCGGCGGTGTGTCCACGGCAGACCTGCGCGGCCTCGGCCCGAACCGCACGCTGGTGCTGGTGAACGGTCGACGACTCGGCGTCGGCTCGCCCTACACCGTCATTCAATCGCCCGCACCCAACCTCGATCAGATTCCCACGTTCCTGCTGGATCGGGTCGATGTCGTCACCGGCGGCGCCTCCGCCGTGTACGGGTCGGACGCCATCGCGGGCGTGATCAACTTCATCACCAAGCAGAACTTCGAAGGGTTCCAGGTCGACTATCACATCGGCGAGAACTTCTACCGGAACGACAGCGATCTGGTGAAGAACCTGGCCCTGACGAAAGGCTATTCGGTGCCTTCGGGCACCAGCACCGATGGCCGCACCCAGACCATCAACGTGATGGCGGGAACGAACATCGCGGATGGCAATGGCAACCTCACGGGGTATTTCAGCTATCACATGGCCGATCCCGTGGCGAGCGCGGATCGCGACTTCGGTTCGTGCCAGCTGAACTACAGCAAGGCAACCGATGCACCGGTGTGTGCCGGCTCGTCGAATTCAAACTGGTTCAGTCCGAATGGGACGACCGGGTACTCGGTCCTCGGCAATCAGTTCGTGCCGAACGGAACCGCGGGTACGACCCCACCCGCGATCTTCAATTCCCAACCCTTCATCTTCATGTCTCGCGACGATCGGCGTTATATGGCCGGCTTCATGGGGCACGTGGACGTGACCGACCAGGTCAAGCCGTACGTCGAGTTCCACTTCATGAACGACAAAACGCATCAGGCGATCGCGCCTTCTGCGTTGTTCCGGTTCTCGAACCCGAACGATCCGACCCAGAACGGCAGCTACAACGTCAATTGCAGCAACCCGTTCCTGAGCGCTCAGCAGGCGGGAATTATCGGTTGCACGCCAACGTTGATCGCGGCGGACGCGGCAGCTCTCGCAGCCAAGGGGCAACCCGTCACGGTGAACGTGGACATCGGCCGCCGCAACATCGAAGGCGGCGGACGTACCTCCGATTACGAGCACACGTCCTATCGTGCCGTCGGCGGTGTCAAGGGTTCTCTCGGCAACGCGTGGAGCTACGACGCGTACGGCCAGTACTACTACGTCGACTTCTTCAACAAGAACAGCAAGTACATGAACTTCGCCAACATCGACAAGGCGTTGTTGGTCACCGGCACCAGAGCCAACCCGGTGTGCGTCAGCGGGCCACCCTGCGTGCCGTACAACATCTTCCAGGATGGTGCCGTTACCCAAGACGCAGTTAGTTACCTGAGCCTTGACGGCACGGCGCGTGGCACGAGCACGCTGCGCACGCTCCATGGCGACATCACGGGTGATCTGGGTGAGTATGGCGTCAAGCTGCCCACCGCGAGTGACCCCGTGGGTGTGAACTTCGGCTATGAGAAGCGCATGGAGAATCTGGTGTTCGCGCCGGACAGCGCTGAGCAGAGCGGCCAGCTTGCAGGCTTCGGTGGAGCTCCAGTCGCGATCGATAAGTCGCAGACCGTAGACGAGGAGTTCATCGAGGTCCGCGTTCCGCTGATGCAGGACAAGACCGGCGTGAAGGATCTCGTGTTCGACACGGGCTTCCGTCACTCCGACTACTCGGTGACGGGAAAGATCAACACCCACAAGTTCGAGCTGCAATACGCGCCGGTCGCGGACATGCGTTTCCGCGGCTCGTTCCAGCGTGCCATCCGCGCACCGAGCCTCATCGAGCTGTTCAACCCGCAGGCCGCCGGGCTCATCCAGTTCGGCGACGATCCTTGCGCCACCGCGGCCAAGAATCGCGCGACGCTGGCGCAGTGCTTGAACACTGGTGTGACTGCAGCCCAGTACACGAATGGCATTGCGAACACCATTGCGGGCCAGGCTTACCAACTGGCCGGCGGCAATGTGGCCCTCTTGGAGGAGACTTCCAACTCCTACACGCTGGGTGTCACCTTCACGCCGACGTTCCTGTCGAACTTCACTGGCAGCGTGGACTTCTACAACATCAAACTGCAAGGCGGCATTGGCGTCTTCCCTGCAGACGTCATCATGAACCAGTGCCTCCAGACGGGAAATCCGGTGTTCTGCAGCCAGATCGTGCGTAACCCCTCGAACGGCTCGATCAACGGTCCGAGTGTGGCGACGGGCGGATATATCATCCAGACCAACCAGAACCTCGCGATCAACGTGATCAAGGGCATCGACACCCAGCTCAACTATCGGCTGCCGATCGACCGCTGGGGCGACCTGACGTTCAGTCTGAACGGTGCATATCTGCTGAAGTCGGAGACTCAGCCTGCTCCGGGTATCGCAGCGTATGACTGCGCGGGCCTGTTCGGCTCGATCTGTCAGACCGTGAACCCGCAGTGGCATCACGTCGTCCGCACGACGTGGGAAACCCCATGGAAGGACCTGGCGCTCTCGCTCAACTGGCGCTACATCGGTAAGGTCAGCCTCGATCAGAACGACAGCAACCCGACACTTCACTTCGCGAAGTTCGGCCAGCGCAATGGCTTCAATGCGGAAATTCCCGCGTTCCACTACCTGGATCTGTCAGGTAGCTGGGGCTTCAAGGAGGACATGTCGTTGCGCTTCGGTGTCAACAACATCTTCGACAAGAACCCGCCGGTCGTCACGTCGGAAATCACCGCCGGCGGCGATGCGAACACCTACTCGACCTACGATCAGCTGGGTCGCCAGGCGTTCGTCGCCGTGTCGATGAAGTTCTAGTTCGGACCTGGCCTCGGGCGGTCCCCACAAGGGGATCGCTCGTTGGCTCGAACACGCGGCGCGCACGCGGCTACACTGCAGACACCGATGCGTGTGTGGTCCACTGGCGCTGCAACACTTGCACTGCTCTCTATGCGGTGGCTCCTGGCTTCGGCCGAGGAGTCACCGCCTTCCCCGCCTCCGCTCTTCGAGTCGCAGTCTCGGACCGACCGCATCGGCCGGATACTCGTTCCGGTCACCGTCAACGGCAAAGGCCCCTTTCGATTCGTGCTGGATACTGGCGCGAACCGCACCGTGCTGACGCCGAAACTCGCCGCAGACCTCGGGCTGCAAGTCGCCGCAAACGATCGCATAACGATGAGTGGCGTCACCGGGTCCGCATCCGTCCCGACGGTGACGGTCGACCGGCTCAAGATCGGCGATGTAGAGCTCGAACGCGAGCAGCTGCCCCTGGCCGAATCGCTGTCCGTGGACACTCAGGGCACACTCGGCGTCGATGCGCTTCCCGACACTCGCATTCTCGTCGACTTCGTCAACGACAGGATCCAGATCAGAAAGGCACATCGCGAGGGCCTGATGGACGGCCTGACGCGCATACCTGCGCAGTGCCGCTTCCAACGCCTGCTGTTGGTCAGGGCGACTGTCGGGCGAGTTCCGGTCAAAGCCGTGTTCGACACGGGCAGCCAGTACACGCTGGCGAATCTCGCGCTGCGCGCGAAGCTGGGCCTGCCGTCAAAGATAGATGCGTCGAGGAAGACGGAAGTGATTGGCGAGACGCTGGCGCGTCAGCATGGCGAGCGGCGTCCCGTGCCCGTCGTGCGCATGGGGACTCTGCAGGTCGCCAATCCCATTCTCATCTTCGGCGACTTCTATGTGTTCAAGCTCTGGCGCCTCGAAGCGGAGCCTGCGATCGTCGTCGGGATGGACATGATCGGCACCCTCGATACGCTTCTCATCGACTATCAACGCTGCGAGATACAGGTGCGCACGCGCGGCACCCAGAACCCGTTCACGATCGCCAGATGAGCCGGGTGCCGCGACCCCTGTCGATTAGTTTTCGTCCACTCTCGGCCGCCACGCGTCCATGAGCTCCTGCTGCTTGCGGGCAGGCACGGGATCGTAGTGGCTGAGCTCCATCGTGAAGGCACCGGAGCCGCCGGTGAGTGACTTGAGGCGCGACTGGTATTCCGTGATTTCGGCGAGCGGCACGAGCGCCGTGACGGCGGCGCGCCGCCCCGGCCGCACGTCGTTCCCGTTGATGCGCGCTCGTTTGGTCGCGAGGTCTCCGGTGATGTCGCCGATGGTGGCGGTCGGCGCGGTGATCTCCATGCGAACCACCGGCTCCAGAATGATCGGGTTGGCCTTGTGGATGGCGTCGAGGAACGCCTTCCTGCCCGCCGACACGAACGCGACTTCCTTCGAATCCACCGAGTGATGCTTGCCGTCGTACACCGTGACACGAATGTCCTGCAGCGGAAAGCCTGCCACTGCACCCTCGGCAAGCGCCTGCCGCACCCCCTTTTCGACTGCGGGGATGAACTGGCCCGGAATGGAGCCGCCCACCACTTCGTCGACGAATTCGAACCCCTTGCCGCGTTCGAGCGCTTCGACGCGCAGGAAGACTTCGCCGAACTGCCCCGCGCCGCCCGTCTGTTTCTTGTGGCGGCAGTGCCCATCGGCCTGGCGCGTAATGGTCTCGCGATAGGGAATGCTCGGAGGATGCGTCTTGATATGGACGCCATAGCGCTCGGTCATCCGCTCGAGAACCACGCGCAGGTGAAACTCCCCCATGCCGTAGAGCACCGTCTCGTTCAACGCGGCATGATGCTCGATGCGGATACAGGGGTCTTCGGCGGTCAGCTTGTGAAGGGCGTCTGCGAGACGCTGCTCGTCACCGCGTCGTTCCGGCTCGATGGCGAGCCCATGCATGGGCGGGGGGAAGTTGATGGGGCGGAGGTGGTAGGTATCTTCGTCGTGGGAGTCGTGAAGCACGGCATCGAAGTGAAGCTCGTCCACTTTCGAGATGCCGCAGATGTCGCCTGGGATGCCCAGGGGTACCTCCGATGTTTCCTTACCCAGCACCCTGTACAGGTGCGCCACGCGGAATGCCTTGCGTGCATCGCCCGCGAAGAGCTGGCCACCTGGCCGGACGGTGCCTTGGTGAATGCGGAACAGGCCGAGCTTGCCCACGTATGGATCGACGCTCACCTTGAACACGTGCGCCACGACATGCTGCGCGGGGTCCGGCGCCACCTGCACGCGTATGGCGTCATCACCCGGTCCCTTGAGAAAGGGAGGCGCGTTGCCTTCGAACGGATTCGGTAGCAGCCGCGCGATGATGTTGAAGAGCTCCGCGATGCCCGCGCCGGTTTCGGCCGACGTGAAGCACACGGGAATGAGGTGCCCGTCGCGCAGCGCCCGTTCAAAAGGGTCGTGGAGCTCCTCCGCAGAAAGCTCGCCGCCCTGGTCGAGATAGCGCGCCATCAGGTCTTCGTCCACCTCGACGACCTGGTCGAGAATCTGCGTGTGGGCAGCCTCCACCGATGAAAAATCTGTCGGCCTGCCGTGCGGCTGAAAGAAGCAATCGACAACGGAAGCACCGTCTTCGCCCGGCAGGTTCAGCGGCAAGCATTGCGCACCGAACCGTGCGCGAAGCTCTGCGAGCAAAGCCTCAGGTCGCGCATCCCTGCAGTCGATCTTGTTGATGATGACCATGCGGCACAGGCCGCGGTCTTCCGCGAAGCCCATGAGCCGTTCGGCCACCAGGTCGACGCTGGCTGTCGCGCTGATGACAACGGCCGTGGACTCTACCGCTTCGAGCACGGCAAACGTGCGTCCCAGGAAATCCGGGTAGCCGGGCGTGTCGATGAGAGTGAAGTGATGGCCGTTGCTGTCGAAGCTGCAGAGCGCGGTGTCGATGGAGTGCTGAAGCCGCTTTTCCTGCGGGTCGAAGTCCGACGTGGTGGTGCCGCGTTGCAAGCTGCCCTTGTTGCGTACGACACCTGCGTGCAACAGAAGCGCCTCGAGCAGCAGCGTCTTTCCAGCGCCAGCCTGGCCGACCAGAGCGACATTGCGGATGTCCTGAGTCGTGTAGCCCATTAGCGAATACTCCGCGAACGTAGACGCTGCCAACGGCGCCGGCCGGACGCGCCAGCGCGAGGTGAAGCGTACTCCCGCCACCGCGGGCGGGGCTAGGTGGGCCGGGCGGTCCGAGACCGGCGCAGGGCGCGCAGCGAGCGCGGGCTTGGTCCGGACGTCAGACAGCGACTGACAGGCCGCGGTCCCCGGCGCCGACGGTTTTCGGGCGCCACGCCGAATGCCAGGCGTGCGGCCGGCCCGTAAAGTCAGTGCTTCGCTGAAACGCCCTGAGATTGATTCCGGAGAGGTCATGCCAGCGCCAACGCCACACACGACGCCCAACGAACACGACGTCCCGGTCTTTCAGCCGGGCCAGCCCACGCCAGACGATCCGCGCAAAGATTCGCCGATGAAAGATCCACCTGCGAACCCGGACCATGACATCGACGAGCCAGAGCCGGTGCGTCAGGCCGGCGAACCGGACCCGTCACCGGATCGCGTGCTTTACGACGAGAACCGCGTGCCTGGCTGAGTCAGGAGGTCTTCAGCTCGAGGCCCGAGCCCTGCTGATCGACAGTGTGGAGGATGACCGGCCGCCGCCAGACCTTGTGCACATATTCGAGCACCCGCCGACTGCGCTCCAGGTCGAGCCCGCGGCCGTCGACGGTGTGGTCGTGCACAAGCTCCAGGGTGCCATCGACGCGCACGTGCTTTGCGGCCACGCTCGGCGCGCCGAAGTTATATTTGTTGTGGATCACGCTCTCATGCAGCGCGGTGAGGTCGTGCTCCAGCACCTTGACCTGGCCGTCTGCGCGCGCGTTGTAGCGGAACATGTTGAGCTCATCGGCGAGCTCGCGAGTGAGGTAGTTGCGGACGAAGCCGAAATCGTCGTCCTGCTCCATGATCTTGCGCGCGACGTCGAGCCCCTCATCCTTGATGATCTTCTCCCACATCGAGAAGCCCAGGTGATACGGGTTCACGCTCAGTGACACCTGCTGGTCGGCCGCGATCGGCCGCACCACGTCGGAGTGGCACTTGATGGCATCGAGATAGGCCTGCTGCGGAATGAAGTCGGCCTCGCGCAGCAACCGCGCATGCCAGTATGACGCCCAGCCTTCGTTCATGATCTGCGTGGCGAAGACGGGGTAGAAATAGAATGACTCCTCGCGCACGGCGAGGAAGATGTCCCGCTCCCAGCTTTCCATGTCTGGCGCGTAGCTGGCGATGAACCAGAGCAGGTCCCGCTCAGGATGGGGCGGTATCGGGGCCCGCTTCTTCACTTCGCTGAAATTGAAGGCGGCCGCAGGGTCGAGCTTGGCGAATCGTTTTCGGAAATTGTCGTCGACCAGCGGCTTCGGCTCCGCGAGATACTCGGGGTACTTCGCGCGCCGCAGGGACTGATCTACGTCGATGTGCTGCTCGAGCGCGAGCGCCGCGTCCAGCACAGACTCCACTCGCTCGCGGCCATACTGTTCGATGGCCTGCTGGATCTGCCGCGCATGGTTCGCGGCATGCTCCACGATGTGCTCGCTCACCTGTCCCTGGCACCGCTGGAACAGCAGGTTGTTCTTCGAGAAATCCGCATGCCCGAGAACGTGGGCGGTGACCAGCACGTTCTCGGCAAGGCCGTTGCTTGCTGCGAGATACGCACGCCCGGGGTTTCCTGGGAACACCACCTCGAACAGGCGCGAGTTGCCCATGTGGCGCTGGATCAGCTGGTAGATGTAGCGAACGCCGAACGACCAGTGCGGCATGCGCACCGGCAGGCCGTATACGGCGATTTCCATCATGAAGCTGTCGGGAACCGCTTCGAACTCGACAGGATGAAAACTGAGGCCGGAGCGGGCCGCCAGCTCTTCGATGCGGCGGACGTACGACTGCCAGTCCTCGCTCATGTTTCGACGGCCTTGCTCTCAGCAGTGAAGAAGTGACGGACGGCGCCCCACACATCATCGTAGTCGTTCAGCGCGTAGCTGCCGGCGGCCATGCCCGAGGCGGCGAGCTCCGCGTACAGACGCCCCGTTTCCGTGGCAAGTTGGCGCGACAGGCCAGACGAGACTTCGACGTAGCCTGTGTAGCACGAATCCTGCGAGATGCTCCGAAGCGTATCGCGCGCGAGCGCGTTGTCGCCCATCGAGTTGTCGCCGTCGGATGCGTAGAACAGGTAGATGTTGCAGCGGCCCGGGTTGTATCGCTCGTCGATGATCTCGCGCACTTTCGAAAAGCCCGTCGAGGCCACCGTGCCGCCCGTGCCGCTCACCTGGAAGAACTCGGGCTCGGTGAACTCCCAGGCTTCGGTGGTGTGGGCGACGAACACGGTCTCCATCGAGCGGTATTCGCGCCGCAGGCCCTGGACCACCCAGAAAAAAAACGACTTCGCGAGCTTGCGATCGCGGTCCGACATGCTGCCGGACACGTCGAGCATGAAGAACACGACAGCGTGAATCGCCGGCTGCCTGCGCCGGGCGAGCTGGCGGAAGCGCAGGTCGTCGTCAGTGAAATTGGGCGAGGCATTCGGGTTGCCCCGGCGCAGGCAGCCGGCGATTCACGCTGTCGTGTTCTTCATGCTCGACGTGTCCGGC
>FTFB01011380.1_pt1 | contig 15720 bp, 14 predicted proteins | sample 1658331 | NCBI WGS metagenome assembly FTFB01 (sample SAMEA3914816, study PRJEB12502) | metagenome | biome: forest; material: soil | place: USA | collected 2011-09-16 | depth 0.3 m | reverse complement strand
GTGCCGATGCGATGCGCGGCGAAATCAACGAGCAGGCGTGGTGACTCCGGAACGCGCGTGGGCGCGAAGCGCTCGGGGGCGAGCTCGCACTTTGCACCGCTGCGCTCGATCTGAACACGCTCAGCTCCCGCGGTGTCGAGATCGTCGGCCGGCTTGCGGGAGTCGCTGATGGCAAGGCGCAGTTCTCCGGCTCCCTGCGCAACCACTGCGCGATGGCGGACCTCAAGCTCGGCCGCCTGCTCGACCGGGCGGATGAGTGGATCGAGCGCAGCGGTGCAAAGTGCGAGCTCGGCCCCGAGCGCTTCGCGCCCACGCGCGTTCCGGACTCACCGCGCCTGCTCGTTGATTTCGCCGCGCATCGCATCGGCACCGTGCTGTGGGCAACCGGCTTCCGTCCCGACTATCGCTGGCTGCGCGTTCCGGTATTCGACCGCAAGAGTCGTCTGCGGCACACCGGGGGCATCGTCGATGCGCCCGGGTTGTACACGCTTGGCCTCAACTTCATGCGCCGGCGCAAGTCGAGCTTCATCCACGGCGCCGAAGACGACGTGCACGAGATCGGCGAGCACCTGGTCGGGCACCTGCGTCGCGCACCGTTCGGCGAGCCGCCGCGCACATCAAGCATCGCTGCCGTGCGGGGCAAGGAGCCCAAGCGGCGGGCCATGTCTTCCTGAGATTCGCCCATCCGGTTGGCATGTCAACCGACAGCGATCCGTCTATCACTTTCGGAAGTGGCGCCATCGCGGTAACAATGCCGCACCCTTTCGGTTCGAAGTGTTGGCGAAAAAATGAGAAGAAGAGACTTTCTCGGTGCGGCGGCCGCGTCGCTCGCGGCAACGCGCGCGTGGAGTGCGAATGAGGATCCTCGTCCGAATCTGCTGCTGATCGTGGCCGACGATATGGGCTGGGCCGACGTCGGCTGCTACGGACGCAACGACGTGCGCACGCCCGCCATCGATTCGCTCGCGCGCGATGGCATGAAATTCGAACAGGCCTATGCCAACAGCCCGGTGTGCACGCCTTCGCGCGTGGCACTGCTCACCGGCCGCTACCAGAACCGTCTGCCGATCGGCCAGGAAGAGCCACTAGGCGCCAACAAGGTTGGGCTCGAGCCGAGCGAGCCGACGTTCCCTGCGCAGCTGCGCGCTGCGGGTTACCAGACTGCACTCGTCGGCAAGTGGCACCTCGGCGCCGTCGACGAATACAGCCCGCTCAAGCACGGATACCAGCATTTCTGGGGTATTCGCGGCGGCGGCGCGGACTACTTTCGGCACAGCCTGACCTACACGCCGGACAGCCCAGCGGATCTGTGGGACGGCGACGTGCGCGTCGATGAAGTCGGCTACATGACCGATCTGTTGGGCACGCACGGCGCCAACGAGATCACGCGCATGGCGGCGTCGCGCGACCCGTTCCTGCTGAGCCTGCACTTCACGGCACCACACTGGCCGTGGGAGGGTCCCAGCGACCAGGCCGTCGCCGCGACGCTGACCGACCCCATGCATCACGACGGTGGAACGATCGCCACCTATCGCGCGATGATCGAATCACTCGATCGCAACATCGCAAGAGTGCTCGCAGCCTTGCAGAAGAGCGGCCGGGCGAAGAACACACTCGTCACCTTCACCTCCGACAACGGTGGCGAGCGCTTTGCGAAGACCTGGCCCTTCAACGGCATGAAGGGCGAGTTGCTCGAGGGCGGCATTCGGGTGCCGCTCATCGCACGCTGGCCGAAACACGTCCGCGCGGGCTCCGTGACGCAACAGACGGCGATGACGATGGACTTTCTGCCGACCGTGCTCGACGCGGCGGGTGTCAAACCCGATGAACGCAAGCCGCCCGACGGCATGAGCCTGCTCAACACGCTGCGCGATGCTTCGCACGTGGAGGAACGCACGCTGTTCTGGCGTTATCACGCGCATGCGCAGGGCGCTGCGCGACGCGGCCAATACAAGTATCTCAACATCGACGCCCGGGAATTTCTCTTCGATGTCGTCGCCGATCCGCAGGAGCGCGGCAATCTCGACAAGCACCAGCCCGCGATGTTCGCGGCGCTGAAGGAAGCCTGGACGCGGTGGAATGCACAGATGATTCCGTACACGGCGCAGAACGCGACCTGGAGCAACAAGAACCAGAACCAGCTCCCGGACCGTTATTGATACGCAACGACTGATAACCTCCTCGCTATCGGACCGATAACCCCGCGGCCCGTTGCTCCTGACTTGTCCCGTCCCCGATTCTCCTGTCACAGGGGGGACACACAACCTGCGGTCACGCGATCCGCAGGTCCCGCCGCTGATTTGCCTGCAAACAAGCTGCGATAACGAGGAATAAAAGATGACCAGCACCGTGTCCGAGGGGGTCCGGGGCCTGCGCGCGAGCCGCGCACGTCCGGTGTGCACAAGATCTGCGATTGCGGCGGCGGTTGCGCTGGCACTCTCCGGGGTGGCGGCGGCGCAGACGGCGGCCAAGCAGGAGGGACAGGTCGATGAGGTCCTCGTCACCGGCACGCGCATTCAGCAGACCTCGGGCATGGACACGCCCACTCCGGTTGCCGCCTTGTCGGTCACCGAGATCAACAACATGGCGCCCGGCCCGATCACGAACGCGCTGACCGAGCTGCCGCAGTTCTACGCGAGCGCCACGGCCGCGACCTTCAACGGCGCGAACAACGGCTTCTTCAATTCGCCCGGCGGCGGCAGCCTGAACCTGCGCGGCATCGGCTCCAAGCGCACCCTGACCCTGCTCGATGGACGCCGCGTCGTCTCCGCAACGATCTACGGCGGACCGGACATCAACTCCTTCCCGAAGGCGATGTTGAAGTCCGTCGAAACCGTGACCGGCGGTGCGAGCGCGGCCTACGGTACCGATGCCGTGTCGGGCGTCGTCAACTTCATCCTCAACACGGATTTCAACGGCTTCGACGGCCAGGCCGAACATGGCCAGAGCTTCCGCGGCGACGGTGACAACTCCGACTACTCCGCAGCATTCGGCATGAAGATCGGATCGCGCGCGCACCTGCTGCTCTCTGCAGAGCATACCGAGCAGGATGCGATCACCACGTTCAAGGGGCGCGACTGGTATCAGGGCTGGGGCATGTTGCAGACAGGCGGCGGCACGAGCCCGAGCGATCCGCGTCTGACGCCGGCTCCGCATATGGTCTCGAGCGCCGCCTCGTATGACGGCATCGCGCTCACGTGGTTCAACAACGCCGGCGCGGCGGTTCCCGGTTTCGGCGTGTCGGCTTTCAACAGCGACGGCACATTGTCGCCGTACGTGTACTCCAACAGGGTTTCCAGCGCGACGTATTCGCAGTCTCTCGATGGCGTGAACGGCAGCGGCAACGACAACAACACCGACCGTCCGTTGCTGGAAGCCGGCTCGACGTACTCGAACGGCTTCGCGTACTTCGACATCGACGCGACCGACAATCTCAACATCTACGCCCAGGGCATCTACAGCAAGCAGGTCCTGGTCGGAAACAATCTGGGCGGCGTGTTCTGCCCGGCCGTGACGGGATGCCAGGGCAATGCGGGCATCACCATCTACGCCAACAACGCGTTCCTTCCGGACAGCGTGCGCCAGCAGATGGTGGCGAACGGCATCGGATCGTTCGCCATGGGACGCATCGGCTACAGCAGCGATCTCGCGGGCAACGCCGTGACCGAGAACGATGGGCAGACGCGTTCGGGCACCGTCGGCTTCAAATCGACGATCGCATCCGACGGTTTCTTCAGCGGCTGGAAGATCAACGGCTACTACCAGTACGGCAAGACCAACCTCGACGCCGTACAGGAAGGTGGCATTCGCATGGATCGGCTCTACGAAGCCCTCGATGCCGTCGTCGACCCGGCCACGGGCCGGATCGTCTGCAACGCCTCACTCCCGGCGAACAGCAAGTACAAGGATTGCGTACCGCTCAATCTCTTCGGTCGCGGCCGCGCCTCGAAAGAGGCCATCGATTACGTGACCGGCTTCGATCCGGGCGTGCATGTGTCCACCACGCCGTATCTGCCTGGCTATCCGCCCTTTACGTACAGCTACACCGGCGATGAGAACAAGCATCGCCTGATCGAGATCGAGCAGGATTCGGCTGAAGTCTCCGCGAGCGGCAAGGTGGTCGACGGCTGGGCTGGCCCGATCTCCGCGGCTGTCGGCGCCGACTACCGCAAGGAGAAGCTCGACCAGAGGGTCCAGGCCTCGCAGGGCAATCCGGCGGCCGATCCGCTCAACTTCACAGTGGTTCCGGGCAACAATGCGGCACTCAACATCCGCGGCGTTCCGGCGGGTGCCTTCGCCAATTCGGTGGAGTTCCAATTCTCCAAGGTGCCGTTCGCGCGCGGCTCCTACGACATCAAGGAGATGTTCACCGAAGGCCTCGTGCCCCTTTTCTCCGGGGCAAGCTGGCTGAAGCAGCTCAACCTCAATGCCGCAGCCCGCTGGGCCGACTACGGCGGCAGCGGCACGATCTGGACCTACAAGGCCGGTCTCGATTCGACGTTCACCGATGACTTCAGGGTACGTGGCACGTACTCACGTGACGTGCGCGCGGCGAACCTCGGCGAGCGTTTCGACCGCACGGGCGGCGCGGGCTCGGTGCACGACCCGCGCGGTCCGGCCACAGCGGCGAATGTGCCGGTCACGCTGCTGCAGGGGGGTAACCCCAACGTCCAGCCGGAAACGGCCGACACCTACACCGCGGGCTTCGTGTACCGGCCGCAGTGGCTCGACGGCTTCGACGTGTCCGTCGACTGGCTCAGCGTCAATCTGAAGGACTCGATCGAACAGTTCGGCGCGCAGGACATCGTCAACGCCTGCTATATCAACAACGATCCCGACCAGTGCAAGAACATCAATCTCAACACCGACGGAACCTTCAACCTGATCAACCAGACGTACCAGAACGTCTCGAAGGCGAAGATCAGCGGCGTCGACGCAGAGTTCGGCTATACACGAGCAGTCGACTGGCTCGGGGGCGGTGAGCGCATCAGCACACGCGTCTTCGCAAGCTATCTCGACGAGAACTCGACCACCGGCTCGACGGGCGTGAAGATCGACCGCGCCGGCCAGGTGAATCTCTTCGCCCTGCCGAAGAAGAAGGCGACCGCCAGCTTCAGTTACATGAACGGGCCTCTCACCACGTTCCTGCAGCTGCGCTACATCGGGCCCGGGGTCTACGACACCCAGAACGGCATCCCGACGGCCACCACCAAGAACACGTGGAGCGTCGCGGACAACTCGATCGGCTCGATCACCTACCTCGACGTGCGGCTGTCGTACGACATTAAGGTAAGCGACAGCAGTGTCCAGCTGTACGCCAGCGGCTCCAACCTCATGGACCGCGACCCGCCGATCATCCCGAGCTACGGCGCCGCGGTGGCGGCACCGGCGCAGTTCAACGCCGGACTGTACGACGTCCTCGGCCGGCGCTTCGTGGTCGGCCTCGATGTGAAGTTCTGAACCAGCCGGGTCGCACGGCGCCGGCGGTGGGAAACCCCTCAACAGATCGACCGCGTTAGTCAGGGCGCGGTCGATCTGGCGGACGGCGCAAGCCGTCCGCTCCCGCCGCCGGCGCAGTCGGCATATGCTTGGTACGCATGTCCCTCACCCTTCGCCAGCTAGAGGTGTTTATTGCGGCCGCCCAGGACTGCAATTTCCGGCGTACGGCGCGGCGGCTGGGCGTCAGCCAGCCGACCGTGAGCGGGCGCATCCGCTCGATCGAGACCTATCTCGGTTACGACCTGTTCGACCGCTCGGTCGGGGCGAGCCCGCAGCTGACCCAGCGGGGCCGCGCCTTCATCGCCAAGGCGCAGCAGCTCGTGAGCGGCGCGACCCAGCTGTCAGGCAGCCCGCGATCGGAGGGCGCCGGCTCGACGCTGCGCCTCAAGATCGTGATCGGCCCGTGGCTGCTCGCAAACCGGGTGATGCCAGCGCTGCCGGGGTTCTGCTACGACAACCCGGGGATCGTGGGGGATTTCGAGCCCATCGGGCTCACCACCGAAGGCCGTGAGCTCGTCGGCAGTGGCGAAGCGGATATCTGTCTCTATACCGGCGATGCCCCGCAGGCCGGTGGACTCGAAATCGAGAACCTGGCGAGCACCGGCTGCTCCATCTTCGGTTCGCCCGATCTGTGTACGCGCATCAAGCCGACGCCTGAAGCGATCTCCGCGGCGCCCTTCATCATGCCGCCGGAGCATCACCCCGCCGCACTCTGGATGCGCACGCGTCTCGCGGGCATCGGCGTCTCGCCGAAGAACATAGTGGCGCGCACGCAGTTTTCAGACCAGGTGATGCAGATGATGGCGCAGGGCCGCGGCCTGTCGGTGTTCTTCGACGAGTTCGTCGAAGGCTCGCGCCTGCAACGCATCGGTCCGCCGCTCATGCCGGCGAATCGCATCATGGTGATCGGACCGCGCGCGCGACGGCCGGCGGCGGCTCCGATGCTCGACTTCCTGCGCCGGATCAGTGCCCCGGAGCTCTCGCCATGTCCCTAACGTTCCGCCGCCTCGAAGTCTTCGTGGCCGCCGCGCGCGACGGCAACTTCCGCCGCACGGCCGAGCGGCTCGGCATCAGCGAACCCTCGGTGAGCGCGCAGGTGCATGCGCTCGAACGTCACCTCGGATACCTGCTGTTCGATCGGCGGCGCGGCGCCACCTCGACGCTGTCGGAAGAGGGCATCGTGTTCCTGGGCCGCGCGCGCGAGTTACTCTGCGCCGAGGAGGAGCTCGCCGCCGATCACGACGCGAACGCGCTCGCGCCGACCATCCTCAAATTGAGCGTCGGCCCGATCCTGCTCGAAACGCGCATCAAGCCGGCTCTGCCGCAGTTCCACGAGTGTCACCCCGGCATCGCGCTCGAGTTCGTGCCGTTCAACTCAACGGACGTGAGCGAGCGCGCAATTCGCAGCGGCGCGATCGACGGCCTCCTGTACACCGGCGGTCCGCCGCCGCAGGCACGCTCGCATACCGAGGTTCTCACGCGCGTTGGCTGCTCCGTGTACGGGCCCGCCTCCGTCGATGCGAAAATCCTGCGCCAGTCGGGCGGCTTCGCCGAGCTGCCGTTCATCATGCCGCCGAAGCACTATCCGCTGTCGAAGTGGTTCGACGCGCAGCTCGCGAGCATCGGGCAGCGGCCGCGCAACGTCGTCGCGCGTCCGCCGTACATGGAAGTCACCCGACAGATGACGATCACGGGGCAAGGGCTTGCAGTGCTGTTCGACGAGCACGCCGCGGAGTACGTGGAGAACGGCCGCCTCAAGCTGATCCGGGCGATGCCGGTGCCCGCATATCGGGTCATGATCCTCGGGCGCCGCGCGCTGCAGCCCGGCGTAGCTGCCGCGCTGGGATTTCTCCGCAGGCTCGCGTGCGCGGCTCGCGTACCGCAGCCGGTCATGCGTCAGGCGGCGGCTCAGCTCGCCTGATTTCCAGCGCTCGATGAAGTGCAGCCGGAAGGCCGTGCGTCCGGTGCGGGGATAGCGTACGCGCCCCGACCGGTGCCACAATCGCGCCGTATGACTCGCGAACGTGCGCTCGACGCAAGCTGGAAGACCTGGTTGAAGGAGAACATCGAGCGCGGCTGCAGCGGGCCGGAGCTCGTGCAGATCCTGCGGACCAACGGCTTCTCGCTTTCCTCCATCCGGCAGAACATGGGCGACGCGTTTCCGATGGATACGCCGCCGCAGGATCCACTGCAGCTGCCGCGCCTCGTGCGCAAGCCACCGACGAAGCTTCACAAGGTGGATACCGACAAGCTCGACATCTACACGCTGGACGATTTCCTGAGCGTGAAGGAATGCGATCGGATAGTGGCGCTGATCAACCACCACCTGCGTCCATCCACGGTCACGATCCAGGGCGATGACAAATTGTTCCGCACCAGCCAGACGTGCGACCTGTCGATGCTGCGCAGCCCGGTGGCGCTCGGCTGCGACGAAAAGATTGCGAAAACACTCGGCATCCGGCTCGGCTACTCGGAAGGCATCCAGGCGCAGCGCTACGACGCAGGCCAGCAGTTCAAGGGACACACGGATTACTTCGAGCCCGGCACGCCGGAGTACGCGAAGTTCGGCGGCGAGCGCGGCAATCGCACCTGGACGTTCATGGTGTACCTGAATGAAGGCATGGGCGGCGGGGGCACGAAGTTCTTCGCGATCGACCATATCTTCGTGCCGAAGAAGGGCCAGGCGGTAATCTGGAACAACCTGAACCCCGACGGCACGCCCAACGCGGCCACGCTCCACAGCGGCGAGCCCGTGACCTCGGGCCACAAGATCATCATCACCAAGTGGTTCCGCGAGCTCGGCTCCGGGCCGATGTTCTACGACGACTGAAGAGCCCGGGCGTCAGAAATAGGCCAGCGTCTCCACGCCCTTGCCTGCGGGGAACGTGCCGAGCACGGCGCCGCTGTCGAGATCGAATCGCGTGACCGTGCCTTCACCATGATTGCCGACCAGAGCGGTCTTGCCGTCGGGCGCGAACGCAAAGCCCATGAGCGCCGTACCGGCGGACTTCAGCACCTTCTGCGGAGCGTGCAGATTCGCCGCGTCGAAGATGTTGATCTGGCCGCTCGGCAGCGCCGTGAGCACGCGTCGACCGTCGGGGCTGAAGAAGACTTTGTAGAGACCCTTGTCCACACCTTCGACGCGAACCTTGTCGACCTCGGCATCTTGCGCGGTGGCGATGACGTGCAGAAAGGGCTCCGAGAAGTCCGCCACGAGCACGGTCTTGCCGTCGGGGGATGCGACGATCCCCTGTGTGCCGTTGGGCATCGGGATCGTGCCGATCATCTTGCGTGACTTCACGTTGACCACGCTGACGAACGGCTTGTCATTCTTGTTCGCGACGTAGAGCTTGCTTGCGTCCGGCAGCAGCGCGAGCCAGTGGCCCGTACCTTCCACATCGATCGCTGCGACCACCGTGCGCTTCGCAGGATCGAGCACCAGAACCTTTCGGCTAAGGTCGCACGCAACGTACAGCGTTCCCTTCGCGTCGACCTGGACACCGTGCGGCGCCTGGTAGGGCGCAACGTCGATGCTCGCCACCATCTTGCGAGATGCGAGATCGACGATGGCCACCGTGTGCCCGGGATGGGGATTGTTGCCGTAAACGCCATCGCCGTAGACGGTGACGTACGCGGTCTTGTGATCGGGCGAGATCGCGAGCTCATGGGCCTTGGAACCGGCCTCGGGCGCAGGCGGGAAGCTCGCGAGCTCCCGATCCGTGCCGGGATCGAAGAAGCGCACCTGCCCGCCGACCTTGTCGACCATGATGAGGCCGCTCGTGCCGGTGGGCGCGTTGAGCACGAATGAAGCAGCGAATGCAGGCGCCATCACGAACGTGGACGCCAGCCAGATGATCACGCGTCTCATGCGAGGTACCTCGGAAAAAAGCGCCGCAGGCGACTTTCTCCAAATGAACTAGAACTTTTCGCTCCAGGGCCGCAGGTCGAGCTCGTGCGTCCAGGCACTGCGGTGCTGCCTGTGCAGGGTGAGATAGTTCTCTGCGATGTGATCGGGCTCGGGCATACCGTCGTTTCCGAATCGGCTCTGCACATCCGGGAACGCAGAGAGTGCCCGCTCGCCGCGAATGACGCCATCGATGATGACGTGGGCTACGTGAATCCCTTTCGGCCCGAACTCGCGCGCCAGGCTCTGCGCCATCATGCGCAGCGCGCCCTTGGCGGCGGCGAACGGTGAGAAACGAGCGCTTCCTCGCAGACTGCCGGTCGCGCCGGTGAAGATCAGCGTTCCGGCGCCCTGCCCCAGCATCTTCGGCAGTACCGCTTGGGCGAGCAGGAAGCCGCCGAGCGCATGCGCGCGCCAATGCTCTTCGAAAACCTCCTGCGTCACTTCGAGGAAGGGTGCGGGAGAGTTGCCGCCGGCGTTGTGAACGGCAACGGCGATCGGCCCGGAATCATTCGCAGCCGACACGAAGCGCGCGACATCCTCCGCCCGCGTCACGTCGCCCACCACCACGCGCGGCGCACGCCCCACGGCGGCGATGCTGCTCGCGGCTTCCTCGAGCTTGCGCGCGTTCCTGCCGGCAATCGTTACCGCAAAGCCGGCAGCCGCGAACGCGCGACCTGTCGCCGCACCGAGGCCATTGGCCGCGCCAACGCCGACGATCAGGGCGCTATCGCCAGAGCTCATCGCACGTCCTCGACCTGATCGAGATACGCACCGTAGCCCTGCGCTTCCATGTCCTTGCGATGAACGAAACGCAGCGAGGCGGAGTTGATGCAGTAACGAAGGCCGCCGCGATCGGTCGGCCCGTCTTCGAAGACATGCCCCAGGTGACTGTCGCCGTTGGCCGAGCGCACCTCGGTGCGGATCATCCCGTGCGAACTGTCGCGGATCTCACTGACGTTGGCAGGCTCGATCGGCTTCGTGAAGCTCGGCCAGCCGCACCCGGACTCGTACTTGTCCGACGACGCGAACAACGGCTCGCCGGACACGATATCGACGTAAATCCCCGGTTCCTTGTTGTGGAGGTATTCGCCGGTGCCCGGCCGCTCCGTAGCGCTCTGTTGGGTGACCCGATACTGCTCGGGAGACAGCTTGGCGATCTTCGCGGGATCTTTGGCGTATGTGGCCATTTGGGTTTTCTCCGGCTCGGGGCCGCCATAGATAGTGCCACGCGGGGACGCAAACAAGCCCGGCTTTACCGTTGCCAGCGCGGTTCGGCCTTCGTAATCTGTGGCTGTGAGTTTCCTCCGCCGCATCGACCGCCCGCCGCTATCCCGTTTGGTGGATTTCTTCTGGCTGACGGAAGGTTACGTGCAACCCCACGCCGCCGAGCGCCTCTTGCCGACGGGGTGCGTCGACCTGATCCTGAGTCTCGACGAGCACCCCGAAATGGACGTCGTTTGCGGGGCGCGCAGCCAGTCCATCGTGCTCGATACCTCGCGTTCGCTGAGTCTCATCGGCGTCCGATTCCGTCCCGGGGGCGCGTTTCCATTCCTCGCCGTGCCGGTCGGGGAATTGCAGGACCTCAGCGTCCATCCGCAGCTCCTGTGGGGCGCCGGCGCCCGCACGCTCCGCGAGCAGCTGCTCCAGGCGAACGCTCCGCAGGCCCGCTTCCGTATCCTCGAGCGCTTTCTGCTCGAACGCTTGGACTCATCGCGCGAACGCCACGCTGCCGTGACCTATGCGATCGATACCATCGAGCGCTCCGAAGGCAGCGCGAGCGTCGCGGCCCTCGTGGACCGCACGGGTCTTTCCGCGCGCCGTTTCATCGCCACCTTCCGCAATGAGGTCGGGGTCGCACCGAAAGTGTTCTGCCGGCTCGCACGCTTCCGCCGGGTGATCGGCCGGCTGCGCGCCACGGATTCGGTGGATTGGGCGGACATCGCGCTCGAGTGCGGCTACTTCGATCAATCCCACTTCATTCACGATTTCCGCTCGTTCGCAGGCGTGAGCCCGTCGGCTTACCTGCGCAATCGAACCTCGGGTCCCAATCACATTCGAATCGGTGGGACCGGGTAAATTTCTTACAATCGTGCGGCGCCGGCGCTGGCGAGAATGCGAGCACCCCATACGAGAGCCATGCCCATGCCGCACGCGATCAACCGCATCACGCCCTATCTGCTCTATGCCGACCTCGAAGGCGCCATGGAGTGGCTCACGAACGCCTTCGGGTTCCGCGAACGCATGCGCCAGGCGGGGCCGGACGGCAAAGCCCGGCACGCCGAGATGGACCTGGGCGACGACGGCACCGTGCTGATGGGCTGGCCGGGCCCGGCTTACCGCACACCGAAGCAGCTCGGGCAGGTCACACAACACCTCTACGTGCGCGTCGATGACGTCGACGCGCTCTTCGAGCGGGCCTCGAAGGCTGGAGCGCACGTGCTGGAGAAACCGGCCGACCAGTCCTACGGCGAGCGCCGCTGCGGCCTCGAAGATCCGGAGGGGCACCGTTGGTACTTCGCCCAGCCCTTGCGGCAAGGCAAATGAGCGGCCACTCGCTCCGTCAGCTCTTCACATTCGACTTTCTGGATGGAGGCGCGGCGCTCACGGTGAAGCTCTGCACCGCGCAGCGACCGTTGCCGGGCACGACAATGGAGCTGAACTGATCGAACTGGCCGAGCGGATGGGTATCGAAGCCGATCGACTGCGCGAAATTGAGGCCGATGCAGGATCCCATGAGCTTCGCGTAGTACCACTGCCGGTGGATGTCCTGCACCCAGACACCCTGGTCGCGGTCGGCGGCCCAGTCGCGGATGCCGCCGTGATTGGCGAACGGGATGTACGCCCGCGGCGGGCTCGTCGGAGCGGCGAACGCGGTGCCCGCCGCGCTCAGCAGTGCGACGCCCAAGGCGACGCGGAAGCCGGATCTGAGTTTCAACATGGGGTGCGCCTCGAATCCTGTGATGCTGTTCTGACGCCGGAATGGCCGGCGTAGTTCCGGTCGGAAACCTGGCCGTGGACGTGGAGAATTGTGGGCCGCGCCGTCTGAGCCTTCTGTCAACGCGACGACACAACTACTGCGTCTCGACGGATGTCAGTGCGAGACGACGGGCAGGATCAGCGTAGGCGAATCGTCCACGGGCGGGGGTTGGCGCATCGTCTGCAGGACGGGCACAGGCGAGCGGCTGCGGATTCTCTGCAGAGCCTCCTCCGATTCCACCGGCATCCCGAAAAGGTACCCTTGCGCGTACTGGCACCCCATCTGCTGAAGCGCCTCCATGACGGGCGGAGTTTCGACCAGCTCGGCGATCGCCTTGAGGCCCAGGCTCGATGCGATCTGCACGACGGCCGCCATGATGCCCCGATTGGCGTCTTCGGCGCCCGGTCCGCTCGCAAACGGCCGGTCGATCTTCACGAAGTCGAAGGGGAACAGCTCGAGATGATTGAGCGACGAATAGCCCGTGCCGAAGTCATCGAGCATGAGCTGGATGCCCATGTCGTGCAGGCGCTGGAGGATCTGGCGCGCGCCGGCCACATTCTCGATGAGCCCGCTCTCCGTGATCTCGAACTTCAGCACGCTCGCCGGTAAACGCGAGCGAGCGAGCGTTGCGCCCACGTGCTCGGTCAGGTTCGGATCGCGAAGTGCGACGGCGGAGAGATTCACGCTCAGGTAGAACGGAACGCTGGGATCCAGGCGCCCGCGCCAGTCGCCCGCGATCCTTCCTGCGCGCGAGATGACCCAGCGCGTGATCGGCACGATGAGCCCGGACTCTTCAGCAATCGCCAGGAACCGGTCCGGCAGCAGCACGCCTTCTACAGGATGCAGCCAGCGAAGCAGTGCCTCAGCACCCACCGCGAGGCCGGTGCGCAGATCCACGATGGGCTGGAACAGCAGGCGCAGCTCGTTCCGCTCGATCGCAAGATGCAGGTCCGCTTCCAGACTCACGAGACTTGCGGCGTCGCCTCCGAGCGTGCGCGAATACGCGACCATGCGCTGCCCGCCCTCCGCGCGCTTCGCCGCGGCGAGAGCAATGTCTGCTTCGCGCACCAGGTCTTCAGCGCGGGTGAGGCCCGAGTCCGCGCAGCTCACTCCGATGCTCGCCGCAATGGCGAGCCGATGACGCCGTAGCTCGAAAGGCTGACGCAGGCAATCCTGGAGCGCGCCGGTCACTTTCATCGCGGCCTTGCTTTCGAGCACGTCGAACATCAGCAGCGCGAACTGGCTGCCTTCGAGCCGCGCCAGCACGCTCTCGAAACCGCGCACCGCCTGCTCGAAACGCTGTGCCGCCTGCACCATCAGCTCGTCGCCCGCGGCATGACCGAGCGTCTCGGTGATCAGGCTGAAGCGGTCGATGTCAATGACGGCTACCGCCACGCCGTGCCGGCGTCGGGCGCGCACCTCACGCAGGGCGCGGTCGAGCTGATCCATGAAGAACCGCCGGTTCGGCAGGCCGGTGAATGCGTCGTGATAACGGGCGTGCTCGAAGCTCTTCTGCAAATCCATGCGGCCTTCGATCTCGTTTTCCAGGCGCTCGCCGAGCGAGGCCTGACTCTGCTGAGACGCGTCGAGCTGGGCCTTGAGATGCTGGGATCGATGCAGCAGATCGTGCGTCCCGAACGCGACGAGCCACGCGAGCAACGCGAGCAGCCCGATCTCGGTCGCTACGCGGTTGGCCGGATACCAGCCCGCGCTGGGCTGAACCGCGAGCTCGAAGGCGGTGCCCGCGTTCACGGACGCGAACCCTTCCGGAACCCGCACCGTCACGCGCGCGGGCTGGTCGAGCCGCACGGGGCCGGAGTTGATGAAGGATCGAAACCGGTCGCTGCCGGCAGCGAGCTCGGAAAACGTGAAGTCGTATCCCGCGTCGACGAGATGGCCGATTCCTGCGCGAGACATCAGCGGCTCGAGCGCGCTCGATGCGAGGGAGCCGGCGGCGGTTCGCGCAGCCACGACCCACTGACTGCCGTGCCGGATGACACCGATGCTGCCAACGGCGTCGCCCGCAGCAGCGCGCGGCCACTCGCTCTCGATCTCCGGCGCGATGGAACGCGTCTCCGGATCCTGACGTTCCGCACGGGGATGAGTCGCGCGGTTTGCCAGATCCCGCAGCTGTGACTCGAGCGATGAGCGCGCCTGCAGCAGCGCCGCGCGCGCCGCCGCGCGATCGTCATCGGCGTGGCGCTCGAGGCTCAGCATCACCAGCCGCGCGCCGGCCAGCAGCACGACAACGAGGACCAGGACGGTCGGCAACCACGTGCCCGACCGTTTGAGAATCGCGTTGATCATCTCGCGCCGCCTGTCCGTTTGTGCAGCGTCGCGTTGAAACTCAGCGTCCAGTGGTCCGATCCGGTGAGCCGGATGTAGTCGAGAACGAGCTTGGTGTCCGCGCGCGAGAAATCACGGCCCGCGCCGATGTAGTACTCGTGCATGATGACGCTGGGTCTGTCGGACACGGGAAGGTTGATCGCGATGGGCGCCGCCTGCCCGGTCGCAAAGCCGGCAAACACATTCGCCGTCCGCGTGTACCCGTCGATGCGCGCCAGTGCGAGCCGCGTGTCGAGAGAGCCGCTGACGGAGTACGTGTATCCGACGGTGGTCTGCAGCTGCGGCGACCACAGATACGCCAAGGCGAGCTTCGGCAGATTGCCCTTGGCGGTATCGACATCGATCTGTTTGTCTTCGAGCTGCAGCGTGAGTTGCCGCGTGAAATTCTGATAGGCCCCGACAGTAACGATCGAATAGTCGTAGTCGTGAACGAGATCGCGGCCGGAGCCCTCGGCCACCTCCAGATACAGGTTGGTGCGCGACTGCGCTTCACCGAAGCCGTGATTGAGCGTGAGCCTGCCGAAATTCCAGCGGGCGTCGCCGATCGACTGGTGCTCGCCGCCGAGGCCGACGATCGTGTCCGCGCTGAAATTGTGCAGCCAGAGCGCCGCAGCGCCCCAGCCGCCGTCGGTGTTCGTCAGCGTGGAGCCGGAAGCCATCAGCGCGACTCGATCATCCTTGCCCGACGCCGACTGAGCGCTCGCGCCGGGAAGGAATGCGAACATCGCCGCTGCCGCGCATGCACCCTGCATCAGCTGTTTCATGGACGCACCATCGTGGCGAGCGTCGGGCGAGTGACCGTGCGATCTGCCTCGCCGGCGCGACCCGTCGGAAGAAATGCAATCACGTGGATCCTTTCCTCTTCGCCCGGCAACACGACGGGCGTCACCGTGACCTGGAACACGCGCGGCGGCAGCTCGAGCAACGTGCGCCGTTTGCCGCCGATGTGCGGAGCGAACCAGTCGCTGGATATGCCTGCCCGCTCGAGCAG
>FTFB01005529.1_pt1 | contig 15801 bp, 14 predicted proteins | sample 1658331 | NCBI WGS metagenome assembly FTFB01 (sample SAMEA3914816, study PRJEB12502) | metagenome | biome: forest; material: soil | place: USA | collected 2011-09-16 | depth 0.3 m | reverse complement strand
GCGTCGTAGTCCCAGATGTCGTGGTGCACTTGCTGGAAGTGCCAGCGGTACTTGCCCGTGGCCACTTCGACCGCGACGATCGACGCCGTGTACAGGTTGTCGCCCGCGCGATACGCGCCGTTGTAGTCGGGGCCCGCGTTGCCGGTCGAGAAGTACACGAGGCCGAGCTCCGGATCGGCCGCGGGCGTCTGCCAGATCGAGCCGCCGCCGTACTTCCAGGCGTCGTTGCCCTTCGGCCACGTGTCGTGGCCGGGCTCGCCGGGACCCGGGATCGTGTAGAAGGTCCAGACCAGCTTGCCGTTTTTTGCGTCGTACGCTTTGACCCGTCCGCGCGTGCCGCGATCAGCGCCCGCGAAGCCGACGATCACCTTGCCGTCGACGTACACCGGCGCGGCCGTGATCGAGAAGTTGTCCTGCCAGCGCTCCGCCTGCGTCGTCCACACCGCTTTGCCGGTCAGCCGGTCGAGCGCCACGAGCTTGCCGTCGAGCTGGCCGACGAACACCTTGCCATCGCCGAGCCCGACGCCGCGGCTTGTCCAGCCGCAGCACACCGAGGTCAGGTTCGGATCGAGGTGTGCTTCGTACTGCCACAGGATCTTGCCGTCGTCGAGCGACAGCGCGAACACGTCGTTGGCGCCGGTGCCGACGTAGGCAATGCCGTCGTACACGATCGGCTGCGCTTCGCCGGAATACTGCGGCGCGGCGCCCGAGCCTTTCAGCTGCGTGCGCCACACACCTTTCAGCGAGCCGACGTTCGCCGCGTTGATCGCATTCAGCGGCGAGTACCGCTGATTGAAGAGATTGCCGCCGTTGGTGGGCCAGCCCGTGCGCGGCGGCGCGGTGAGCGTGTGCCCCGCAAAGTCCTTGGCGCCCGTTTGCGCGAAGCCCGGTGCAAGGCAAAACAAGCCAACCGCCGCACCGAACAGCGCGGCACGAAAAGAAGAATGCATGCTCCCCCCGACGCGGCGTGGGCCGCAGGTCGTAGTGTAAGCACGAGCTTGCCCACCGCAACCTGCGGCGGCGCTGTTCGGGTGCCGAGACTAGCCCTGCGAAGCGCGGCGCCGTCGCAGCAGGCTGAGCGCCGCGAGCCCAACGAGCTCGACGAGCCCGAATGCGCCGCCGCCGCCACCGCCGCCGCCCGAGCTCTGCGGCGGCACCTGCATCGGGATCGGGTTCACGGTGACCGTCGAGGAACCCGTGCGCGTGGCGTCGCCGGACCACGCGGCGGTGACGGCGACGACGGTTGAGGCAGATACGGAGGTCGGCGCCGTGTAGAGCCCAGCCGCCGAGATCGTGCCGACGTTAGTGTCTCCGCCCGCAATTCCGTTCACGCTCCAGTTCACCGCCGAATTCGAGGAGTTCGAGACGACGGCTGAGAACTGCTGCGTGCCGCCGGCCTGCACGGTCGCCGAGCTGGGCGTGACATCGACCGTGACCGGGACGGGTATCACCGTAACCTGCGCAGAACCGACGCGACTGGCGTCACCTGCCCACGCTGCACTGACGCTAACGACCAGGTTGCTCGTCACCGACGGCGCCGTGTACAGACCGGTCGCCGATACGGTCCCGACCGTCGCACTACCGCCTGGCATGTTGTTGACGCTCCAGTTCACCGCCGTATTAGTGGAGTTCGCCACGGTGGCTGCGAACTGTTGAGTCGCGTTGGTCTGGATGGTAACTGTCGGAGGCGCGACGGTGACAGTGACCGGCAGGACCGCACACGGGTTCGTGTTGCCGGCAATCGACACCACGGCTGCGGAGGTGGGCGTGAGGAGCACTTCGGCGGTGTCTTGCCGACCCGCATCGTCTGTGACGGTAACGCACACCTGTGCGCTACCCGAGGTCGGCGCGAGCACCATGCCCGTGGCCTGATCCGGCGGTGTCACAACGATCGATCCCGTCCACGCGTACGACGCGAGGGTGTGCCCACTCGCCGCAGTGCTCGTACCCGCCGGCAGCGTTACGCTCTGGCCCGCGCTCACGGTCGTCGGCGGTACGACTACGGCGATCGGTCGCAAGGCGGCGAGCACCGCGCCAGGCGCGTTTGCCATGCCGGCCCCGCACGTGTCGGTAGTGCAGCTGCACTCCGAGGCCTGAACGTCGGCCGCACTCGTCGGCACATGACACATCGGAATCGTCGGGTCGCTGGACACCGGAAACGGCGTGGCGGCACCTTCACGCAGCCGCGAGCGCAGCTGCGCGGCGCCCAGACGGCCGTTGACGGACAGCATGAGCCCCGCTATTCCCGATACGATGGGTGCCGAAAAGCTGGTGCCCACGCTGGGGCTCAGTTGGTCGCTGTAGCTATTCGCGCCCGGCGTCGTCGTACCGAGATTGGTCGTCGTGTTGATCGGGAACAGGCACGGACCGCCGCTCACATTCACGCAGTTACCGCCAGGCGCCGACAGCGCGATCTCGTTACCGAGGCTGCTGAAGCCGACTTTCGTGCCGATGTGCCGCAAGCCTGCGACACCCACCGCGCCCGGACAGTTCGCCGGGGCGTCGACCGGCCCACCCTCGTTGCCAGCCGACACGACCACGACGGTGCCGCGCGCAGCGGCTGCCGCGATCGCGTCGGCGTAGGCCTGGCCGCACGCGCCGGTCCCGCCCAAGCTCAGATTCTCGATCTGCGCGGGGAAGGCGTTGTCCGGCACACCGGCGACATGAATTCCCGCACCCCAGAGTATTCCGTCGATGATGTCGGAGTCGAAGCCACCGCACTTGCCGAGCACGCGGACAGGCACGATCGACGGCGCCCACGTCGTGCCCGCGATACCGGTCGCGTTGTTGGTGCGCGCGCCAATGATTCCGGTCGTGCGTGTGCCATGCCACGAGCTGTTGCCGACGTCGCAACTAGCGAAGAAGGTGGCATTCGCAGATTTCTCGGCAGACGTAAGGAAGTCGCCGGGATCGGTCGGGTCCGCGTCACGGCCGTCGCCGTCACCGGCCATGCGCTGATCGCTGACGAAATCATAACCGGCTAGCAGCCGACCGCCCTGGGCGATGGCTCCGAGGTCAGGGTGGTCGTACCGAACTCCAGTGTCGAGCACCGCTATTACGACGCTGGCGGTCCCGGTCGTCGTATCCCACGCCTGTTCCGCGTTTATCGCAGCGACATTGACCGCGTTGGTCTGCAAGTACCACTGACCGGTCGAGCCAGGGTACAAAGGATCGTTCGGCACCGCGTGCGGGTAACGGCGCTGATCGAGCGTGGCGGTTTCGACGGTATCGTCGGCGAGGATCCGGACGAGCTGCTCCGGCATCGACGCTGTTGGGTCGAGCTCGACGACGTGCCATTGAGTACCGAGCGGGCGCGAGCTTCTGAACCTGATGCCGGTGCGCGTCGCGAGTGCGGCGACTCTGTCCGTTGCAGCCTGCGCCTGCACGCGGCCAGTGGTGCCCGCATCGCGGAACTTCACGAGCACGCGGCCTTCGGCGGCGTCGCTGGCCGGGTGGCGAAGCACCGGATTCGCTTCCTGGCCGTGTGCGACGGCGCAGGCGAGTGTGAGACACGCCACGAGCGCGCCGAGAATCGAAGAGCTGCGGGTCATGATCGTCTCCCTGACGGGAATCATCCTTGATGAGGAACGCGGCGAGAGTCGGTCTCGACCGCACGCACGCCAGCCGCGTTGCGCAGTCGCAGTAGAGCCGCGTTGCAGTCCGCAGCAGCAAGATCGAGCACGTAGGTGGTGGGGAGCAGACGACTGACAATGGCCAGCTTCACTGCCGCGGCGGCAGCGAGCGATGCCACGATGTCGCTCTCGGCCGTCGAGGCGAACGTCAAGATGATGCGCTGGCACTGCCCGGCAGCCGGAGTCGCCGCGGGCGACGCGCCCTGCTCACGCGGCTGTGCACACGCCTGCGCCAAAACGGCGACGCCGAGCGCAAGACCGAGCGCCGGAACCCGCGTACACCGCGCCATCTGACTAAAGATCCCTCTCCCACCCGACAGACTCATTATCTGAGTTCGCCGATGCTGCGCAAAAGTTCCTGCGCGCGCTGCGCCGCCGTTCACACGGCAGGTGTTTCCGCGACTCTATCGCTGCACACGCCGGCGCATGGTAACGAACTGTTACCAAAGGTAAAACGAGTCGCCGAAAGCCGACGAACGCGGATTAGCGGCGGGCACGGCCTTGACCCCCGGCCAGGAACCCAGAGAATCACGCCTTCGCAAGCGTCTCGAGGGTGGGAGATGGCCGCAGTGCACGCAACCGCGCCGCCGAGCGCCGAAGCCGCTGTCACGCTACGTGGCGTCACGAAGACGTTCGGCGAGACCACGGCCGTCGCCGGCCTCGACCTCACGATCCCGCGCGGCGGCCTCTACGGATTCATCGGCCCCAACGGCGCCGGCAAGACCACGTCCATCCGACTCATTATGTCGATCCTGTTCCCGGACGTCGGCGAAGTGCGCGTGCTGGGGCACTCGTCGGCGCTCGAAGCCAAGGACCGCATCGGCTACCTCCCGGAAGAGCGCGGCGTGTACCGCAAGATGAAGGTCAACGCCTACCTGACGTTCATCGCCAAGATCAAAGGTGTGGCGCCGCCGACGATCCCCGCCCGCATCAAGAACCTGCTCGAGCGCGTCGGGCTGCCCACCGTCGAGAATAAGAAGTGCGAGGAGCTCTCGAAGGGCATGTTGCAAAAGATCCAGTTCGCGGCGGCGATCATCCACGAGCCGGACCTCCTGATCCTCGACGAGCCGTTCAGCGGCCTCGACCCCGTCAGCAGCCGGCTGCTGCGCGACCTGGTGGTGGCCGAGCACGAGCGCGGCGCGACGATCCTGTTCTCGACGCACGTGATGACGCAGGCCGAGGAGATCTGCGACCACGTCGTCATGATTCACCGCGGCACGAAAGTGCTCGATGACCCCGTGAGCGTGATCCGCAACCGCTACGAGGTGCGCGCTCTCGAGTTCGAGCCGCTGCAGCCGACGTTCGACGTCAACGCCGTGCTGGCGTTGCCCGAAGTCGAATCGTGCAGAAATGTCGACGGCTCGTACGAGGTCGCATTGCGCGAGCACAGCGACGCGCGGCAAGCGATGCAGCGGCTCGTCGCGACGCTGCCGGTGGCACGCGTCGAGCTCAAACGGCCGCGGCTCGAGGACATCTTCATCGAGCTCGTGACCGGCTCGGCGTCGCATGACGCCGCACAACATCTGCGCGCCGAGCTTCGGGCCGGCGCGACCGCGGAGGCACGATGAGCAGGGTCCTCGAGATCGCAAAACGCGAATTCGTCGCCACGGTATTCACGCGCGGCTTCGTGATTGGCTTGCTCGTATTACCGATCATGATCGGGCTCGGAATCACCGTGGGTCCGCGGTTGTTCATGGATCGCGCGTTCCGCATCGAGGGCGAGATCGCCATCGTCGACGCCACCGAGCGCGTGACGCCGGAGCTGCGCACAGCGCTGGCGGCCGGCACGCGCTCCCCCGACCTCGTGGCGGTGACGCGCGCAGTAGGTGGCGACGCCGCGGCCAACGTCATGGTGATGGGAGCGCTCGCCATGGCGCCGAAGCTGACACTAGTGGAGCGCCCGGCCGGCGCCGACCTCGACCGCGAGAAGACCTGGCTGCGCACCGCGGAACCCGGCGCGACGCATCTCGCTCTGGCCGTGATCCACGCAAACGCCGTCGAACCGAAGGCCGGCGAGACAGCGCTCGGCAGCTACGATCTCTATCTCCCGCCGCGAACCGACAACCGCGTCGAGAACGTCGTGCAGCAGGTACTGCACGACGCCATCGTCAGCGCTCGGCTCGCGACGCACGGCCTCGACCGCGTCGTCGTCAACGATCTCGTTGCCGTGCCGCGCGTGCAATCGATCACGGTGTCCGACGGCGGCGAGCGCGCGGGCGGGGGCGGCTTCGCGTTCATCCTGCCCGCCGCGTTCATGTTCCTTCTGTTCATGGGCGTCATGGGCAGCGGCCAGGGCATGCTCACGACCACGATCGAGGAGAAAGGCAGCCGCGTGATCGAGGTGCTGCTCTCGGCTGTCTCGCCGATGCAGCTCATGGCCGGCAAGCTGCTCGGCCACATGGGCATCAGCCTGCTCGGCATGTCCGTGTACCTGGTGCTCGGGTTGCTCGGCCTCGCGAGCTTCTCGATGCTCGGCCTGCTCGATCTGTCGCTGATCTTTTATCTGTTCCTGTTCTTCCTGCTCGCGTTCTTCACGATCGGCTCGCTGATGATGGCCGTGGGCTCTGCCGTCAACGACATGCGCGAGGCGCAGTCGCTGATGATGCCGCTCATGATGCTGATGATGGCGCCGTGGGTGCTGTGGCTGCCGATCTCGCGCAATCCGAACTCCACGCTCGCAGTGGTCGTGAGCTTCCTGCCGCCGGTGAACTCGTTCGGCATGCTGCTGCGCATGTCGTCGACCTCACCTCCGCCCAACTGGCAGGTGTGGCTGTCGATCGGCATCGGCATCGTCGGAGTGGTCGGCGCGGTGTGGTTCGCGTCGAAGGTGTTCCGGATCGGCTTGCTGATGTTCGGCCGGCCGCCGAATCTCGCGACGCTGATCCGCTGGGTGCGCGCGGCCTGAACCGCGCCGCTCAGTGCTTGTAGCCGAGCGCGCGACTCGCGAGCGCCGCGCCTTCGCTCAAGGACTTCAGCTTCGCCCACGCGATCTGCGGATGGCAGCGCAGTCCCAGGCCGCAGTCGGTGGACGCGATCACGTTCTCGCGGCCCACGAGGTTCGCGAAGCGCTGAATGCGCTGCGACACGAGCTCGGGGTGCTCCACGAGCGGCGTCGAGTGCGTGACGACGCCGGGCGCGAGAATCTTGCCGTCCGGCAGCTTCGTCGTTTCCCACATCGTGTACTCGTGCTCGTGGCGCGCGTTCGCGGCTTCGAACAGGTACGTCTGCGCCTTGACCGACAGCATCACGTCGATCATGTCGGCCATCGGGATGTCGTGCGCATGCGGGCCGTGCCAGCTGCCCCAGCAGAGGTGGTAGCGCACCTGCTCCTCCGGCACGTTCTGCAACGCGTGGTTCAGCACTTCGACGCGCTGCATGCAATATTCCTTGTACTTGACCATGCCCATGTCGACGCCGACGCGGTCCCAGAGCGCGGGTAGCCACGCGTCGTCGACCTGCACGAGCAGGCCGGACGCGGCGATACCTTCGTACTCGTCCTTCAGCGCATCGGCGAGGCCGTACAGGAATTCCTTCTCGCTCTTGTAGTGCTCGTTCTTGCGGCCGACCTCGATGCTCGCCGGCGCCGTGCTCGTGAGGAACGCGTCGCCGGCGGGCGCCTTGCCGAGCACGCCGCGCAGCATGCCGATCTCCCGCTTCAGCGACGCTTGCCCCACGTAACGAATCGGCGCCGTACACCGCCAATCCACGATGCGAGTCGTCTGCACGGGCGCGCTTGCGGTCTGCTCGAACAGCGTGCCGCCCGCGAGCGCCTTGCCGTAGAAATCCTCGAACTCGACCCAGTCGCGACTCGAGCGCAGCAACTTGAACATGCCGCCGTCATCTGGATTCGGCTCGAACCCCGAGAGCCGCGAGTTGATGAACGTGACCCAGTTGCCGCCCTTCGTCAGCTCGCCCTCGTTCACGATGTCGATGCCGGCTTTGCGCTGCTGCGCCACGACGTCCTTGATCGCGGCCTGCAGCGTGTCGTCGCTGACGTTCTCACCCGTCCACGTCTCGGCGGGCCCGGGCAACGCGCCCACGTGCGTGGTCAGGATCTTGTCTGTGCTGCGTCGCATAGTCTCCCACTCTGCACTCTCGGGTGGCGGCCGACTAGCGGCTGCGCGCTCCCGCCGTAGCCGCGGTCGCGCTATGCTCCGCAGCGACTGACCCGGGGGACCAGGGAGACGGTACGCACGTGGAATCGCCGACGCACCAGATCGCCGCGACAGAAAGTCTTTACGCGATCGAGTTTCGTGCACGCGGGAGCGAGTACTTTCGGATCTGGATCGTCAATCTGTTCCTGACCATCGTCACGCTCGGCGTCTTCTCCGCGTGGGCCAAGGTTCGACGCCAGCGCTATTTCTACGGCAGCACGCTGCTCGCCGGACAAGCCTTCGAGTATCACGGTCAGCCGCTGCCAATCCTGAAGGGTCGGCTGATCGCCGTGGGTGGCTACGTCTTGCTATCGGTTGCCGCGAACGTGTGGCCGCTGACGGGGTTCCTGATCCTGCCCTTTCTGGCGTTCATCATTCCCTGGATCGTCATGACCGGCCGCCGATTTCAGATGCGAATGACGTCGTGGCGCAACCTTCGGTTCGGCTTTCACGGCACGTACGGGAGCGCGCTCGGCGCCTACGTGGGCTGGTACGGGCTGACGCTACTCAGCCTCGGCGTTCTTACGCCTGTCTGGCTGCAGCGCCGAGTGTCGTACGCGCTGGGACGAGGCTCCTACGGCGCAGAATCTTTCACGTACTCGGGCGCGCCAGAGGAGTTCTACCGGTTTTGGCTGCGCGCCGTGGGTCTGGGCATCGTGCTCGTCGTAGCGGTGGCGATAGTGGGCATCATTGTGATCGCGACCCTCGGGCTCGGAGTTCCGACCGAAGATGATACGGCCTCCCCATTCGCAGCCTTTGTCCCGAGTGCGGTGTTCTTCGCCGCGTACGCGCTCGGTGGAATGCTCGTATTGGGTTACTACCGCGCCTCGTTCAACAACGTGGCTTTGGGCCGCCTCTCGGTAGGCGACATACAGGTCCGATCCAGCATGCGCGCGCTGCCCCTCGCCCGGATCTATATGAGTAATCTGCTGTTGCTGATTGTGACGCTCGGGCTCTATTACCCATGGGCCAAGATCCGTCAGGCACGCTATCAACTCGAGAACTTGCGTGTGGCGGCACCGCAGGGACTGGACCACTTTTCCGCCGGCGTCGCAGAAACCGCCGCTGCCACCGGCGAAGAGCTCGGTAGCTTCTTCGATGTCGACTTTGGATTTTGAGCTCCGCGGCGCGTTCCTCGACGGCCGGCGATCGACGGCACACGCAGCCGTCCTGCGAATCGACGCCGCCGGAATCGCGCATCTGAACGCCGACGTATTCAGCACCGAGCTACCGTTGGATTCGCTGTCGTTCTCCGAACGACTTGGCAACGTGCCAAGGCGCTGCCGATTCCCGGGCGGCGCGCTCTTCGAGACGGCCGACAACGATGGCGTGGATGCGGCACTGCGTGCACATGGGCGAACGCCCCGAGGCTCCTTCGTCGATTCGCTCGAGCGGCGCTGGCCTTTCGCACTGCTCGCCCTGGTGCTCATCGCGATCTTGAGCGTGGGATTCGTCCGGTACGGGCTGCCGGCGGTGGCGGCGGCGGCAGCCGAGGCAACGCCCGTCGGCGTGGATCGCGCGCTGGGTCAGCAGACACTCGAGCTACTCGACAGAGTTCTACTCGCCGACACCCAACTCCCCGACGCCCGACGCGACCAGCTGGAGACGCGATTTGCCGACATCGTGCGGGACCTCGACGACGGACATCGATACGAGCTCGTGTTTCGTCACAGTGAAAGGATCGGAGCTAACGCGTTCGCCTTGCCCTCCGGAACCGTGGTGATGACGGACGAGCTCGTCGAGCTCGCGAAGTCAGACGACGAGATCGTCGCCGTGCTTGCCCACGAGATCGGGCACGTCCGCGGCCGACATGCGTTGCGGCAGCTCCTGCAGGCGTCAGGCGTCGCAGCCATCGCGACTGCGTTGCTCGGTGACGTGAGCCAGCTCACCGCGATCGCCGGCGCGGCGCCGGTCCTTCTGCAGGCGAAGAACTCCCGCGACATGGAGCGCGAAGCTGATTCCTACGCAAAGGGCTGGCTCGATGCGCACGGCATCCCGGAGCATAGCTTCGACGACATCCTGTGCCGCATGGACTCGAACCGCAAAAACCGGCCGCGTAGTGCGCTGAACAGTTTTTTCGCGACGCATCCGGCCACCCGCGAACGAGCTCACTGCGAGGCGACTCCGCCGAGGTAGCCCTTGGACTACACGAAATCGAAACACCTCTTCCGCGACATAGGCAGAACGGCAGAGCAGACGTCTGCCGTCTGGTCCATTCGCTGACGCGTTCGAGAACTCTCCGCTCGGGCCGCTGTCTCGTTTGTTATGTCGATCGCGGTGCTCGTTCACGCTGTCGATGTCCGCTGGTCTACGCTTCGTTATCGCACGTCTGACGCGCTACCTCGTCTTACCGTTCTAACGGACCACCTCAAGGAGACCCATCATGTACATCAATGGATTCGTAGTCGCAGTGCCCGAGAGCAACAAAAACAAGTACCGCGAGGTCGCAGAACACTTCTGGGACATCGCCAAGGACTACGGCGCGCTGACGCAAGTCGAGGGTTGGGAAGCCGATATCAGCGACGGCAAGGTGACGGACTTTCGCCGTGCTGTGAAGGCCGAGAAAGGCGAAAAGGTCGTGTTCTCGTGGATGATCTGGCCGGACAAGACCACGGCCGATGCCAGCCGCGAAAAGATGATGGCCGATGAGCGAATGAAATCGATGGGCATGCCGTTCGACGGCAAGCGAATGATCTTCGGCGGCTTCGAGCCGCTGGTCGTGAAGGGAGAGCACTGATGACCGGCCGACCGATCTGGTACGAGCTCATGACGCCCGACGCGCGCAGCGTCGCCTCCTTCTATAACGCCGTACTGCGCTGGGAGATTCCGGACGACGCGACGAAGATGCCGAACGGTTCCGAGTACCGCACGATCGCTAGACCCGATGGCGGATCGGCCGGCGGCGTGCTCACACTGACGCCGCAGATGCAAAGCGGCGGCGCACGGCCCGGGTGGATACCGTACTTCCACGTCGATGACGTTGACGCCGCGGTCGCCAAGGCGACGAAGTTCGATGCCCCGACGTTGATGCCGCCGGAAACGCTCCCGGATGTGGGTCGCGTCGCGATGCTCGCCGATCCGCAGGGCGCGCCGTTCTATTTGATGAAACCGACCCCGCCGCCGGGCAAACCGGACGCCAAAAGCGACGTGTTCGACGCCAAGAAGGCGGGCCATTGCCGCTGGAACGAGCTCTTGACGAGCCGCGCGCTCGCGGCGAAGTCGTTTTACACAGGTCTGCTCGGCTGGACCATCGAGGAAAAGATGTCGATGGGCTCGGCCGGCGACTACCTGCTCATCGACTGCGCGAAGGAGCGCATTGGCGCCATCAGTCCCACGCTGAAGCCGGCCACGCGGCCTTGCTGGCTACTCTTCTTCGGCGTCGACGACATCGGGCGTGCCCATGCCGCTGCAACGGCGAACGGCGGGAAAGTCGTACAGGACCCGCGCGAAATCCCAGGCGGCGATCAGATATTTACCGTCGCGGATCCGGTCGGTGCACTGGTCGGTTTCGTCGGCCCGAAGAAAGGGTAGAGGACCTGACGTAGTCGGGACATTTGTCCGTGCATATCTGCTCCGCTGCGCTTTCGTCGACGAAATCGCAGGCATCCGTGTCCGGACATTCGTTGCCATCGTCGTAGCGCCGCCGCACAGTCCGAAGCGATCACGGAGGTGCGAAATGGTCCTCGCGAAACCGCACGAGCGCGCTACGCGCGACACGTCGAAGCGCAGATCAACTACATCGCCGCAATGACCGAGCGGGCGAAGTTCCATGCGCAAGATCACGAGCGCGACAATCTGCGCTTCAACCCGCAGCGCATGACGATCGAGAACGCTCGATCGCTCGCAGATCCGCCGACGCTCGAGCGCGAGGGCATCATGCCGACCGCGCCGTGATGCTGGGCGGCGGCGGGCTCGTACGCTTCACCGAACGCTCGCCGTGAGCGACGCACGCACCGTCGCGCGCGCGGAGCTTCTGGCGGCCGACGGGGTATACGACGTCGGGGATCCATCGAGTTGGATGGAGCTCGAGGCATACATCGTTCGCCACAATCCCATGCACCGCTGGCTCTACTATCGCGACATGCAGCCGGACGACGTGCTCGTGTTCCGCTCGTACGACAACCTTCCGGCCCGGCGAGCGAGCGTGCCACATGCCGCGTTCGACGACCCGACGTGCCCATCCGGCGGCGCGGCGCGCATGGGCATCGAAGCACGCGTGTTCGCTGTCTACAGTTGAACGCGCGAAACCTGCTGGACGAACGACCCGCCGCCATGGGCCGATAGACGTAGGGCAAAACCCGGCAGCAGAATCCGCGCTGCCCAGCTCTCATCTGTCAATCAGCGCCATGCAGCGAGCGTGTACGCGTCGCGCACGATGTCGATCGAGTTGGCCGAGTGAACCTATCCAGGTCTCGTCGGTACTCAACGACCAATTCAACCAGCGGCGATGTCCTCCACGTGCAAGCAATATCCGCAGTCTTACGTTTCAGCGCGCCTGCCCTGCTCTGCCTGCTGCTTTCCGCGTGCGGCTCCGGTAACGGTTTCGCCGGCAGCGCGAATGGTCCTCTGCTACCGACGTTCAGCTCGATCCAGGCGAACATCTTCACGCCCATCTGCGAGCAGTGTCACGCCGGAGCCACGGCACCGCGCGGTCTGCGCCTCGACGCGGCCAATAGCTATGCGTTGCTCGTGGGCGTCGCGAGCAGCGAGCAACCCGGCCTCCGGCGCGTCGACCCCCACAACCCGAACAGCAGCTACCTGATTCAGAAGCTCGAAGGCACGGCGGCCACGGGCGAGCGCATGCCGGCGGGCTTGCCGCCGCTGTCGCAAGCGGAGATCGACGTGATTCGCCAATGGATCACGGATGGCGCGCTGCCCGATGGGCAGTCGGCGAATTCGGTGCGCATGACTTCGCTGTCGACGGATCCGGGGTCTGTCGAGACTGCTCTGCCGAGCTCGATCACAGCGGTGTTCGATCGCGATCTGAACGCCTCGACCGTGAACACCGCGTCATTCCGGATCGAACGCAGCGGCGGGGACCGCGTGTTCGGCAACGGCAACGACGTGGTCATCACCCCGACAGGCGTTACGGTGCCCGCGGCAAATCCGGGCTCCGCCGTGATCGACTTGTCGGGTGCCGTTTCCGTTGCGGATCTGTACCGAATCACGCTCTCGGGCACGGGCGCCACGAGCATCCTCGACCTCGGCGGCAATGCGCTCGATGGCGAGCTCGCCGGCACGTTTCCGTCCGGCAACGGCACGGCAGGCGGCGATTTCGTGGCCACGTTCGACGTCGAGGGAGTGCTGCCGACTCTCCAGTCGATTCAGGACGAAGTCTTCGGGCCCACCTGCAGCGGCTGTCACGCCGGCGGCGGCGCGACGCTGCCGAGCAGCATCGATCTGACGAACTCCAATGCCAGCTTCACGAACCTCGTCAACATCGCGAGCTCCGAGGTGCCGGCACTCAAACGCGTTACGCCGGGCGACGCGGCCAACAGCTACTTGATTCGCAAGCTCGAGGGTGACCCGGGCATCGTCGGCGAACGCATGCCGCGTTTCGGACCCTATCTCAGCCCGACGACGGTCGACGCGATAAAGCAATGGATCAACAACGGAGCGACGCAGTAGTGACTTCCAGACGACTCGTGCCTTGCTACGCGCTGCTCGCGCTCATTGTCGGCGTCCTGCCATCGATCGCTTCGGCCGAACCCTACCTCGCCGTCGAAAGCGGCCTGCGCTGCTCCAACTGCCACGTGAATCCGACGGGCGGCGGCAAGCGCACACCGCTCGGCATGCTGTACGCGCGCGGCCAAATCGCGGCGAGCACTGTGCCGGCCGACGGCAAGGTGGATAAGCCCTGGACGGGCGACATTACGAAGTGGTTCGCTGTGGGCGCCGATTTCCGGGGTGGTTACGACTCGACCGAGGTGCCACACGTCGTCCCAAAGCAGACAGATTTCGACGTGACACGCACGACGGTGTACGGGGAGTTTCGCGCGATACCGAACAAGCTCTCGTTCTACTTCGACGAGAAGGTCGCGCCGGACAACGCCGAAACTCGTGAGGCCTACTTGCTCGCATCGCTCGGCAGCGCCAAGTACACGATCAAGGCGGGTCAGCTGTTCCTGCCGTTCGGGTTACGGCTGGAGGACGACGGTACGTTCGTCCGCCAGGCGTCGAGTTTGAATTTCAATACGCCGAACCACGGCGTCGAGCTCGGAATGAATCTCGCGAAGTGGCAGGCACAAGTGGCGGTAACCGAGAACGCCGCGCAAACCGGCAGCGGCACGGACCAGATCACCCTGTCGGCCGTCCGCGTGATGCAGAAGTGGCGCGTGGGCGCGAGCTTCAACTCGAACAAAGACCCTCTCGGCAACCGGCAGATGGCGGGCGCGTTCGCGGGCGTTCACACGGGCCACATCGTGTGGCTCGCCGAGGTCGATCTTATCCAGGACGACACTCCGACAGGCACTCGCGATTCCTACGCCACGCTGGTCGAAGCCGATTGGCGTTTCCGCAAAGGTCACAACCTGAAGGTCGGCTACGAATACCTCGATCCCGAACGCGACCGCGCCCAGGATCAGCAGGAGCGCTACAGCGTGGTGTGGGAATACTCGCCTATCCAGTTCGTGCAGTCGCGCGTCGGGATTCGCCGCTACAACGGCATACCCAACTTCCCGCTCACCAACCGCAACGAGTTCTTCGCCCAGCTGCACGTGTACTTCTAGCACGCGGCCGGGATCGGCATTCGTTGCGCTCGCGCCCGCATACTGCCCTTGCTTTTTGGCGTACCCTTGTCGACGGGGACAAGGGGGCAGCCAGTCATGATCCGCAGATCCGACCTCGAGGGCCCGGTCCGCGAGGGAATCCTGAACGCGGCGCAGGCGGATCGCCTGGCGGCGTACTTCGCCGTCGGCGCCACCGCTGAAAACGCGAGCCCCCGATTTACGTTCGTCCACGTCCTCTATTACTTAGGCGGCATGATCGCGATCGGCGCGATGTCGCTGTTCATGACGCTCGGCTGGAATTCGCTCGGCGGATGGGGCGGCTGCGTCACTGCGATCTTCTACGGAGTGCTCGCACTCGCGCTCACGCACTGGTTCCTCGAGCGCAAGCATCTCGAGATCCCCGCGGGCATCATGGCGACGCTCGCCGTGGTGACGGTGCCCCTCGCCATTTTCGCCGCGCAGATGGCGCTCGGCTACTGGGACGCGGGCAAGCCCTTCCGCGATTACCACTACTTCATCGACTGGCGCTGGATCCTGATGGAGCTCGGCACGCTCGCGATCGGCGCGGTGCTGCTCTGGCGCTACCGCTTTCCCTTCATGCTCATGCCGATCGCGGTAACGCTCTGGTACATGAGCATGGATTTCGTGCCGTTCCTCATGGCTCAGGAGCGCGTGTACGACTGGGAGATCCGCAAGCTCATTTCGCTCTGGTTCGGGATCGCGATGACGCTCGGAGCCTTCTGGGTCGACCTGCGCTCACGCTTCTCGCGCGACTACGCCTTCTGGCTGTATCTCTTCGGCGTGCTCACGTTCTGGGGCGGGCTGTCGCTGATGGACTCGGGCAGCGAATGGGGCAAGCTCGCCTACTGCGGAATCAACGTGGCCATGATTCTCGTCGGCGCGGTGCTCGGGCGGCGCGTGTTCGCGGTGTTCGGTGGCCTCGGCATCGCGTTCTATCTCGGCGACCTATCCTGGCGCGTGTTCAAGGACAGTCTCGCCTTTCCGTTCGCGCTGTCGGCCCTCGGCCTCGCGATCATCGGACTCGGAGTGCTGTGGCAGCGACGCGAGGCGCAATGGGCAGCGAACGTGCGCCGCTACGTGCCGCGCCCGCTGCGCGAGCTGATCGAGGCGCGCGCGGTGCAGTGAACGGTCTTTCGAAGCGCTCAGGGCGCCGGCCGAACGACCTGCAGTTGGTTCCAGCTTCCGGACAAACGCCCGTTGGGGTCGAAGTTCGGATCCTCGCTCATGATGTATTGGTCGGTCCCATTCCAAAAGGCGTGATCGTAG
>FTFB01006593.1_pt1 | contig 15883 bp, 16 predicted proteins | sample 1658331 | NCBI WGS metagenome assembly FTFB01 (sample SAMEA3914816, study PRJEB12502) | metagenome | biome: forest; material: soil | place: USA | collected 2011-09-16 | depth 0.3 m | reverse complement strand
CCCCACCATCTCGAAGCTCGATAGTCCGTCGATGGCGACCGAGTTTCTGATCCCGTTCCTGATCATGGTCGCGGGGTTCACGTTCTGCTTCTACTGGCTGTTGCTGAGTCGGTTGAAGGGCGAAATCATCGAGCGCGAGCGCGACACGCGCTGGCTCCAGGATGCGTTACAAGGAGGCCGGCCGTGAACGAGATCCTCAGCATGGGTGGCGAAGGCGCTTACGTCTGGCCTGCCTACGGGATTACACTCGCGGTGATCATTTTCAATGTTTGGGCGGCCCGGCGGAAGCTTGTCAGTGCGCTGAACGAGGCTCGCCGCTCTACGGCCAGGGAACAGCCCCGAACGCAGCCCAAGGTGAGGCAGTTGCAATGAAGCCGCGGCAGCAAAGGATGGCTCTGATCGCCGGTGTCCTCGTCGGCGTCGTCGTGGCCGTCGGTTTCGGTTTTCGGGCGTTTCAGGAGAATCTCTCCTATTACTTCTTGCCGGCGGACGTTGCCGCCGGTAAGGCTCCAACCGGGCGTTCGTTTCGTTTGGGCGGCATGGTCGTCAACGAGAGCGTAAAGCGCGAACCCGGCAGCCTCACGATGGATTTCGCCGTGACCGATTTCGCGAGCACCATTCCCGTGCGCTACACGGGTGTGCTCCCCGACCTGTTCAAGGAAGGGAAGGGTGTCGTGGTTCGCGGGCAGGTCGGTGCCGACGGCCGCTTCATCGCGCAGGAAGTGCTCGCCAAGCACGACGAGAACTACATGCCGCCGGAAGTGAAGGACGCGCTCGCGAAGAGTCGCCAGGCGGAGAACAAGTGATTCCGGAGATCGGCCAATTCGCATTGGTGTTGGCGCTGTGCCTCGCGCTGGTTCAGGCCACGCTGCCGCTGCTCGGTGCCGCGCTCGGCCGCACGGAATGGATGGCGCTCGCTCGGCCGGCCGCCGCGGGGCAATTCGTGTTCATCGCGATCGCGTTCGGCGTTCTCGAGTACGCATTCCTGACCGACGACTTCAGCGTCGCGTTCGTGGCGCAGCATTCGAACAGCGCGTTACCGGCGTTCTACAAGTTCACGGCGGCGTGGGGCGGTCACGAAGGCTCCATGCTGTTCTGGATCACCGTGCTCGCCATCTGGACGGTGGCCGTCACCGTCGGCAGCCGTTCGCAGCCCGAGGAATTCTCGAGCCGCGTGCTCGGCGTGCTCGGCATCGTGAGCGCGGGCATCATCGCGTTCTCGTTACTGACGTCGAATCCGTTCCTGCGGCTCACGCCGGCCCCTTTGGACGGCAACGATCTGAATCCGCTGTTGCAAGATCCCGGCATGATCTTTCACCCGCCGATGCTGTATCTCGGATACGTCGGTGTGGCCGTGCCGTTCTCGTTTGCCATCGCAGCGTTGCTGACCGGCCGGCTCGACAAGGACTGGGCCAAGTGGACGCGCCCCTGGACGGTGGCCGCATGGCTGTGTCTCACGATCGGCATCACGCTCGGTAGCTGGTGGGCGTACTACGAGCTCGGCTGGGGCGGCTGGTGGTTCTGGGATCCGGTCGAGAATTCTTCGTTCATGCCGTGGCTAATGACGACCGCGTTGCTGCACTCGCTCGCGGTCACGGAACGCCGCGGAATCTTCAAGAGTTGGACGGTGCTGCTGGCGATTGCCGCGTTCTCGCTGAGCCTGCTCGGCACGTTCCTCACGCGTTCGCCCGTCATGGTGTCGGTCCACGCATTTGCGGCGGACCCGACGCGCGGCATGTTCATCCTGTCGTTGCTGGGGTTGATCTCGGGCGGCGGGCTGTTGCTCTATGCGTTCCGTGCGCGGGCGCTCGAGGCCGAAGGCGGGTTCAAGCTCGTTTCGCGCGAGGCGTTTCTGCTCGCGAACAACATCCTGCTCGTGATCGCAGCATCGGTGGTTCTGTTCGGCACGCTATATCCGTTGTTCATCGACGCGCTCACGGGCCAGAAGATTTCCGTCGGGCCTCCGATCTTCAATATGTTCTTCCTGCTGCCTGCGTTGCCGCTGTGCTTGCTGCTGGGCATTGGCATGCACTCTGCGTGGCGCACCATGTCCGCGGCCACTCTGTTCCAGCGGCTGAAATGGCCGGCAGTCGCTGCCGTCGCAGCCGGCGTGATCCTTCCGTTCGTGTTCTACCGCGCGGCATCGGTGCTCACGATAGTTTCGGTCTCGATCGGCATCTGGGTGTGCGTGAGCTCGATGCTCGATCCCGCGCGCAAGCTGATACTGCGCACCGGAGCGCCGCTGACTCGCGGACACTTCGGCATGTGTCTCGCGCACTTCGGCGTCGGCGTGTTCATTCTCGGCGCGACGATGGCGTCCGCCTACAACACCGAGGTCGACGTCAGCGCGAAGCCAGGCGACACCGTGAAGGCCGGCAACTACGAATTTTTGTTCCGCGGCATGAAGCGGGTCCAGGGGCCGAACTTCGTCGCGGATGAGGGCGAGTTCGAGCTGCGGCGAGGCGGCAAGCTCATCACGGTATTGACGCCGCAGAAGCGCGTGTACCGCGTGCAGCAGAATCCAATGACCGAAGCCGCGATCAACACCAACCCGACGCGTGACGTGTTCCTTGCGCTCGGCGATCCGCTGGGCGATGACGCGTGGAGCCTCCGTATTCAGATCAAGCCGATGATCAGCTTCCTGTGGTTTGGCTCCGCCATCATGGCGCTCGGCGGAATTCTGGCGATCACCGATCGTCGCTATCGGCAGTTGCGTCAGAAGCAGGCCGTTCGCGCCGAACCCGTGGGAGCGGCCTGACCATGTGGCGCTACGCACGCTATGCGATTCCGGTCGCGATCTTCGTCGCGATTGGCGTGTTCTTCTACCGCGGCCTCGATCTGAATCCGAACCTCATTCCTTCACCGCTCGTCGGCAAGCCGATGCCGAAGTTTTCGCTGCCGACGGTCACGGATCCCGACGCGACGCTGAGCTCCGACGCGTTGCAGGGCAAAGTCGCGCTCGTGAACGTATGGGGCACGTGGTGTGTCGAGTGCCGGCATGAGCACGGTTACCTCGTCGAGGTCGCGCACGCGGGTGTGCCGATCTACGGGCTGAACTTGCGCGACGACCGCGCGAGTGCCATGAGCTGGCTCGCGACGCTCGGCAATCCGTACGTGACGTCGGGCTTCGACCCGAAAGGCGTTGCCGCCGTCGATTGGGGCGTCACGGGCGCGCCGGAAACGTTCCTGATCGGCCGTGACGGCAACGTGATCTTCAAGCACATCGCGGCCATGACGCCGCAGGTCTGGCGCCGCGAGTTCCTGCCGTTGATCGAGGAGCAGTGCCGGGCAGGGGGCTGCGATTTCCTGGCCGCGGCGCGCCGACTATGAGTCGGCTGCTGCTCGTGTGCGCGCTGTGCCTCGCAGGCGCCTCCGCGGCGTTCGCCATCGACCAGGAGATCGCGTTCAGCGATCCCGCGATGAACGAGCGCTACCTGAGCCTGATTCACGAGATTCGCTGCCCGAAGTGCCTGAACGAAAGCATCGCCGATTCGGATGCGCCGGTCGCCGCGGATCTGCGCCGCGAAGTACGCAGGCTCATGGGGGAGGGTAAGTCTGAGGGTGAGATCAAGGACTTCCTGTCCGCGCGTTACGGCGATTTCGTGCTGTACCGGCCGCGCGTGACGCAGACGACCTGGGCGTTGTGGGCCGGTCCGTTCGTGTTCCTCGTGATCGGCGGCATCGTGTTCTGGCGAATCGTGCGATCACGTCTCCGCCAACCTTTGGACGACGAGGAGCCGGCAGCGTGACGCAGTTCTGGTGGCTTGCTGCGCTGTTGTGCGCCGTCGCGGTCGGCGTTCTGGTATTGCCGTTGTGGCGCGTGAAATTGCGCGGCGGGCAGTGGTCGCCCGTCGGCATCGGGATAGCCGTCGCGATCGCGATCGCGATCGTGCCGGTGGCGCTTGGCCTCTACAAGCACGTCAGCAATTGGGATCCCGCCGCAGCCGAGAACGCGAACGAAGGCGCGCGCCTCGTGGCGGCACTGGCGGCGCGCCTGCAGGAAAATCCCGAAGACGTGCGGGGCTGGCGACTGTTGGCCAACAGCTACTTTGCGCTCGGTCGCCGATACGAGGCGCTCGGCGCGTTCGAGCAGCTTTGGAAGCGAACGCCGCAGCCGGACAACGATCTCAAGCTCGACTACGCGGAGGCGCAGGTCTATGCCGACAGCGGCGCGCTGACCGGCGACGCCGGCAAGCTGATCGAAGAAGTGCTCGTGACCGAGCCGCGCAACTTGAAGGCCCTCTGGTTCGGCGGATTCGTCGCGCAGGCGCTCGGGCACGAAGATGTGGCCCGTGTACGCTGGTCGAGCCTGCTCGCGCTGGGCCCGCCAGATTCGATTGCGGACGTCGTCAGAGCGCAGCTCGCGCAGATGGGTGGGCCCGCGGTGGGTGGCGGTGTCGCGCAAGTAGGCGGTCCGGCAGAGGGGGAGGCGAGCGGCCCTACGATCAAACTGAACGTGACGCTCGGGGCCGGCCGGTCCGCCCAGCAGCTCGGGCCGAACGCACAGCTCTTCATCTTCGCGCTCGCACCGGAGGGCGGTCCGCCGCTCGCGGCCGTGCGCCGCCCGCCGAACGCCGTGCCGGGCGAGTTCACGCTGAGCGCAGCCAACAGCATGATCCCGGGCCGGACGATCGCGAGCTACCCGGAAGTCACGGTGGTGGCGCGCCTGTCGGCGAGCGGCCAGCCTACGGAGCAGCCGGGCGACCTGTTCGCGAAGGCCGTCGTGCGGCCCGCGGAAGGTGCCGCGGTGGCGCTCGTGATCGATCAGGTGGTCCAATGAGCGGATGCCGGAGCTTCCGGACATCACGCTGTATTGCGAAGCGCTCGAGCAGCGGATTCTCGGCCGCCGCCTAGAGCGCGCGCGCCTCAATACGCCGTTTCTGCTGCGCAGCGTCGAGCCGCGGCTCGACGCCGTGGTTGGAGCGAACGTCGCTGCGATCACGCGCATCGGGAAACGCATCGCGATCGGGTTCGACAGCGACCACTGGCTGGTCTTCCATCTGATGATCGCGGGGCGTTTGCACTGGCGCGATACCCCTCCGAAAACGCTGCCCAAGCAAACCGCGATCGCGCTCGACTTCGCGAACGGGTCGCTCACGCTGACGGAAGCCGGAACGAAAAAGCGTGCGTCGTTGTACGTGGTTCGCGGACGCGCTGATCTGTCGCAGCATGATCCCGGCGGCCTCGAGATCCATGCGGCTACGGTCACGACGTTCAGGGCCGCGCTGCAGCAGCGCAACCACACGTTGAAGCGTGCACTGACGGACCCGCGCCTGTTGAGCGGCATCGGCAACGCTTACTCCGACGAGATCCTGCATCGCGCTCGGTTGTCGCCGGTGGCGCTGACCAGCAGGTTGTCGACCGACGACTGCGAGCGGCTCCTGTCGGCGACGCGCGAGGTACTCGCAGAATGGTCTCGGCGTTTGCGCGAGCAAGCCGGTGGCGAATTTCCGAGGCACGTAACCGCGTTTCACGACGAGATGGCCGTGCACGGCCGCTACGGTAAGCCGTGCCCCGTGTGTGGCACGAAAGTGCAGCGAATACGCTACGCAGACAATGAGACCAATTACTGCCCGCGGTGCCAGACCGGCGGGCGACTGTTGGCCGATCGCTCGCTGTCGCGCCTCCTGAAGAGCGACTGGCCGAAGTCGATCGATGAGCTCGAGCGGTTACGGGGATGAGCGCGCCGAGCCGCGAGTGGTCGCGCACGATCGTGCATGCAGACATGGATGCTTTCTACGCCGCGATCGAACAGCTCGACGATCCGACACTACGCGGCCGCCCGCTGCTCGTGGGGCCGAACAGCGCACGCGGTGTGGTGTTGACCGCCAGCTACGAGGCCAGGCCGTTCGGTGTCGGCAGCGCCATGCCGATGCATCGCGCGCGCCGCCTGTGCCCGCAAGCGTTGATCGTGCCGCCGCGCTTCGAGCGCTACCAAGAGGTGTCGAAGCAAGTAATGGACGTGTTCGGCACGTTTTCGCCGCAAGTCGAAGCGCTGAGCCTGGACGAAGCGTTTCTCGACATGACCGGCAGCGAGCGCCTGTTCGGGTCACCCGCCGCGATCGGTGCACGCATCAAGGCTGCGGTGCGCGAGGCGACCGGTGGTTTGACCGCGTCGGTAGGCATCTCCGGCACGCGCTATGTGGCAAAGGTCGCGAGCGGCCACCACAAACCCGACGGCCTGACGATCGTGCCACCGGAGCACGCGCGCGAATGGCTTGCTCCGCTGCCGGTCGACAGTCTTTGGGGCGCGGGAGCGAAGACCGCGAAACGGCTGCGCGAAGCGGGGTACGAAACGATCGGCCAAGTCGCGAACGCGGAGGCGGAGGCGCTGGCGCGATCGTTCGGCTCCCTGGGCGTGCGGTTCCACGAAATCGCCAACGCCGTCGACCCGCGCACGGTGGCGATATCGCGACGCGCGCAGAGCATGGGTTCCGAGCGGACATTGGCTGCGGACGTGAGCTCTCCGCGCGAGCTGAAGCTCTATTTGCGGGCAGCGGCGGAGACCGTGGCGCAGCGTCTGCGGCGGCGGGGTTTGGTCGCCCGTGGGGTCCGCATCAAGCTGAAGCGCTCGGACTTTCAGATCGTCACACGGCAGGATCGGTTGGCGGAGCCGACCGACGTGAGTGCCGTGCTATCGACGAAGGCCGTGGAGCTGCTCTCGCACGTCGAGGATCCCGGCCCGTTCAGGCTCGTGGGGCTCACGGCGTTCGAGCTCGCCCGAGCTGCCGCGGACTCGCAGCTGAATCTGCTGCCAAGTGCGGGAACTCGCGACCGCAGCCTCGAGACGGCAATCGACGCGCTCGAGCAACGGTTCGGCGCTGGCGTCGTGCAGCGGGGAGGGGATCTGTACGGCGACCACGGCGTTGGCGTACCGACCAATCTCGATTTCCTCGACGAAGACTAGGGTTCGGTCGACCGACTGTTGGTAGCAGCGTCGTTTGCGAGTTGCTCGAGCTCGGCCCAGCGCTCCACTGCGCGTTCGAGTTGGTGCTCGAGATCCTGCAGCGCGGTCAACTGTTGTTGCACGTCAGCGTGTAGCCGCTGATAGAACGCGGGTTCGCTGACGGTGGCGCGAAGCGCACCGACGCGCGTCTCGAGCTGCTCGATCTGCTGCGGTAGTGCGTCGAGCTCGCGCTGCAGCAGGTAAGAGAGCTTTCGCGACGCGGGCTTCGTTCGCTCGGTTGCCGACGCGTCCTTGTCTTCCGAAGTCGGAGTGTCGGTGACGGCCAGCGCAAGATGCCGCTCGAGCCAGTCCGTGTAGCCGCCCGCATGCCGGCGCACCTGGCCGTCCGATTCGAATACGAGCGTCGAGGTCACGATCGCGTCGAGGAAGTAGCGATCGTGGCTCACGACGATCAGCGTACCGTCGTATTCGGCCATTCGATCCTCGAGCGATTCGAGCGTTTCGACGTCGAGGTCGTTGGTGGGCTCATCGAGCACGAGCAGGTTGGCGGCGCGTGTGAACAGCTTCGCGAGAATCACGCGATTGCGCTCGCCACCTGATAGGGCTGAGATCGGCGTCATCGCGCGTTTCGGGCTGAACAGGAAATCGGTCAGATACGCGACGATGTGTTTCTTGCCACCCTGCACGATCACGAAGTCGCGGCCTTCGCCGACGGTCTCGGCGACGGTTTTCGTCGGGTCGAGCTCGCGCCGCAGTTGGTCGAAGTAGGCCACCTCGAGGTTCGTGCCGAGCTTGACGGAGCCAGAATCCGGAGTCAGCTCACCGAGCAGGATGCGCAGCAGGGTGGTCTTGCCGACGCCGTTGTTGCCGATGATGCCGAGGCGGTCGCCGCGCATGACGCGCAACGAGAAATCTTTCAGCAGGGGCCGACCTTCGAAGCCGTGCGTGACATTGCGCGCCTCGATGACCTTGCGACCCGAGAGGTCCGGCGACTCGTTGAGCAGAATACGTGCGGTGCGCGGCCGTTTGATTCTTTCCGCGCGGATCTCACGCAGCTCCTCGAGCGCGCGCACGCGTCCTTCGTTGCGTGTCCGGCGCGCTTTGACACCCTGGCGGATCCAGGCTTCCTCTTCTGCAAGTTTCTTGTCGAATAGGGCGTTCTGACGGTCCTCGTCCGCGTTGTTTTGAGCCTTCTTATCCAGGTAATCGAGATAGCCACCTGGCCAGCTACGGAGCTTGCCGCGATCGATATCGACGATACGCGTCGCGACTTTCTCGACGAAGCTGCGATCGTGCGTGACGAACAGCACAGCGCCTGGATAACGACGGACAGCGTCTTCGAGCCACTCGATCGTGCTGATGTCGAGGTGGTTCGTCGGTTCGTCCAGCATCAGCAGCTCTGGGTTCGACACGAGCGCTTGCGCGAGCGCCACCCGGCGCCGCCAGCCCCCGGAGAGCTCGTTCATACGTTTTTCGGCCGGCAAACCAAGCTCGCTGATCACCGTGCTGACCCGAACGTCGACCGACCAGCCGCCGCCGGCCTCGATCTCGCGTTGCGTGGCTTCGATCTCACGCAGCGCCGCGCGGTCCGGAGCCCCGGTCGATAGCCGCTGGAATTCCGCGATCCGCTGGAGCTGCTGCGCCATGCCGAGGGCGACGAAGTCCCGGACACCCATGGCGGATTCTTCCGCGAGCTTCTGATCCAGCAGGCTCCACCGCAGCCGACCTGGCCGCTCCACGGTGCCTTCGTCGGGCTCCTGTGCGCCGGTGATCAGTTTCAGCGTGGTGGATTTGCCCGCACCGTTGCGGCCAATCAAGCAGACGCGCTCACCCGACTCGATCGAGAAATCCGCTCCCAGGAGGATCCGTTGCTCGCCGAAAGCGACGGAGACAGCGTCGAAACGAATCAGGGGCGCCATTCGAACCAGGAACTCTTTGCGCGTGCGCGGCCGTTTGGAGGAGGCCGTACTGTAGCGTCGTAAAGAGAAGCGTCAACGGTGGACTCAGCGGGTCTGGAGACGCAGCTGGTTATCTTATTAGACATAATATACATTATCCGCAGTTGGTGATGCGCAGGCGGATCCCCGTCGAGCTTCTTTACAAACCCCTCAGAAGTCCCGGCTAACTCATTGTTTCACATTGGTGGCATACGTCTTGCTAATTCCATGGGCATGACGACACGCGGTTACTCGGGGTGGATCGCAGCGCTGCTGATGGCGGCCGCGATCGGCGGCGAAGCTCAGGCACAGGATGGCGCTTGGGACATCGTCTTGAACGGGCGTTCGGTTCACATCAACGCCGCCCATCAATGGAACGAGGACAACTGGGGCATCGGCGTCGAGCGGGAGTTCGGCGGCGACGGGCGCTGGGTGAAGGTCGCATTGGCGAACGGTTTCAAGGACAGCGCCGAGCACCCGTCGTACATGGCCGGCGGCGGCATGAAACGACGCTTCCGGATGTTCTCCGATCACGCCTATTTCGACGTCGGCTTGATCGGCTTCGTGATGACGCGCGAGGACGTTCACCACAACCAACCGTTCCCCGGCCTGCTGCCTGCCATGACGTTCGGCGCCAAGCGTGTCGCCGTGAACATCACGTATCTACCGGAAGCCGCCGTCGATCGCGTTACCAACGCTCAACTCGTCGATCCGAACATGAAGGGCGTGTTCTTCATTCAACTGAAGCTCGACGCGAGCCTGTTCGGGTTCGGCGGTCGGCGCCAGCATTTGTTGGCCAACAGCGACAGCGGGCCGGCCAACACCAACAGCGGTCGGTAACGCCGCCGATCTCCTCGGGCGCGTGCGGGGCCGTCCTGGAGCCTTTATGCTATGTTCGGGCTGAACGAATCGCAGGCCCGGCATTCTAAACGCATGAATCCAGGCTCAGGACGACACGACATGATCCGTACTGCATCGTGGGTCGTTGCGGCGTGCTTGGCGTTGGCAGCCAGCTCCATGGCGCGAGCGCAATTGGTGGTGACCGAGAAAGAAGTCCGGCGCGAGGCGCGAGTCGAATGGCTGGCGATGAAACGCCACGTGACCGTCGCGTCCGATCCCCGCGTCCAGAAGTACGTCCAGTGCGTCGCGAACGACATCCTCGCGACGTTGCCACCGCAGCAGGCACAGGCGGATTGGGAAGTCGTCGTGTTCGATGATGACCAGATCAACGCGTTTGCAGATCCGAACTACAAGATCGGAGTGTTCACGGGCCTGCTGCGCGTCGCCGACACGCCGGACGCACTCGCGGCGGTCCTCGGCCACGAGGTGGCGCACGCCACGGAGGGTCACGTCATGCAACGCGCGCGCAAGGGCGCTCGCACCAATGCACTCGTGCTGCTCGGCTCCGCGGCCACGGGAATCAGCCCCGATCTGTTGAACGAAGGCGCGATGATCGGTATGAACCTGCCGTACGCGCGCGAACAAGAGACGAAGGCCGACCTGATCGGTTTGCAGTCGATGGCGAAGGCGGGCTTTGATCCGCGGGCCGCGCTGAGCCTCTGGAAGAACATGGCTGCGGCGATGAGCGGAAAAGGTACGCCGCCGGAGTTCCTGTCGGATCACCCGGCCGACGACACGCGGTTGGATACCATCGTGAAGCAGATCAGGCCGGCGCTGATCACCTACAACCAGGCGGTTGAAGCGGGAAAGCGTCCGAATTGTCAGCCGTTCCGCGCCCCTGACCGCTGACGGAACGCGGCCGGGACTTATTGGCCCTTCGAGTCGTTGCCGGACTGTGCGGGTTTCGACTCCTCCCCGCTCTGCTTGCCGACCTGGATCTCTCCGGACCCCATCGGCGGCAGCGGCGGCGCGACGCGATGCGCCACGTAGATCTCTACCACTTGATCATCCGTAATGGACGTGACGCTCGACAGTTGACAGTCCGTCTTGGCGCGCCCAAATCGGTCGCGACGGGTTGAAGGGTCTCCCAACGGGTCGAACGAACTGCTGGCCGTGGAGTCGGTGAATGCGCCACCACTCACTTGGAGTCCGAGGTTATTGTCGCAGACTTTCAGGCTTACGCGACCACGCTTCTGACTGGGGAGGTTCAGGTCTTGCGCCTCGGCGAACGAGATGTCGCCGGGGCGTTTGGTCCGCGGGTCCTGCTCACCGAGCGGTAGGTCCTTGGGATCGCTGAACACGAGCTCAGGCGCGTAAGTGAGGTCGCAAAAAGTGCCCCGCAGCTCGATGCGAAACGCGCAGCGCTGCGAGCCGACGTAGACGATCAGAGTGCTCTTGTCGATCACGTCGAAGCTGCGTACGTCGCGGGCGAAGAAGCAGTCCTTGACGTTGCACGCGCGATCGCCGGCGTGTGCATCACCGGTCGGATGCGCGAGGCAGCAGGCGAAGAACAAGACGGAGCCGGCGGCGCCGAGTTTCATGTCCCTATCCCCTCTTCCCGTTCTTAGATTCACTCTAGGTCAGTTTCCAAACGCTGTCTATCGAGCTTCGTTCCCGGCGCGGCGCACGGGGTTCATTGGCGACCGATGTTGTCGCGGACGCGTGCGGCGACGTCCGGAAAGTCACAAAAGACGCCGTCCACGCGAGCCTGGCCTAGGAAAACTTCGAGCAGCTGCTCGAGTGTGGTCGCGTAGCCCGGCAGTTCTTCGCGGCGGAAGGTATAGGGATGGAGCCGCAAACCGAGCTCGCGGGCGCGCGCCGTGAGCGCCGTGATCTTCGGCCGTCCGCCTTCGTCCGCCACGAGTTGCCTGTGACTCGGACCCAGGCCGAATGCGTAGCGGGCCACGCCCGCGAGGCCCGCCGGCGTCAGCAGCTCCGCGTAAGTCGGCTCGCTGCCGACGAGCTGGATCAGCCGCAACTTGCTGCCGAGGTCGTCGCGCACGCGTAGCAATTCATTCGCGTCGAAACACTGCACGAACGCCCTGTGCTCCGGCCGGGAGTAGCCGAAGGACTCGAGCTTTGCGAGCAGCAAACGGGAGAGGTCGACGCCGTGCTCGCGGTGCCACTGCGGGTGCTTGATTTCGGAGTAGACGCCTACGGCTCGGCCCGTCGCTTGGTTCAGGCCGTGAATCAGATGGAGCTCGTCCTCGAGCGTCGCAATACGTGCCACGCCGACGCCCGCCGGAAAGCGTCCTGGGTATTTCGCCAGGCGGGTCCCGGGCGTGCGCCGTTCGACCAGCGTGAGCTGTTGGAGCTCTGCAAGATCGAAATCGATTGCGTAGTGAAGCCCGTCGCTGCGGTGTCGGCCCGGGAAGTGCTGCGCGACGTCACTGACGTCGTCGAGATACAGGTCGTGTAGCACGACGAGCTCAGCGTCTCGTGTGGCGACGACATCCTGCTCGAGAAAGTCGGCGCCCAGACCGTAGGCGAGCGCTTTGCCGACGAGTGTGTGCTCGGGCAGGTAGCCGCTCGCGCCGCGGTGCGCGATGACGATGGCGCGTTCGGTCAAAGCTTGAATTCGATAGTGTCCCAGCGCTGCGTGTCTTCATGGCGCGCCTGGCGACGGACCGTATCGACGATGACGCGCTCGTCCCAACCAATCACCTCGGCGCAGCGCTTGACGAGCTCGGCAGGAACTTTCGTGCTGCCGCCGAACGGTTCCATTGCGACCAAGGGCAGGTTGCTGGCTTGGGCGGCATCCATCTGGTAGGTCGTCCAGTATTCGTTCTCGACGTACAGCGAGCTCAAGACGACGACGACTTCGGCGGTCTTCAGCTGCGTTCGATACTCCTCTTTCAGCGCTTCCTTGCCACCGGCGGCGGGCGGATGGTCGGGAACACTGCAGTTACGGTAGAAGAAGTTCGGCGAGGCCTCCAGGTACTCGAATACCCGGTGATAGTCGGCCTGGCTTGCGAACGCGTGTGTGACGAACAAGCGGATCGGGTTTTTTTCAGACATATCGCTCCGACCTCAGGGTCGATCGACCTTGCCGGACGCTACTACTGGAGACTGCCATTTGCAACGCACTCGGTCCCCGTTCGAGCACCAGGTTTCGCGGCCCGAACTTCTCGATCGTCTTCGGCCATGCTCCGGTACACTACGGGTGTCGATGCGGTTACTCCTGTACAACATTCGCTACGGACTCGGGCTGGGCTCCGCTCTGCACTGGCCGCTGCCCGGCATGGGCTACTTGCTCGGCAATCGCACCAACCTGCAGCGCATCACCGACTTCATCAAGTCGCAAGACCCCGACATCGTGGGCCTCGTTGAGGTCGACACCGGCTCCATTAGAACGCGCAGCATCAATCAGGCGGATGTCATCGCTCGTTCGCTCGGCCATTACTCCGTGTATCAATGCAAGTACGGGATCGAGTCGCTGAATCAGCGGCTGCCGATACTGCGCAAGCAAGGCAACGCATTCCTTGCCGCGCCGCGCGTGCACGGCGCGAGGTTCCACTACTTCGAGAAGGGCATCAAACGGCTCATCATCGAGCTCGAGATCGAAGACTGCGCCGTGTTCCTCGTGCACTTATCATTGAAGTATCGCCACCGGCACACGCAGCTGCAGCACTTGCACGACCTCGTGGTGGCCTCCCGGAAGCCCGTCATCATTGCCGGGGACTTCAATACGTTCTGGGGCGACCAGGAGATCTACCTGTTCATGAAGGCATGCAAGCTGCGTAGCGCCAACGAGCAGAGCCTGCCCTCCTACCCCAGCCGCTCGCCACGCAAGGAGCTGGATTTCGTCCTGTACGGCGACGGCATCAACGTGACGGGCTTTTCCGTTCCATCGGTCAAATTCTCGGATCACTTGCCCCTGGTATGCGATTTCGAGGTCGAGCGCGGAGCCCGTGTGGCGGCATAGCGGCGACCGATGAGCCCGCAATCGAAACATTGGCGCCACGAGATCGATCAGCAGGCCATCTGCTGGTTGACGCTGGACCGCGCGGGCGCGACAGCCAACACGTTGTCGGCCGAGGTGCTTACCGAGCTCGGCGGCGAGTTGGACGAGATCGAACGTCTCGACTGTCGCGGGGTCGTCATCAAATCGGGCAAGAGCAGCGGCTTCATCCTCGGCGCGGACGTCAAGGAGTTCAGCCGGCTGCGCACCGCCGACGATGGCACCGCGTCCGCGGCTCGCGGGCAAGTGCTGCTCGATCGCATCGCGAAACTCGGCGTACCTACCGTCGCGGCGATCGACGGCTACGCGCTCGGCGGTGGTCTGGAGTTGGCGCTCGCGTGCCGCTATCGAGTGGTCGTCGAAACATTCGAGCGCACGCTGGGGCTGCCGGAAGTACAGCTCGGCATTCACCCCGGATTCGGTGGCACGGTGCGTTGCGTGCAGTTGGTCGGTGCTCCGCGCGCCTTGGACCTGATGCTCACCGGCCGCTCCCTGTCACCGCGCGAAGCGTTGGCGGCAGGTCTCGTCGACCGCATCGTCGAGCGCGGCGCTCTCGACGCCGCGGCCGTGGATATGGTTCTGAAGCGCCCGGCTCCGCGTCGTGCACCTTGGTACTTGCGGGTGTTGAGCAGCGCGGCTGTGCGTCCTCTGCTCGCCGCGTTCCTGCGCAAACAGGTCGCGCGCCGCGCTCGTCGTGACCACTACCCCGCTCCGTACGCGATCTTGGATCTGTGGCAACGCTACGGCGGCCACGGCGCCGCGGCGCAGCGCGCGGAGGCCGTGTCGATCGGGCACCTGTTCGCGACGCCGACGTGCCGCAATCTCGTGCGGGTGTTCGAGCTACGCGAACGGCTGCGGAATCTCGCGCCGCGCGACACCGAGGTTGAGCGCGTGCACGTGATCGGTGCGGGAACGATGGGTGGCGACATCGCGGCGTGGTGTGTGCTGCGCGGTCTGTCCGTCACACTGCAGGATCGCGCGCAGCAGTATGTGGAGCCGGCGTTGGTCCGCGCGCGGGATCTGTTCAAGAAACGGTTGCGAGCGCCGGGACAGGCCGATGCGGCATTCGCGCGTCTCACCGTGGACCTTGAAGGCGCCTCAGTCGGCTCGGCGGATCTCGTGATCGAAGCCATCATCGAGAACGCCGACGCCAAGCGTGCGTTGTTCAGTACCCTGGAGCCGAACCTCCGACCGACTGCGCTGATCGCCACCAACACGTCGAGCATCGTGCTCGAGAATCTCAGCGGCGCATTGCAGTCCCCGGGCCGCCTCGTGGGGTTGCACTTCTTCAATCCCGTTGCGAGCTTGCCGCTTGTCGAAGTTATCCACGGGCGTGACACGACGCCGGAGACGCTGCAGAAGGCACTATCGTTCGTTACGAAGATCGGCAAGCTGCCGCTACCTTGCCGCAGCGCGCCGGGGTTCGTCGTGAACCGTCTGCTGACGCCGTACATGCTCGAAGCGCTCTATGCGCACATGGATGGCAACGCGCTCGAGACGATCGATTCGGCAGCGAAGTCGTTCGGCATGCCCGTGGGCCCGATCGAGTTGGCGGATCGCGTAGGCCTCGATGTGGCGTTGCACGTGGCGGAGATCCTGAGCGAGGTTCTGGCCGCGAAGCCGCCCGACCTGCTGCGGGAGAAAGTGGCCAAGGGCGAGCTCGGGGCGAAGACACATCGCGGCTTCTACGCGTACGACAAGACCGGCAAGGCGCTCAAGAACCGTTCTGCGCCGATCGGCGATGCTGAGCTCGCTGATCGTCTGATCCTGCCGCTGCTGAACGAAGCCGTCGCTTGCCTCCACGAAGGCATCGTGGCCGACGCGGACCTGCTCGACGCCGGCGTGGTGTTCGGTACGGGGTTTGCGCCATTTCGGGGCGGGCCTATTCGCTACGCACGAGAGCGCGGAGTCGCGGCCGTCGTCGCCAAACTGGAGAGCCTGGCGCAGCGATTTGGGACGCGGTTCACACCCCACGCGGGGTGGCGCGCGGTCAGCGGCGAGACGTGAATTCGTCGGCAGCGGTGCTCGAGAACGCTATGTTAGACTGCAAAGGCTAATAACCGCGCTGGTTTTTCTCTCTCGCAGTCCAAACCCTGGATGACCAAGCAAGTCGAAATCGATCGATTGAAGGCTCTGTCGCCGATCGACAGTCTGAAGAAAGACAATCTTCATGCGTTG
>FTFB01009388.1_pt1 | contig 15943 bp, 12 predicted proteins | sample 1658331 | NCBI WGS metagenome assembly FTFB01 (sample SAMEA3914816, study PRJEB12502) | metagenome | biome: forest; material: soil | place: USA | collected 2011-09-16 | depth 0.3 m | reverse complement strand
CGGGAGTTGCAAGTAATCCGGCGCCGCGCAGCCAGCGCACCGAGTCGCGAATCGCTGCCTCGATGGGGCGCGGCCGGTAACCAAGCTCCGTTTCGGCCTTACGGCTTCCACAAAGAGTGTTCCGGCAGAGCAGGGCCGCCATTTCACGCGTCATCTGCGGCTCGACGCCGCGGCGCGTGGATCGCCAGTCGTCGATGGCGACCAGCGCGCGCATCACGGCGCCGGGCAACGTCGCTTTCGGTGCCGGCACGCCGATCTCTGCTGCGGCTACGTGGATGAGCGCCTTGAATGTGAGCGTCTCGCCGGAAAGCAGGTAGTTCTCTCCGGCGCGACCTCGTGTGGCACAAGCGACCAGTGCCGCGGCAACGGCCTGCACGTCGTTGAACGTGCCGCTGCCCGGTGGGCAGAACGGAACCTCCCGCCGCGAGATGCCAATGAACAGCTTCGCCCAGCCAAGCCGGTCGCGCGGGCCGATCACGGCAGACGGCGTGACGATCATCGCGGGCAGGCCGCGAGCCACGGCGGCACGCACCTTCTCTTCCGCAAGCCATTTGCTGTGCTCGTAGTTGATCCACGAATGCCTGGCAGTCGACGGCGTGAGCTCGGTGACAGGTGAGCGCTGCTCGCCGAACGCCGCAATAGTCGACACGTGAATGAGCCGCGGACGATGCGCAGCGAGTGCGGCGGCGACCACGTTGTCGGTGCCGTGCACGTTGATGTGAGTCTGAAGCAGGTCTCTCGGGCGCCACACGCTCATGTCTGCGGCGGCATGGAAGATTGCGGTGACATCCGGCGTGATGGCCGTCTCGACACTGCTCCGGTCGAGAACGTCGCCAGCGAGTGCCACGACACCCAATGCGCGAAGCGCGGTCGTATCAGAAGTGGGGCGGCACAGCGCCGTCACCCGCCATCCCGCTGCGAGCAGCGCCTCGACGAGATGCAGCCCGAGGAACCCGGTTGCGCCCGTCACCAGCGCGCACGGAGCACGTGGCGCTGCCTCGTTCATCCCCGAAACTGCGCGATGGCCTGCAGCTCGATCAGGCAACCGGGCAGGAAGAGCCCGCTCACCTGCACGGCGGTGCTCGCCGGCGGCGCGCACGCTGCGTAACGCTTCGTGCGCGTGGCCGCGGCGGCGGCGAGCGCCTGGATATCCGTCACGAAGATCGTCTCGCTCACCACGTTCGAAAGATCTGCGCGCACGAGCGCGAGCGTTGCTTCGAGCAGGTCGTAGACGCGCTCGATCTGGCCGGCCATGTCCCCAGGCGCGACCACGTTCAGCTGTTCGTCGATGGACAGCACGCCGGAGAGGTGAATGAACGGCCCCGTCTTCACCATCGCCGCGAAGCCGAGTGACTTTTCCACCGGCTCGTTGAAATGAATCACCTGGTCGGCTGTGGCCATCGCAAGGGCTCCGTGAACCGGCATGCGCGAATTGCGCTCACGGTCGAGCCTAAACCAATTCGTGTAGAAAACTCAATTTTCTATTTGCAAAGACAAAACGAATGGAGCTACGCTGCGGTAGAGGGCCGACAATCACTATTCAAGACCGGCCGCGGGAGCGTTCATGACGGGGCACGAGCTCGAAATGCAGCCAGAAGGCGCCGACGGCCTGTTCAGCGAGTCGTGGTTCCCGCTCTGCAAATCCAGCGAAGTCGCGGCCGGCAAGCTCCGGGGCATGGACTTCCTCGATGGCCGCGTCGTCGTCTTTCGCGACAGCCAGAACAAGGCGCACGTGCTCAGCGCCTACTGCCCGCACGTCGGGGCGGACCTTTCGGCCGGCGACTGTGTGCAGGACACCGTCCGGTGCGCCTTTCATCGCTGGCGCTACGACTCCACCGGCAAATGCGTGGCCACCGGGGTCGGCGACCCGCCGCCGCCGCGCGCGCACCTCTTCAGGTATCCGGCCGCGGAGAAGCACGGCCTCATCTGGGCGTTCAACGGCACGCAGCCCACCTGGGCGCTGCCGGATTTCGGCCCGCCCGAAGAGTCGCTCGAAATTCGCGCCGAGTACGACGTGCCGACCTATCCCGTGGACCCGTGGGTCATCTGTGCCAACACGCCCGACTGGCAGCACTTGCGCACCGTGCACGGCCTTCAGTTCGACCACGTGGGGCTCAAAGACAAGGTCACGTGGACGGATCACACCCTGAGCTACCCGCTCGTGGGCCGCTACCTCGATGACAAGCGCGCAGACCTCGACGTGAGCGTCTGCATCTATGGCACCAGCGTGTTCACGATGGTGGGCACGGTTTTCGGTCGCTGGTTCGGTTCCATGGCCGCGTTCGGAATGCCGCGGCCCGGTGTCACGCAGGCCTACATTGTGGTGAGCACGGAACGCAAGAGCGGTGACTCGCCTGAGGCGCTCGCGCCGATGCTCGCGCAGATGCTGAACCTCGGTGTCGCCACTACGCGCGAAGACCGCCCCATCCTGCACGGCCTTCGCTATCGCCCGCGCAACCTCACATCGAGCGATGCCGTGCTGGGGCGCTACCTGCAGATGGTTCGCCGGTTCCCGCGCTCGCACGCGGGTGCCGACTACATTCGTTGAGAAGGGGAAACCGGATGTCCGAGCTCAGAGACAAACAAAGGCGCTCGCGCGAGCAGGCCATCATCAAGGCCGCCGATGCGCTCTTCCAGGAGCGCGGCTTCAGCGCGACGAATGTCGAAGACATCGCCGCCCGAGCCGAAGTGGGCGTCGCTACCGTCTACAAATACTTCACCTCCAAGAGCGGCGTGCTGCGCGAGATCATGCGGCCGGACCTCCTGTCGATGCGCGAGGCCGGCGAGCTCGTGCTGCTCGAGCCGCCGCTCGACCCGGCCGAAGCAGTGGTGGCGCTGCTGTTCGCCTACCAGTTTCGCGATCACTGGGCTCACAAGGATCTCATCAAGGCCATGGCCGGCCTCGACTTCGGCTACGGCGGGGTGTTCGGCGAGCTGCGCCGCGAAGTCGACGCGTTCGTGCTCGAACAGCTGCGCGAGCTGCTGGACGACCAGCAGAAGCGCGGCGCCGTGCAGTCGCGGCTCGATGCCGAAGACATGGCCACGATCATCTACGCGATGCTGAACCACAACTTCCAGCAATACGTGCGCGTGGGCGACATGCCCACCTCCGTCTTCCAACGCAATCTCCGCCGCCACATCAACCTGCTGTTCGAAGGCTGGCGCGGCGAGGGATCCGGACACCCCCTGAAAGGACGCATCAAGCGCGGGAACCGCGCGAGCTGAACCCCTGGAGCCTTTCATGCCGACCCGTCCCTTGTCGTCCGCGATCGCGTTGATCCTGAGCGGTGCCGGTCTTGCGGCCGCCTTCGCCACCCCAGTGCGCGCGCAGTCGAAACCCGTCGCCGACGACACAACGCTTGCGGAAATCGTGGTGAGCGCGCGGCGTCGAGTGGAATCACTCGACCGCGTGCCTGTGTCCGCCGCCGTGCTCACCGCAGACACGATGCAGCAGCGGGGCATAAAGGACGCTGCCGATCTCGGGCACTTCGTGCCGAACCTGACGTTCGACCAGGGCACCGGCAACACCGGTGGATCGGCGAACGCGCAGGTTTTCATTCGCGGCGTCGGGCAGCAGGATTTCCTGTTCACCACCGATCCCGGCGTCGGCATCTATGTCGATGGCGTTTATTTCCCACGCGCGCTCGGGGCCATCCTGGACCTGCTGGATCTCGAGCGTGTCGAAGTGCTGCGCGGGCCGCAGGGCACGCTGTTCGGCAAGAACACGATTGGCGGCGCCATCAACATCGTGTCCCGCCAGCCGTCCAACGAGTTCGCAGCCGAGATCGATGGCACGCTGGGCAATCTCAGCCGCCGCGACATCCGCGCCGTCGTGGATTTCCCGATCGTGCAGGACAAGCTCGCCGCGAAAGTCGCAGTCCTGCGCCGCACGCGTGACGGACTTACGGAGCGCGACCAGGGCGGCGCGCTCGGCAACGTGAATCGCGACGCCGCCCAGGTGATGCTGCGCTGGAATGCGTCGGAGTCTGTCAAAGTGGGCTTCAGCGCGGATTACACGCGCGTGCGCGAAGAGGCCAACAACCTCCATCTCGTTGCCGCAAATCCGAACGCTGCCGTTCCGACCTTGTGGAACATGCTGGTGGGCCTTCCAAAGTATGGAGAGGCGTGGGGCACTCAGTTCATCGAGGCCGACCCGTTTCGCACCGACGCCACCGGCCAGAGCGAAAGCAATCTCGAGCTGAAGGGCGCGAGCGCGACGATCGACTGGGACACAGGCCCGTTCGCCGTGAAGTTCATCACCGCGTGGCGCAGCCAGGATGCGTTCTTCGCCGCGGATGTCGACCACTCGCCGCTGCCTTACCTGCAGCAGTCTGTCGCCGACACATACGAGATGAACAGCCAGGAGCTGCAGTTCTCAGGCAAGGCGTTCGGCGATCGCCTCGACTGGCTCGCGGGCGCGTTCCGGCTTGGCGAGCACGGACATGACGATTTCGAGTTCCCCTTTGCGCGCGGCCTGTTCGCCGCGCTGTCGGCGTTGCCGGCAGCCGTGATTCCACTCGCGCCTTATCCCACCGGTGCCGGCGGGGCGCCGCTGTTCCAGTGCCCGGCCGCGCCGGCGGGCTTTCCGTGCGCGGGCGGCGCAGGCAACCCGCTCAACGTCGCGCTCGACCTCGACCAGATGAGGGACAACCGCATCAACTTCGACAGCTACGCCGCGTTCTTCCATGGCTCCTATCGCATCACGGACAAGCTGAGTGTCTCCGGCGGCGGTCGCTACTCGAAAGACGACAAGGAGCTGTTCGCCTTCGGCTTCCGTCGCGGCTCGAACACCGTTTCCATTCCGCCGATGACCGTGTCGCGCAGCTGGACGGCGTTTACGCCGAAGGGCAGCCTGGAGTATCAGTGGAACGACAGCGTGATGACCTACGCGTCGATCTCGAAGGGCTTCAAGTCCGGCGGTTTCAACGGCCGCGCTTTATCGCCGGCAGAAGTGCAGAGCTCGTTCGACCCGGAAAAGACACTGGCGTATGAGGTCGGCCTGAAGGGCCTGATGCTCGACCATCGCCTGCGCGTGAACCTGGCTGCGTTCTTCACGGACTACACAGACATCCAGCTCACCACGGTGGGAGCCTCCCCACAGGGCACCGTCATCGCGGTGGTCAACAATGCCGGCAAGGCGCAAATCGACGGCCTCGAGCTCGAGCTGATGGCGAAGCCGGCGCGCGGGCTCGAAATGAGCCTGGGGCTGGGCTACACGCATGCGGAATACACGCATCTCAACCCTGGCGTCACCTCGGTGACCCTGGACAGCAAGTTCGTGAAGACACCGAAGTGGAGCATGGATGCCGGCACTCAATATCGGGTGCCCGTGAGCAACGGTGCGAGCCTGCTCCTGCGCGGCGACTACAGCTACCGGAGCAAGGTGTATCACCAGCCATCCAACATCGAGCTGCTGAGCACGGGCGCCACGGGCCTGCTGTCGGCCCGCGTCGGGCTCGAGGCGCCGGAGGGCAAGTGGCGCGTGACCCTGTACGGGTCGAACCTGACCGACGAGCGTTACATCGTGAGCGGCATCGAAGCGCTCGACTCGCTGGGCTCGGCAGACGTAACGTATGGCCAGCCTCGCGAATACGGCATCGAGGCGGCCTGGCGGTTCTGAAGAGAGGGGGAAGAGACAATGTCCGCTGCGCTCCGTGAAACAAAGCCAGACCACTGGCAGTTCTTCGATCCACAGACCATTCCCTGGACTCCGTGGGGAATGCCCAAGACCTATTACAAGCTGCTGCACATCGATGAAGCCAGCGGCCGCTTCACCTTCCTGCTGAAGGTGGAGCGCGACGTCATGGCGATGATGCACAAGCATCTCGGTGAGGCCGAGGCGTACATCATCGACGGCGAGTTCGGTTACGGCGCCGAGCGGGGCGGGGCAGGCTGGTATGCGTACGAGGCCGGCGGCGCGGTGCATATTCCCGACACCCGTACGGGCATGATCATTTTCGCCATCTCGCACGGCCCCATCATCGGCTACCATCCGGACGGCAACATTGCCGGCGTGCTCGACGTCGAGTGGATGTATGAGACCGCGCGCGCCAACGGCGCCGCAGGCCACATCAAGCGGCACATCCAGTTCACGCCCGTCGGCTGAGCGGTGTATGCGCGCCGGCCGCGAGCCGATTGAAACCGCGAGCCGTGACGAGCTGAACGCCCTGCAGCTCGAACGGCTCCGCTGGACGTTACGGCACGCGTTCGCAAATGTGCCGCACTACCAGCGCCGCTTCGCCCAGGCGGGCGTGCAGCCGCATGACCTGCGGTCGCTCGAAGATCTCGCGAAGTTCCCGTTCACGACCAAGAGCGACCTGCGCGAAAACTATCCGTTCGGGATGTTCGCCGTTCCGCGCGAGCGCGTGTCGCGCATTCATGCGTCGAGCGGCACAACGGGGAAGCCGACGGTTGTCGGCTACACCGCGCAGGACATCGACAACTGGGCCAACCTCGTTGCGCGGTCGATTCATGCGGCTGGCGGCCGCGCAGGCGACATTGTCCACGTGGCCTATGGATACGGGCTCTTCACCGGTGGCCTCGGCGCTCACTATGGAGCGGAGCGGTTGGGTTGTACGGTAGTGCCGATGTCTGGTGGCCAGACGCAGAAACAGGTCCAGCTCATTCGGGATTTCAGGCCGGACATCATCATGGTGACGCCGTCCTACAGCCTTGCGATTGCCGAGGAGCTCGAGCGGCAGGGTGTCGACCCGGCCTCCACGTCGCTTCGGGCCGGCATCTTCGGCGCGGAGCCGTGGACCGAGGCGATGCGTACCGAAATCGAAACACGCATGGGCCTGCAGGCGCTCGATATCTATGGGCTTTCGGAAGTCATGGGCCCGGGCGTGGCGAGCGAGTGCATCGAATCCAAAGACGGGGCCGTGATCTGGGAAGACCACTTCTATCCGGAGATCGTGGATCCGGACACAGGCCGGGTGCTGCCTGACGGCGCTGTCGGCGAGCTCGTGCTCACATCACTTACGAAAGAAGCGCTGCCGATCATTCGCTATCGAACGCGCGACATCACGAGCCTGCTGCCGCCTACCGCGCGCGCCATGCGCCGCTTGGCGCGCATTGCCGGCCGTTCGGATGACATGCTCATCATTCGCGGGGTGAATGTTTTTCCGACGCAGATCGAAGAGCTGATCCTGGCCATGCCGTCGCTGGCTCCGCATTACCTGCTGGAGGTGTCGCGCGAAGGGCATCTCGATGCGCTTGCCGTCCAGGTGGAAAGCGTGCCTGGCGCGGGCGTCGCTGCCAGTGACGTGGCGACTGATCTGGCGCAGAGAATCAAGGCTTACGTCGGAATCAGCGTGAAAGTCTGCGTGGGGGAGCCGGGCTCGCTGCAGCGGTCGGCCGGGAAAGCGCAGCGGGTGGTCGATCGTCGCGGCGGTTGAAAGCGAAAGGCTTACTGCACCACGCACTGAGCGGCTGCGGAGGCGCTCGTTCCGACAGGGCTGGGAGCATTCCTGCTTATCGACGATGGCATGGTGACCTGCACGCCTTGCGATGGGGGCAGCACGACCGGCGGGATGTTCGGGTTCATTACATAGCCGAATTGTCCGGCCTGGTACACCTGGCTACCGCCTTTATTGCTTAGGACAATCGCCCCAGCTGTGACATCCACGTGCAAGCCGTTGGCCGGAGTCGATCCGGAGGGAGTGGGAACGCCGCCGCAATCGTTCTGGCAGAACAATGCCCCGAAATGCGTGCCGCGCACCTGGATCTCTCCGCCCGGCGTGCCGAAACGAATGGCGTCGTGATTGCGTTTGCCGAGCAGGCCGGTCACTGCGCGCAGTCCGCCGCCGATGAGGTTCAGCTCGACGCGGTCGTGTTCGGGATGGTCCGCGTCGTACACGTAGCTCGACACCTGCAACTGCGACGTCGGGCGCAATACCACTTCGGCGTTGTCCACGAACTTGATGCGGGCGTAACTGTCCTGCTCGGTGACGAGCGTATCGCCTTCGGCGATCTCCGATTTCACGCCCAGGACTCTCGAGCTGCCATCAGGGTGGCGGGCGGTCAGCACGCCGGACAGGTGAGTCACGGTGCCAACCGGGCTCGCGTTGGCCTGGCTCTGCGCGCGTGCATCGTCGGCAAGCAGCACGCAAGCGAGGAGCGGCGCGAGCATCAGCGCTGTTCTCAGTCGTGTCACGTTCACGTTCCTCAATTGCACACCGCCAGTTTGCCCGTCTGGGTCTTCGTGCCCGGCTTGGCGGCCGTGCCGGCCGGTTCCGGGCTCGCGATTGGCTTGTCTTCCCCGCCGAAGGTCCCTGGAGTCCCGCCAATGGTCTGTGGCTCCATTGCGGTCGTTGAGGTGCTGGACACGACTGGCGGAATGACCGGGACGACAACTGGCGTCGTCGTCGTGATCGTAGTGATGCGCGACACTGTGGCCACAACCTCATTTGTTGCTTGCCGAACAGGCACCAACGCCGCTGTCGCAGGGGGCGATGGCGGAAGGATCGGGGGCGTGACCGGCGGCAACGGCACGGTAACGGGTGGTACGGCCACGACGGGCGGTACGGGTGGTGCGGGCGGCAGGGTGGTCGGGGGTTCCTGCGGAGTTTCAACAGGAGGCACTGGCGGCGTCGGTGTCACCGGCGGCGGCGTCGGAATTGCGGTTACCGTCGCCCGTGCTCCAGCCGCGCCCGTCGTGGGATAGCCGATCGAGAAACTCGCAAGGCTGCCCGCATTGACGTGACTGAATGTGCCGCTGGTGCCAGCGGCCGGCGAGGCCAGGAAAGCCGCGACGTCACCGACGGCAAACTCATAGTTGCCGAGCGCGCTGAGATTCAGCGTGCCATCCAGCACTGCGGCACCTGCGACGTCGAGCAGATCGAACGCGCTCGCGTGCGTTCCGCCGATCTTGATATTCAGAGCGCCGGTGCTGGCCTGCGAGTACTTGCCCAGCACCGCGATCTTGCCAACGGTGGCACTGGTGCCCGGTGCAATTGTGCCGCTATTGGACAGCGTGCCTGTGCCGCCGAGGTCGAAACTGCCGCTGCCAGTGATGAGGCCGGCATTGTGATAGTCCGTGCCTTGAGTGCTCACGGTCGAGTTGGCGGCAAGCGTGAGCGTGCCGCGATTGTCGAGCGATGCGCCTGACGCCACATCGAGGCTACCAGCGGCGCTGCCTCCGACAGTGACTGTGCCGTAGCTGGTCCAGGCAAGATTGCGAATGGCGGTTCCGAATGTGCCGCCACCGATCGCGTTGACCGTATTGCGTGTGGTCAACGCATGAGCCGCATCGCCATCGAGGCTTTTCACTACCGTGTCTGAACCGATGCTCAGAGTGGGTGCGCCTGCCCCGATCTCAACCGGTGCGCTGAACTGGATATACCCGTCCCAGCTTATCGTGCCGGCACCGGAGAATGCGGCGTTGCCGTTGAACTGGGCATTGCTGAATCGCAGGTCGGCACCCGATGCGACATTGAACGTGTTGTCGAAGTTGCCGCCGAACAGCGCCAGCGCACCCGAGTCGATCCGGATCACGCCGCCGCTGTGGCTCGTCAGGCCCAGGTAGCTGGTTGCCGCGGTTCCTGACTTGATGAGGGTGCCGTCGTTGATGAAATTCCCATTGCCTGAGCCGCCCAGCGCGACTTCGGCAGCGCTCGAGGTCGTTACGACACCGTTGGCCAGGTTCGTCCAGCGCGTGCCTTCGCTGTTCGTGTGAATGGTGGCACCGACGCCCTGCAGGGAAAGCGCGCCGTCGTTGCTCCAGCGAGCCGAGCCGGTCAGTGTTACGTCGCCGTCGACGATCGCCGGGCGACCCTGCGTGAGAAGGGTCTTTCCGCCAATGCCGTTCAACGTCACAGCATGCACCCGAAGGGCAGGGCTGCTGCTATCGAACGTCAGGTCTGTGCGTAGCAGGATCTGGTCCGACCACTCAACAGTACCGGCGCCCGTGAACGTGCTGCCTGAGTCGAACCCATGGCCATTGGAAAGGGAGAGTGTTCCGCCACTGCCAACCGTGAACGCGCCGCTGTGTGTGCCACCCTGGGTCAGTTTCAATGTGCCAGAGCCGACGTTGACTGTGCCCGCGTTATTCACAGCGCTGCCGATCGTGATGTCGCCACCACTGACGTCGACTAACCCGCCACTCAGTACGTCGATGGTGCTTGCATTGAACTGCGACGTCACGGCATGAAGCGCGACGACGGCGTTTGCGCCGACGGCGATCATGCCATTGTTGCTGCCGGCGCCCTCGCTCACATTCAGCGAGCCGCCATTCAGGTTCAGGGTCGCGTTGCTGACCTGAACCGTATGGTCGATGCTCGGGTAGTCCGACTGATAGTTGCTGTTCAGGCGCAGGTTGAGCGCGCCACTCGTGCTCGTGATGTCGGCGCCAATCTGGATGTTGTTGCTCGCGTTCAGCGTGAGTGCGGCATCGGCGCCCGCGGTTTTGCGGATGGCGCTGGAAACGGTGATGTTCCCCAGCTGCGGAGTGGTTTCGCCCGGGCCATCAGGTCCCGTTGTCAGCGTCACGTCCGTGCCGCCGTTGAGCTGGGCGGCAATCGTGCTGGCCTTGATCTTCGCGCTCAGGCCATTGGAAGTGATCGCGCTGGTGCCGGTCGTGCCCGACTCGGCGCCGCCGCCGACAACTTCGATGTCATAAGGATCGATGAGCCATTCGCCACCGCGCCCCACCGTCGGGGCGTGAATGACGTCAAGCGAATGCCGGCCGGAAGTTTCGACATGACCGCCGTTGCCGACGCTGCCTGTAATGTCTGCGCTGCCTCGCGCCGACACGGCGCCGTCTAGGTATGCCGTGCCGCCCGCATAGAGCGCGACGTCACCGCCCGTGGTGCCGTCGGCGGTGATGTTCGAAGTAGCGGCAGTCGTCAGGGTCTGGGTTGCGCGCAGGAAAATCCGGCCGCCTTCCTTGATCACACTGCTGGCGTTGAGATGGCCGCTATTGTGAACGAGGCCTGCTGCCAGTCCGATGCGACCCGCCTCGGCAGAGATCTCGCCAAGGTTCGTGACGTTGCCGGCGCTGCCGGTGATCGCAACGGAAACGCCCGGCGTGCCGGTGCCGAGCAGATGCACGGTTTCGCCGGCGGCAAGGATCACGTCGCCGTTCGGGGCATTGATGATGCCGCCGTTCTCGACATTGACGCCGACGAGAAAAACGCTGCCGCCGTCGCGGGCATCGATCCTGCCGAAATTGCGAACCGTACCCGATGCGCTGTCGCCGCTGAAAGTGAGGCGCCCGGCCAGGAAATCGTCGTTGCTTGCGTTGAGCGTGCTGGCGATGAAGCCGCCGACGTCGATGCGCGCATTCTGCCCCACCAGGATGCCGGCCGGATTGATGAGCCAGAGTGTCCCGGTGGCCTTGATCTGTCCGTAAATCTGCGATGGATCGCTGCCGAGCACACGCGCCAGCAGCGCCGATGAACTGTCGATCTGGTGGATGTCGACGCGCGCATCCGAACCCACGTTGAACGAGCCGAAGTTGACGAGGGCTCGTGAAGTGCTTTGGTCGATGTTCAGCGTATTGCCGTTCTGCTGGAGACTGGCGCCGCCGGCGATGACGTTCCAGTTTGCGGGCAACGTGTTCGGCGCGGGAGGCGCCGCCACCACCGACACATTCCACGTGACGCAAAAGGCAGCCGCCGTAAACGACAGGCGCAGGGATGGCTTGTGCATGTTTTTCATCTAGAAGCCCAGCGTGGCGCTGAGGCTGATGTTCCAGTCCCCGCGTTGCTCGGTTGTGGACGTTCCCGCCTTGATGACGCGCGCCGCGTCCAGGCGCAGGTTGACGTTGCGTCCGTGCGCGTATCGCGCGCCGGCACCGAAGCTCGAGACGTCGACGTGGCTCGCCAATCCGCTCGTGCCCACATTCCGGTTGTAACCGCGCCCGACGTCGTAGAAGGCGAGCAGCCGTAAATTGCCGGGCAAGCCGTTTCTCGCGACGAGCTCCGGCGTATAGATTTCGCCGTTGACCAGCGCGCCGCCGTCGGCCGAAACCGATCGCTCGTTGAACCCACGCACTGTCGTCGCGCCGGTCAGGCCGAATTGTTCGCTGGCGACCAGGGGGTCATTCGCGTACTGCGCGCTGCCCGCAAGACGAAACTGCCAGTCTTTCGCGAATCCCCTGAGCAGGGATGCATCGGCTCGCAATGCCGTGAATCCGTCCACCGTATTGCGGTTGCCGGGTGTCAGATACGAGTAGCGATCTGTGCGGCCGTCGAGGGTGGTGTATCGAGTGCCCGTTGCAACGTTGTGCGACAGCCCGATGTTGTAGTCGATCAAATTGCCCACGCCCTGACGCTGGCCGCTGTAGGTAACGCTTACCGGACTGGTTTCGTACGGCACGCACGACGAGATTGGCGGCGTCGGCGCCGCATAGCTCAGCTCGACTCCGTTCACGCTGCAGCGTGAGTCAATCTGCTTGCGATCGAGACCCACGACCAGCTTGCTCGTGCGTTCACCCTGGCGCGCGAGGAAATGATTCCAGCGCAGCCCGTAGATGTCGCCCTTGCCCGTGAAACCCAGCACGCCGCCCAGAGTCGGCGACGCCCCTGGAGTGCTCACATTCGATTTGCCGAAGATCAGATCGACGCTGTCGCCGATGCTGTACAGGGGTATTCGGTAGCCGAGCGAATACAGGTCGACCTGCACGCCGCGTGGCCGGTCGGGCGACGTTGTGTAGGCGAGCGTTCCGACGTGATCGGCATCGAACAGGTTCGCGTACTGGAGCGCGACGCCGGTGCGCCATCTGCCTGTGGCTGGCGCGCCGGTGTCGTCGAGCGTGACGAAAGCGCGAAACGGGGAGTTGTCGGTCACCTTCACGTCGGCATTGATCCGGCGGCCGTCGTCGCTGGTGGCGAGCGTGATTGCAACCTGCTTGGCCGGGTTGTCGTTGGCGAGCTGGATCGACTCCGAAATCGCGCGCAGGTTCGGTGGCTGCCCGGACGTAAGCCCGGCCAGGCTGCCGCGGATGTTGTCTTCGCTGAAATGCCGGTTGCCGCTGACGGTGACGTTGGAAATGAGGCCTTCAGTGACCTGGAGGATCACTGTGCCGCTGGTCAGTTCCTGCTCGGGAACGTAGACCTGCACGGTGCTGAAACCGGCTGTGCGATACCCGAGCTCCAGCGATTCGAGCGCCTTTTGCACGTCGCCAAAATTGCGCTCCCGTCCGGCCAGTGGCGCGACCAGGCGCTGTACTTCTGCATTTGAAAGGAGCGTATTGCCTTCGACCTGGAAGCGGTTGATGTCGAAACGGTCGTCGGCCATCGCGACCGCCGATGCCAGGGTGAGCGCGGGCCCCAGCAGGCACGTCCATCCGCTTTTCGACATAACCGTTGTTCGCTTTGTGCGTGTTTGCGGGCACGGCACAATCTGCGAAACGCAGGTCGATTGCCCACGACAGGTTCACGGATCGGGCCGGGCCCGGGGCGGGCACCAGCCGATCTTCGCCTGGCGTCTGTCAGGTTCCGGAAGCCGCGACCGGCGCGCGGAAACGGTTGCGCGCAAAGGTCCACGCGGCCGCGGCGAACACCAGGGCGTTTGCCGCGATCACGGGGATTGCACCGATGAGAACGCCATAGACGATCCACAGCACCGCGCCGCCCATTTGCACCGCCCGCAATGCTGCGGGTTTCGCAAAGAAATACGACGCGACGAACACGGAGGTGGCCACCCAGCCAAGAGTCTCTGTTACCTGCGGGCTCATGGCGCTCAACCCATGGCCGGCAGTGCCATTGCCGGTGCCTGCAGGATCATCACGCGGTCCGTCCTCGCGCTCTCCCAGTCGTGCAGCATCAACCCGTGCGACTCGAACAGGGAGCGGATTTGCGGAGTGCGCATGCCGAGCACCTGATGAAGCAGCGGCACGAGCACGCTGGCGGCGTTGTCGCTCACAATGGTGCTCTTCGCGATTCGGGCGAGCTGGCGGTTGTCAGAGACCGCGATGGTGAATCCGTCTCGATTATTCACGTGCAGCATGACGTGAACGTCGGAGCTTCCGTCACCGACATATACGACGCGATCGGGCACGACACCGAGTCGCTGCGTCAGCTCTTCGAGCACGGCAACCTTGCCGAAGCCCGCCGGCACGCGCGTGATGGCACGCACCTCGCCGGAGTGAGGGTCATGGTCGAACTCGGTTCCGAAGATGTGATCGGGCGGAACGATGCCGGCGAGCGCCGAAACCACCACTTCGCGCGGCGCGGCGGAGATCACGAAGAACGAGAACCGATATCCGTCCATGCCCCGGTTCAGGAATTCCACCAGCTCCGGCAGCGCCGACTTCAGGCGCACGCGGCGCCCGGTCTCGATGAGGTGCTCATGCCGTACACCCCGGAAGTCCGGGTCGTGGCGAATGAGATAGGCGAGCTCGCCACCCTGCTGCACGAGGTTGCTGCGCGCGAGGCCGGCCACCTTTTGCTCGAAATTCGGTACACCCAGCAGCTCGCTCAGCACGTGGCCGGAGTCGTTGAAGCTCAGCGTCTGATCGAAATCGGAGGCGAGCAGGTAATGTTTCGGAAGCGGGGTACGCATGAGGCAGGTCCTTTTGGCTACGCAACGGACGGTAGCAAACTACCCATTGCGGTGCGGGAACTGCATCACTCCCGAACCTGAAGTTTATTCACTCGGCAGATGACGCGAATTTGTCATGAGCGCGAAACACAACATCCGGCGGCCGCAGGAGGCCCACGCGCGTCGCAGCTGCGTCAGTCGCGCCCGGCGTCGGTGACCAGGTACACCGCGAACGTGCCGAGCCAGTGTCCGCCTTCATAATGCTCACCTGTCACTTCCGGGAGCGCAGCATCCCGGTGGCGTGCGGCAGCAGCGAGGAGTGCGGGGACGCGCCGATCTCGCGCGCCGAGGCCTTTGGCGATTCCTTCGAGCATCCACGCGCGACTGAGATTCAGCCCGTCGATGTGCGCAAGCTTCGGATCGCTTCGATTTGTCACGACCGCCGGCTGTAGCCAGGGCGCGCGTGCATTCCTGGGAATCCCTGGAAGGAAGCTCGCCAGCCAACGCCCGAATGCCGCGCGGTCGAGCACCCTGCGCATGAAGTCCGCTTCGGCAAGGCAAGGCGAGAGAAAGTCCTGCCCCGAAGGCTCATAGTTCAGTGGGCAGTTGCGGTCAGGGAGATAGAAGCGTTGGGCCGCGTCGGTGAGCAGGCGACGCATCTCCGCATCGCCGGCGACTCCAGCCCAATCCCATGTCAAGCCGAACGAAAACGCCGTCTGGTCATGCTCGCCGATTCGAATGGGATAGTGCAGGTCTGGAAGCCAGCGCTTGAGACGTGATGCCGCTGCGGTCTCCAGAGGGCGCAGGTTGCTCGCCCACTGTTGAGCCTGCGGGTCGTTCCACGATCGCAGTTCCGCCGCCAGCTGCAGCAGCCACGCCAATCCGTAAGGCCGCTCGAATGATGCGCGGCCGTCCCGTTGAAGGTATGCCACCTCGCCGGCAATGTTCTGGCTGGTCAGGCTGCGCGCGAGCTCAGCGCGAGCCACGGATGCGAACGGGGCATCGGGGAATTTGCGCACCAGCCGTACCAACAGCCAGTGACCATGCACGTCTGAATGCCAGTCATAGCAACCGAAGAACGCCGGGCTGAGCTCGTGCGGCGGGCGAGCGTCTGCATCGCTATCCAGCGTATGCGAGATGTGATTGGGATATTCCTGATGCAGGCATTTGAGCGCGAGGGCCGCGAATCGTGAGGCCGCAGTCGAGTCCAGGGGAGTCGTTGCCGGAGCGGAATCTGCGCACGCGGACCCCGCGGTGCCAAGGATCAGGATGAAGAGCGTTACTGCCAGACCCGCGCAGTGGGGGCGCCGCACTATCGGTTGCATACACCTCTTTCTACACGTTACTCCGGCTCCTGCCCAGCCTGCCGCAGCACCAGCGAAACCGCCTCCGCGCGACGATGCACGCCGAGTTTGCCGAGCAGGCTGTGCACGTGATTCTTTACGGTCGGCAATTCGAT